>Ga0123355_10010729_pt1 | contig 14077 bp, 9 predicted proteins | sample TergutEmb28metaG_3_FD_89872 | JGI IMG/M metagenome (GOLD analysis project Ga0123355, IMG submission 89872) | Embiratermes neotenicus P1 segment gut microbial communities from Petit-Saut dam, French Guiana - Emb289 P1 | ecosystem: Host-associated > Arthropoda: Insects > Digestive system > Gut ... | reverse complement strand
TGTGCCGTCTGTTCCTCCTGCAAAGTCGAACATTACTGTTGCTGGCACAATTTCGGCATACACTGCCATAAATGTCATACCGCCAACAACATTCATTATCATGGCACCGACTTCAGATTGGCTAAACACCCCTACTCCGTCTGTCCACCCTACAAAGGTATAACCAACAGGGTTTGCTCTATCTGCAGGCACATTTGCAACGCCAATTACCGTATCAAAATCAACCGACACCGTGCTGACTATCTCTTCGGTGCCAGGTGCCACGTCTAGGAAAACAACATCATAGCTATTTGCATCCCACATAGCTGCATAAACGGTTATAGTGCTTTCAACACCAAAAGTGCCGTTTGCAGGGTCTGCTGTGGGGTCAGTCTCGTTTGTCAATGTTGTTTGGTTAGCGTTGCCGTTTAATTGCCAGCCTGTAAATGTATAGCCTTCACGTGTAGGTATAGGCGCTACAAACGTAGCAGCTGGCTGCCCTTGCCTAAAGTTGCTAACACCTGGTGCTAGCGAGCCGCCGTTAAGGTCAAAGATAACCGTCGAGCTTGCAGCCTCCACATAAACAGCTGTGAATGTTAAGCCACCAGCAGCTCTCATATACAAATTAGCTACCGCTTCTCGGTTGAACAAATCCGTGCCGTCCGTCGTCCACCCTACAAACACCCAGCCAATATTTGGCGGTGTTGGGTCCGTTGGCACTAATGGCACTAAACCGTTGTCAATGTTAGATTGCACCGCCTCGTTGGCAGCATCTCCTATTTGGATGTCAAAATAAGCCTGCACCGTTCTAATAGGTGTAGCTATTACCTCATCTGCTATAGGGTCAAAATCCATAAAAACAATAGGGTATAGGTTAGGGTTCCATTGTGCAAAAAGTATTAAATCATCATTAAGCTCTACTTGGTCGCCTGCAACAAATTGCGTGCCGCTTCCGTTTTCAGCTGTGTTCCAGCCTGCCCAAGTAAACCCTACACGGTTAAGCCCGCCTACATTGCCTAAAATAGTAGCCAAGTTGGCATAAGGGTTGCTTTCGGTTGGTATACCATAGGGGAAGTTATCAACAGGAACATCCCCAAGGCCGCCATTAGGAAAATAGCGAACACTCATAGTGTTTTCTTGAAAATCAGGGATGCCGTTGCCGTTTGTGTCTCTAGCCCAAATAGCAAAAACCGTGTATGTGCGTGAGTCGTATACTGTAGCACCAGGGAAGTCGTCTTCATCCATAATCAAAAAGGTTACAAAGCTAGAGTCGATGGCATCTGTATCTGCCCTTGTGTAAACACGGTTTGGGGTTGACTCTGTGCTCCAAGTTAAGAAAACATACCCGTCCATTGCAAGGGTGCCTCTTCCAGGAAGGTCAACTCTATCACCGTCAAATAGCTCACCAATAGCATTTGGAGATAAGCCTTCAGTCGCTCCGTTGCCGTCAAAAAACACGGTAAACCTGCCCTCTAAATAATCAGGCACGCCGTTGTTGTCTAAATCTTCCGCCCAGGCGGCATATAGTGTTATGCTTTCTGTTCCAAAGGTAATAGAAGACCTTAGGTTTAACGCATTTTCTTCTAATAAGCTAGTAACCACCGCAGGGCTTTCCTCTGTTGTCCAGCCTATGAACACAGCTTGATCACGTGTCATGCCGTTTTCGTCAGGCAGGGGCATTAGGGTAAAGCCTTGGATGAAATATCTATCAATTTGAGGAGGCACTCCCGTTGTTTGTGAGTTGCCGTTAAATGTTACTCGATAGTTAAACTCATCTACCGTAACGGCGTGGTTATAAGTTACAGCACCGCCTAGGTATGTGGTGATGAAATTGTAAACTCCATTGCCGTCATACTCATCAACTACCATTTCAACAATCCATGAAGAATGGCCTGTGGTCGGCTGTTGAATTACAGTTATGTCGGGCATGCCCGCAGGGGCAGTAACACTTTGAATAGTTAAGTTATTATTCATTCTCACCGTTAGGCGGATTGTAACTCGATTATCCGTCGCATCGGTTGTTGTGTTGCGTATTACTTCTACTGTGTATATAGGCATTGGGTCATCCATAAAGAACACACCATTGCCGCCTAGTGCTTCATTTGCATTTACCGCACCAAATGGAGCGTTGTTTGCTACGTTTGCAGGTGCTAGTAAAAATAAATTATTTGCTGGGTCATAAACCCCATCACTAGGTTGTAGGCGATATTGCCTAACAGTTACTCTATTGATGTCAGGGTTGTTGTTGAAAGCAGTAGTCCCCACATTTGTTGCCATACCAGGGATCACAAGCTCACCAGTTATTTGGTTGTTAGCAAAAGCAAAAGCACCAATGGTTCTTATAGATGTTGGCAGGTCAACGGATGTAAGGCCGCTGCCTAAAAATGCATCATTGCCTATTGCTTGAACGGTATTGCCTAAATTTAATGTACCTATCGCCACATTTCTTGAAGAGTTAACATTAATATGTGTAATTCCATCTGAGAAAGTAAGGCTCCCTACTTGCCTTGGTGCAGGTATAACGGTGCCAGTGCTGGCAGCTGCAGGGTCGCCAAAGGCGGTTATGTTAAATTCGTTACCTGCAAAATAAAGCACGCTAGGCACAACAAGGTCTAAGCTAGGGCCAACAGCATGCACCCCGCCTACATCATTTCCTAAGTATGATAAAATCGTATTAGTTCTTGTGTTGAAACTCCAAAGCCCTGTGTCGTCTGTAACAACCTCAGGTGCAACAAGATAGTCTCTCCAATGTATAACGGCACTGCCAGCACCCCAAGGAGCACCAGAAACTGTGTCTCTATCCATTTGTTCAATATGAATATTGGCTAGGCTAGGGTTTCTATCAAAGGCAGTTGGGGCAATGGTTGTAATGGCATCGCCTTCAAAAATTACAGTTGCAAAATTATCGCCACCATCCATAAACGCCTCAGGGCCTATAACTTGCAGATTAGGAGGGAAGGTGATAGACGTTAACGGCACAGTTCTAAAAGCAGTTTGCCCGATCGTTTCTAGCGATTGTGGCAAAACTATAGATGTTAAGTCTGTTTGACGAAAAGCCGATAGACCTATATATGTGATGCTATCTGGCATGTTGGTTATTGACGACATATGAAGAGAACCCCTAAAAGCCTGCGTAGGGATTGCAGTCATAGTGTGGCCTGGCTCAAAATCAACACTTCCAAGCCTTTGGTTAGACGGGCGGCTACCAAAAGCCCCGTCAGCAATGCCTAGAACAGGGTGTGGCACACCGTTTACGTAAATTTCGGTAGGGATGACTATGTCTAAGCTGCCGTTTGGTGCAGGGTTGGCTACGCTTTCTTTAATGCCAGCTATCATGCCAGTTGCTGGGTTAAAGACGAAAATAGAGTCATTGTCATTTCCGCTATCACTCCAACGGACAATGCCGTTAAAACCATACCAAGGTGCACCTGAAATAGAGCCTGGTGCATGGGCTGATAGGTCAATAACGGTGTTAGAACGTAAAGCGTTGAATGTAGAGTTACCGTTTATAGTAGTAACCGACGGAGGGATAACAATGCTCTGAAATTGGCTACCGAAAGCATTGTTAAAAGCATTAGTCTCAATAGTTGTTAATCCGTTTGGCAGCAATACCTCATTTAGTGTTGTAACTTGTGCAAAAGCACCAGCAGGTATCACCGTTATAGCGGTATGTGATAAATCAATAGACACAAGCCTTGATTCGTTAAAAACATTGTTGCCTATGCTATGCAACCCAGCAGGCACGGTGATAGATGTCATTTGAGAGTTTGCTCTAAAAACATCAGCCCCAATGGTTAGCACCGTATCTGGCAGCGTCATTGTGATTAACGGGTTTGCACGAAATGCACTGTTGCCAAGAGAGCGGACTTGGCTGCCAGCTTCAAAAACAGCAGTAACCAAGCCTGTGCTGGCAAAGGCATTGTTTCCTATTTCGGTAACGGGTAGCCCGTTGATTTCGGCAGGAATAGTGATTGCAGTTGGTGAAACGCCAGGGATAAGCTCAAAACCCGTGATTCGGATTTCGGTCCCTCCTGCAATTTCTTGAAAATGCAGCCACGGTATTGTGTCTGCAGCAGAAAGAGTGCTGGCTTGCACGTTAACTGGTGCAGCTAGCCCCCCGGGCAAAACACCCGCAACCATAAGCATGGTAAGTAGCAATGCTATGGCTCTTTTAAACATTGTTGATTTTCTTTGTTGATTTTTCACAATCTCTTTCCTCCTAAATTGATAGATGCAACTTTAAAGTCATATCTTGACATTATAATTGAAGAGTGAAATTTTGTCAAGTTTTAATGTTATTTTCATCCTTTTTTAATATAAGCAACATGAGTGGCTCGTTTCCATTAAATGGCTTGAGCTATAGTAAAAGAGGCTATTTTAGCTTATTCTATGCTACACTATCAAGAGTTATTGGCATGTTGCAGGTGTTATGTCTAAAAGCCTTACTGACATTATTTTGTTATTTTCATAATTTAGTTGTTGCTTTTTTCTTCTATTTTCCCTCTTTTTCTCTATTCTTATACATATTAACCTATTGCCGCATTGTCTCGCACATCCCACACTTATAGCTGTTTAAAACAAAGTAAAACAAAAAAAGCGGCATAGCGACAAATGTCGTTACACCGCATTAGACTTGTAACGAAATTATAACGAACCAATTTTCAAACGTCTTTTTTCGAAGAAAAAAGTTATAGCGACAGTCGTTTTGTGAAGCAAAACGACGATAGCGTTAAGTGTAGAAAATTGTGTGAGTTATTTTCGTTACAAGTCTATTGTTTCTTTTGTGTGTCTTTATTGTTTAATTTATATTACCAAAAGCGTCTTCTGCCGTAAAAACGTCTACCACCAAAGCATCTGCCACCTCTACAGCCGCCCCAGCCAAAGCCTGAGCCAAAGCCGCCACAAAAACCGCCTCTGCAACCCCAAGGGCTACCGCCCCATGAGCCACCGCCCCAAAATGGATTATACATATATTCACCCCCGCTCTTTTGCTTACAATTGTACATACACTACATTCTATGCACATTGTCCAAAAGGGGTGAGGGGGTTAAGCCTATAAGAAATTTTACGAAATTATAGCAACAGGGCTTGGGTTGTGCCTGTTTGCCATAGATAGCTTTATGGTGCTTGTATCCACATTGCCTGCCTCTAAAATATTTTTAACCATCTCAAAAGCTTTAACGGGGTGGTTGTTTTCTTCGCTTAAATGGCCTAAAAAAATATACTTTGTGCGGCTACATATAATATCTTTCAAAAAAGCTCCACATGAAACATTAGACAAATGCCCCTCAGGGCCTAGTATGCGGTCTTTAAGGTATTGGGGGTATGGGCCTGTTTCAAGCATATGTATGTCGTGGTTAGCTTCAATCAGCATAATATCTGACCCTGCCACGTTTTTTGCCACCTCATCGGTTATATGCCCTAGGTCTGTGGCTATAGCTATTTTCGCCGAACCATCTGTTAGGGTATACCCTACAGGCTCCACAGCATCATGGGGGATGCTAAAGGGGTTTATCTCTAGCTCGCCTATCTCTATAGGCTTGCCTGCCTCAACAATGCAGATGTTGCCCTCCGCAATCTTCCCTAAATATTTACGTTTTTCAGCGTATGCCAGCGTCCCCCTGGTAAGGTATATAGGCACATTATGGCGGCGAGAGATAACCCCAACGCTTTTTATATGGTCTATATGCTCATGGGTTACAAAAATAGCCGTTAAATCTTCTGGGTTAAAGCCCTTAGATATAATAGCCTCGTCAATACGCTTGCCCGAAAGCCCCGCATCTATCAATATATTTGTTTTGCCCTTTGACACAAAAGCACTATTGCCAGAAGAGCCGCTGGCAATAGTGCAAAAAGAAATCGACATATTTTCTCTCCAGTTAATCATTAGGCTTGTAGCAAGCCCATCTCCCTACTCGTCATCCTGAACTCACGTCATTGCGATTTGTAATCTCAAAACACTTCACCTTTCGTCATTGCGGACTTGATCCGCAATCTCAATATGCTTATCGCTTAAAGATTAGTGATTTCAGATAGGGAGATTGCGGATCAAGTCCGCAATGACGAAGATGAGTTGTCTTTAAAGATACAAATCGGAATGGCGTGTCCCGTGTTTGACACGGGATCTAGTTGGAGAAGGGTAGTCCTAATTGGGTATGCACTATCATACATAGATCCTGAGTCAAGCTCAGGATGACGTGATGGGGATGAGGAACATTTCACTACATATCTATTGCGGGTTTGCTTCTCAATCTAGCTAGCATAAAGAAGGCACGGTATAGCAACCCTATATTAAACAACCTCTAAATGTGCTTGCTCCTCATCACCATCGGTAGTTACACGGCGTATGTCTGCCCCTAGGGATGATAGCTTTTCTTCTATATTCTCATACCCTCTATCAATATATTGGATATTAGAAATTTTTGTAATGCCCTTTGCGGCAAGGCCAGCCAAAACAAGGGCTGCACCTGCACGCAGGTCCGTTGCTATAACATCTGCACCAGTTAAGCTTGACGGGCCTTGAACAACAGCCATGCGGCCTTCTGTTTTAATTTTAGCCCCAAGCCTCATTAGCTGGTCGATATATTGATATCTATTAGAAAAAATATTTTCATGCATATAAGACACTTCATTGCCTTGGGTTAAAAGGGTTGTCATCTGCGGCTGTAAATCCGTAGGGAAGCCTGGGTAATATTGAGTCATCACCGTGGTGGATAAAAGCTCTTTATTTGTAGCATCAACCCTTATCCAATCATCCCCAGAGGTTACATTACAACCCATCTCTTGCAACTTTGCCGAGAGAGACTCCATATGCTTTGGTATTACATTGTTAACCTTAACATTACCTCGTGTTATGGCCGCCGCCATCATATATGTACCCGCCTCGATCTGGTCAGGTATAATGGTATAGTCGCAACCCTTAAGGCCGCCTACCCCCGTAATGCGGATGACCTCGGTGCCTGCACCTTTAATGTTTGCCCCACACATATTTAAAAAGTTTGCACAATCTACAATATGGGGTTCTTTAGCTGCGTTGTCAATGGTTGTTGTGCCCTCTGCATAGCAAGCCGCCATCATAATGTTGATGGTTGCCCCTACAGACGCCACGTCGAGGTATATATGCCCGCCTACAAGCTTATCAGCATAAACATGGATAAAGCCATGCTCTTGCACCACCGTCGCCCCAAGCACCTCAAAACCCTTCATATGAAGACCAATGGGTCGCTCGCCAAAGTTACAGCCCCCAGGCATGGTTACCGACACCTTTTTAAAACGACCAAGCAAAGCCCCTATTAGATAATAAGACGCTCTCATGTCTTTTAAATTTTCATGGGTTACGGTGGTGGAGCTTTCGCTCATGCCTCTTGTGTCTATTTGTAAGGTTGATTTATTTAAAAATGTGCATTTTGCACCAATGGCTTCTAAAACAGATGTGTAACCAATAACGTCTTCAATATGTGGAAGATTTTCCACAGTGCATATACCCTCTGTGGCTAGAGCAGCAGGGATGATAGCCACGGCTGCGTTTTTAGCCCCGCTTATGCTTATATTGCCCCTTAGAGGCCTGCCGCCTTTTATAATAAGTTGCTCCAACTTTTACACTTCCTTTAATAAATATATTTAAACAAAACATTGTTTTCCACATATTATATCATTGTTTCAACTTTAAAGCAATAGCAAATTTAAAAAGGTGTCGGTCAAATAACCATTATTGTTGTTTTGGCATTTGGGTAGGCATGACCGATTTTTCGCCCCCCTCGCTCCCACCCGCATGTTATGCTAAGTAGTTGATTGGTATCACCCCACCTCTTGGCCTTTCTGCCTGCGTCAGACAGGCAGAGCACAGGCTCGCTTGGGGGGCGAAAAATCTCACCGCAACATTAAAGTTATCTCGCTTGCGAATTTAAGAATTTCTGCCCCGAGCGGGGTGGGGTGATGCCAATCAACTACTTAGCATAACATGCGGGTGGGAGCGAGGGGCAGAAATTCCGAGCCATGCCTAAGTCTACATTGTCAACTTTTTTGAAATCACTAATCGAAAAAAATAAAACTATCTTACCCAAGGATAAGATAGAGTGTTGATGCTATAAAGATGCCAAAAAGCACAATGGCCACAATAACCGCCACACCGTTGCTTAAAGGCTTTGGTGGAGGTGTGCCATCTTTTTGAGCTATCCACTGCTGCCCCGCCAAAGCACCCATAGCAAGGCTTGAGATTAAGATTACAATCAATAACAACCATACGGGCATATTATTTCACCAACCCATAAAAGTAACGCTTCGGAGAGTCTACAACGCCCTCTTTGCGTAGGTCTTTTATAGCCTTTTCTACTTCCACTTTCTCTAGGCCTGTAGCCTCTACAAGCCCCTTTGTGTTTAACGGCTCTGCCGCCGCCTCTAAAGCTTGTACAACTTTTTCTTTTGACATTTTAATGTCCCCCTTTTATTTTTCTTGCTATTGCGACTCTCGCCATTAGAGTTATAGCGAAGTTATTATACATAGTCATGCTATTTCCCTAGTCGTCATCCTGAACTCACGCCATTCCAATTCACCCATGTAGGGAATGGATTTATCCATTCCGTCTCATCTTGCTAAAGGATAGAGAGGTGCAGACCTGATAGCGGAATGGATAAATCCATTCCCTACAAAGATATTGGGATGACCATATCTTAATTCAACAAAACCACCGTCATATACGCCACATAAAACAACGTCATAGCCGCCCCCTCCATCCGCACAAGGCGTTTGTTAGATTTGGCAAAAATATAAAACAAAAATGTGCCAAGAGCCAAAACAGATATATCAAACAAAGCACCAGGCCCTATAGCCAGCGGAGTTATAACCCCAGCCAAGCCCAGCACTATCAAGATATTAAATATATTAGAGCCTATAATAAACCCTAAAGCAAACTCCCCCTCACCTTTGCGACAAGCTATAAAGGTTGTAACAAGCTCAGGGAGGGATGTGCCAATAGCCACAACGGTAAGACCAACCACCCTCTCGCTTATGCCAAAAACAAGGGCTAGGTTGGTGGCGTTTGTAACGGTTATGTGGCCGCCAAAAGCAATAGCCGCCACGCCGATAATGGATATTACAACACACTTCCACATAGGCATCGGGGGTTTGTCATGGGTCTCTTCTTCTTTTGGCTGGCTTTTTTTGTTTTTGATTGTGCCTCGTATTAAAAAGGCCATATAGGTCATAAAGCCCGCTATCATAACAAAGCTTACCCAGCGGGGTATTAAATCTTCAAAAACCACAACCACAATTAAAAGCACAATAGTAGCCACCATAGACACCCAATAGTCTCTAGCTATAAGGTTAAGACGGGTAGACATGGGGAATATCATAACACAAAAACCCACAATAAACAATAGGTTAAAAAGGTTAGCCCCAACACTATTAGCCATAGCAAGGTCGCTTGAGCCGCCGATAGCCGCCGTTACGCTAATGGCTATCTCTGGTGCTGATGTGCCAAAAGCCACAATTGTAAGGCCTATCACCAAAGTGGGGATTTTCATGCGGCGTGCCATGTCCACACTTGCGTTTACAAAGCCTTTAGCCCCTTGTATCAGCAACACAAAGCCTATAAGCAATAAAAATATATAAGATGCTATTTGCAATTGTAACCCTCCATTTGCTTTATCGTCCAGTAACCTCTCTCGCCAACCTTCCTCTCCGAAAATCGCAAGAGCTACCATGCCAGCGAGAGTCATCCACTCTAGGTTTTTGCCGCCGAAGCGGGGTGGGGTGATGCCGAGGTGATTATGAAGCCAAGTCTAGGGTGGGAGCGAAGGCGGCAAAAACCGACCGATACTTAATTCAATACCTCGTCAACAAACTGCCACATAGCAGGCAAGCCCAAGCCCTTTCTCCACCAAGCTATGCCAGCCAAATCATGCTGATGATAAAGAGACAGCTTTTCACCAGTAGAGCTTAAATCATTTAGCCACGCACTGGTACGCATCTCTATGCCGTTATGGTTAAAATACACAATGCTAACATATTGGCGGAGGTGATTATCCCACACAAATTCACCGCCAAGGTTGGTCATTATATTGCGACCAAACTGCATGCCCACGTCCATAACACGCCTATGTGGGTAAAACTCTGGCAAGGGTTGACCCTCTGGCCCACCTGGCAGCAGCTGCCATTGTCCTGTTTCTATATTCCATTGCTCCGTCCACACACGCATATAAGTAGGCAAGCCAAGGATGATTTGGTCAGGCCGCACCCCAAGGCTTATCATGTTTACAACCGCATCCTCCACAAAAGGAAAAGATGACACGCTGCCAGGTCTATTTATTGTCCTATAATGCTCATCATATGCCATAATGGCCAAAAAGTCTGATGCTCGCCCTATCTCAGGGTAGTTCCACCATCTATTGCTTGGTATTGGTGAAAAAACCGCCACAGATAGCACAGCCCCAGCCTCACGCATGGGTATAGCAAGCTCTCGCAAAAATTGTATAAAATAGTCGGCTTCAGGTGGCTGCACCGCCTCATAGTCTATATTAACACCATCCCATCCGTAGCGTATAACCATATCCATAATCTGCTCTATAATAAAATCTCGCCTATCAGCATCCACCAAAGCAAACCTAGCCGCCTCGTTGCTAAACACCTCAGGCCCACCTACAGGGCTAAAAAACGCATCAGATATCATAGGCCATACATCCATGCCGTTAGCATGGGCCCATTGCACATATTCCCTATTGCCAAAGTTTATAATGGTGCCGTCCATAGATGGTCTGCAAAAATATAACCAAGTGGGGGATATAACATTAATGCCCTGCATAGTATAGCGGTTGTCAGGGTTAGCCGCCGCAGCGGGGCTTGTAACCAAATGCCATATCATATTAATAGGCCCGTCAAAAGACGGTCTTGTTTGAGGTGGTCTTGGTGGTGTCAGGTGATGGTAAGCAACTATCATATCATGAAAAGCTAAATCCCTAGCTAAGGCATAGCCAGAAAGCCCATTTTCTAAACCTACAAAATAAAAATCTCCATGCTCGTAGAAAAACTCCACCTGCTGGCCTTGCTCTACCCTAGCCATAATAGGGTAGCTTTGGCTTGCACCAAAGCGAAGGGGCGTCCACAAATCTTCTCCACCTTCTCCTAGCAGCTCTACCCTATAGATTATAGCGTCTCTATTGCGGCCTCCAGTAACTATGCCATATTCTCCATAAAGCATAAAGCTTACGTCTGCATAAAATAGCGTAACCACATCTGCAGCCATATATGCCATATCACCAATGCGGATTATAGGGCGGCTAAGCTCTACTTGTTCTCTTCCATTAATTGTATATGAAAAAACATCTGGCACAAATCGCTTAACTTGTGTATAATTAGTTATAGACAACCTGTTTGAAGCTGGCTCCCAAAAAATATATCTATCTACATTTGCCCTTAAAAAATCCACAGGCAAATATAAAACACCTTCAACCATAACGGGGCTATGCTCTGGCTGGGTTATCTCCCCTCTATTAGATATCAACAACCTTTCAGGGTTAAAATGGTTGTGATATTGAAAAAAGCCCACTTCATCCATATTTATATTTCTTGCATCTCTGTCGCTAGAATTTAAAAAAAACAAAACAAACACCGCAGCCGCTATAACCACGCCTATAACGGTTACAAAAATAATTATCCTTTGCTGCTTTATATTGTCGTCCCCCTCTTTGGTGTTCTCGTGTAATATTTAAAATTAACCTTTATATTATAACACGCCTTTGGGCAAAATAAAAGTCCCTACTGTATAAAAACTGGGTATATTTGATTGTCAAGCACCATAAACATTTATAAAGCAGCAAAAAACCAAGGCGTATCAACACGCCCTAGCACACTTGAGGAGGACAACCTAAAATGGACATAGAAAAAAACATGGACAACTTTTCCGAAGGCGTAGGCAGCCCTGCCACAAACCACATTAGCCTTTTTGGAGAAATAGCAACAGACCTCACCTTTAGCCATGATTCCTTTGGAGAGGGCTTTTATGCCTTTGACATATCCGTGCCTCGTTTAAGCCAAACATACGACCTTTTGCCTGTTATTATTTCAGAGCGTCTTCTAGAGGGCAGCAAGTTTGTAAAAAACGAGATAATAGAGATAGAAGGGCAAATACGCTCTTACAACAACTACATAGAAGAAGAGGCCCGCAACCGCCTCGTGCTTACCGTATTCACAAAAGACTATAACTTTTGCGAAGAACCCACAAAGCCAAGCCCTAACGAGGTTTTTTTAGACGGCTTTATCTGCAAGCCCCCCATATACCGCACCACCCCCTTCGGTCGTGAAATAGCTGATGTGCTTTTGGCCGTCAACCGCTCCTACAATAAGTCAGACTACATCCCCTGCATCGCCTGGGGCCGCAACGCCCGCTTCGTCTCAAAGCTATCCGTAGGCGACAACATAAAAATCTGGGGCAGAATGCAAAGCAGGCTCTATCAAAAAAAGCTAGACAATGAAGAGCTAGTCGAAAAAACCGCCTTCGAGGTCTCTGTCTCTCGTATAGAGTCTAAGTCTTAATCATCCGCCTTCAGAATTAGGCGAGTGGACGAATAGTATCCATCTCGTCATTGCGGGCTTGACCCGCAATCCCCTTCCTTCCCGAATTATATCAGAAAGGAAAGGTGTCCCGAATCAAGTCTTGCCAAAGGTTCAGGATGACAGTTAAGCATGCTATATCCACTCCCCATTCGTCAATCTCCTTGATTTTTCTTCATCCCCATGCTATACTATAACCATGTATCTAAAAGACAAAAACGACTATAAAAAGCTTCAAAAAGAAGCCTCCAAAGAAATAGGGATATGGTCTTTATGGCTTATCCCTTCTTTTGTTGTGGTTGCGACCGTAGCTTTTATGGTTATCAATATTCGATACCCTTTAACCTTGGATGACCTGCAAACAAAAGCAGAACAACCCCGCATAGTAGCACATAGAGAGTTTGATGATGCCTTCATTTATATGCTACCTATTGATGAAAACCTTTATAGAGTAAATATATATTCTTCAAGCCGTAGGCTGCAACGCTTTAGGTTTAACAACTCTTTCACCACGCCACCAGGCAACCTCCTGTTTGATGATAAAGGGTTTACAAGCCCTATCTTCTTCACCGTTTATAACTCTTCTAATTTTGCAACTTTTCACCTCATCCTATTCCACCTTCACACCACCAGCTTGCTTTACGTTATCCACCGCAAAATACGCAAGAAAGGGAGACATACCAATGAGTATCGAAGTTAAAAAGCCACTAAAAGATATTGGCATATACTTTCTATGCCTTTTGGCTTCTTTAATTATAATAATATCCTCATCCCTAGCGATAGAGTCTATACGCCACCCCTTTAGTTCCGATGATTTGTATCAAGACATGCTTCAAGCAAACACCGTAGCATACAAGCACACAGATGAGGTCTTTGTGTACAAAACGCGAGATGACGGCATAGCTTCGTTTCATGTTTTTGAAGCCAGCTCCATTTTTCCACGTTTTAGACACCATCGCAGCGGCGAGCCTAACGCCTTAGTGCTTTCTTCACCTGGTATTAGCAATGATGGCATATGGGTACAAGGTAGGCATGAGGTGATCTTATCAATGTCTTGCCCGTATGAGTTTAATGAAATCACCTTCTTTGCTGGCTCTATTTCCAAAAATTTTACTTTTTTTGATAACTTAGTATACCTTATTTTTATGCCTTCATTTTTGTTTCGCCAAAACCTACCAGACCACATCCCTCTTGATTTCTTGGCGATAATATTTTTATTTATGCCCTTTGTTGTGAGCACCGCCCTATTCATCCTACACAAAATAATACGAAAGAAAAGAGTCGCCAAAAATGAGCATTTATCCTAACCCCCACTGCCGCAAGGTTCGAGGCAGCCACATTTTAGTGATTAGCTGTGCCACATGCAAAGCCTTTGTTGCAAACTATCAAAAAGTGGGCGAAAGCAACCTTGTAAAAATGTATATAGACCGCATTGTTGATGGGGCTGTTGACCTCTCTCAAAGCCCAGGTGCCATATTTTGTGTAAATTGCAACACCCGCATCGCCACCCGCTACATTGTAAAGGCCGATAAAAAAGAGGCATACCGCCTT
>Ga0123355_10010728_pt1 | contig 14077 bp, 12 predicted proteins | sample TergutEmb28metaG_3_FD_89872 | JGI IMG/M metagenome (GOLD analysis project Ga0123355, IMG submission 89872) | Embiratermes neotenicus P1 segment gut microbial communities from Petit-Saut dam, French Guiana - Emb289 P1 | ecosystem: Host-associated > Arthropoda: Insects > Digestive system > Gut ... | reverse complement strand
ATAAAAACCAGTCAGTTAATGCTGTATAGGGAAATAATCGCTGTTTGTTCTCAGATCCACACAAAACACATAAATACACTGAGTGGGCAGAACGTAGAATTGCTGAATGTTAAACTGGCGGTACATATATTTGGCTTTACTGGGTTAACCTCAGCACCAGATTGCGGTCGATGGTCAGTTTCATGCTTCGGCCATTTCACCACCGAGTCCACGCCCTGTCCTAAAGCCCCTTGCTAAAGCCGACAACCATGCTGCAGTACTCGCTCAGGTGATCAGAGCAACCTTCCACTGAACATAACCTGAAGCAGCTTACATGTCCACACGTTTATCGTCATGTGGCTGTCCGCCATTCCTCACGTGTTAGGGCGATTCCTACCAGACGGATTTTCCTGAAATTTAGTATTTGGGATTGCCAGTAAAATTTCTCGACACGTGCTGATTTTGGTTGCAGTATTACAGAAAAACACACATTACTTGGAGACCTGCCTGCCTGCCTGCAGTTATAATCTCTCGGCGTGGTTAGTGTTTATAATGGAGATGGTGTTGTGTTCTCTGTGGTGTACAGACCGAGGTTGAAGGAACAGTTGAGCATGGACCGTCGTTTGTGTTTAAGTTAGACCGTTATTGTATGAGTCACAACTGTAGAATGGAGCTTGAGCTGCTGTCGACGTTTAAGAGACCGACCGTGAATTATCCGTTTTACATTATCTACGATGGTCGATTTAATTCGTTTGCTAAGTCTGATATAAATTCTGCAGTTCGTCCGTAATATTCTGGCGTTATTTGGCAACTTCACCAGCTTAACATACATTGACATCAGCAGCTACGCGCTACTATCTTTGGGTGCTGCAGACGTTTCCTATCGTGCACTTTTCCCCACTTTCCCAAGCCTGTAGCAGTCGTTTGCAGTTTTAAACTTTGAGACTCAGCTCTGTGGCTTTGTTTCGCATTTGCTTGCCAAGCTACTAGGGCGACAAAGCTGAGTTCCGAACTGTGCAGAGACCTGTGTGTTTATCTGTGTGTTTCCACTTCATGGGGATAGAGACATCTGAAGGCACACTTGCTGTTACGAACGGTTACAGATATGATGTACTGTTGTAATACGATTTCTCACCATAGGATGTGTCGCGCGTTCGCCATATTGTTATTTTTGGTGTTCCTCATTTTTTACGCCGCCGTGAAGGCCACAGATTTTTCTGCACGCAACATCACAGCCGTAACGGACGGGCTTCATATTCGTATGCAGGGAAAACCAGTAGTTATCGGTATAGCTCAGTAGGTATAGTGCCTGGGCTGTTGGCTCGATTATCCGGGGTTAATTCCCGGCACCACTAAGATATTTTTTCTTCAAAGCGTCTAGCTGGGCTCTGGAGCCCACCGAATCTCCTGTTCGGGTACCGGGGGTCCTTTTCCCTGGAGAAAAGTGGGCGGGGTGTATTTGGTATGGTGGCGCTGAAGTACTGTTCCTTAGTGTCGCATGAACGAATAGCTTGCTGTGGGTTGTCACTGTGGCCAAGTCTGGCGTACACAGTGCAGGTAACATCACAACAGATACGTGGGAACAGAGCCTTTGAAAATGCGGTAGATTGCTAGTAGGCCATTTTGTCACGACAGACACGAAGATATCAGAAGAAATAAGACCGGACTGAACTTGGGCAGTGCCTGCTGCAGGTACACAGAACTGTCTTGCTTTGTGTCGCTGTGATATTAAGGGACTGACTGCGTGGGCTGAGGGAGTTACGGTGTGTGGGTCTAAGGGGGAGCAGGTAACAGGATACTGGAGAAAACTGCACACTGAGAAGCTTCATGGTTTGTACTGCGCTCTTGATACAGTTCGGTTGATCAAATGGTCGGGGCATGTGGCATGTGCGTGGAGGGGGATGCGTAAATGGTTGAGGCCGAGAAACCTTAGGGAAAGAGACCAATTTGAAGAAAGTTCTAGATCGCAGGATAATATTAAAATGTGTCTTAGGGATGGAAGGGTGTGGCCTACATTCATCTGGGCTGAGGATAGGGACAAGTGGCGAGCTGTTGTGAACACTGTTATGAACATTGGGGTTTCATAAAATTGGGGGAATTTTGTGGATGAACTGGTGAAGTGTTGACATTTGAAGGACTTCGGGCCATGGAGTTAGATACATACATAGGTAGGTAGATGTATAGATACATAAGTGGATGGATGGATAGACGTAGTATTAGTGTGTATTCGCGTCTGCTGCATGCCAGTTCCCAGTCTGTGGCCAGTAACCTCACTGTTCCAGACAATTCTTACTCCAGTAATTACGCAGTGTCAGCGGTTGTGTTTTGGCAAAATTGTAATGTTGGTAAATTTCTGCTAACTCTGGAAGATATGCTGTAATTATGAGAATCCTTTTAGTGGTTCTGGAGTCACCCGCGGACAGACGGACATAGGGAGTGTAAATTTGGAGCCTTTCAATTTTTTTGACCCGAAAGCGACAAAGTAAGGCCTCCAGTGGCATGACGTTAAGCTGCAGAGTAGTGGTGGCTGTTGGCCGAGAGCTGGACTGACCGACACTGTCTCGTTGGGTAAATAATGCATTGCTTGAACGCATTCCACCTCACCCCCTCGTGGCACTATATCCCGGATGAGACCATTAAGGCAGCGCGGTACTGTTCTCTTCATAAGTACAGCAACACGTGGCTGTACTGTGATGTCGGGGCGGTGCTTCACGGTCTTCACTGGCTTACGCGTGGCGTGTTGACATGGCGAACAGTCCACGGAGCACATGCTCTTAAACCTACAGAGCGCAGTGGTAACTATAAGTAAAGGTAAATCAGTCCCATTACAGGCCCGAGGTGCCCAGAGGTTTCTAGGAAGTTAAGGTTCCCAGATTACGTGACAATGGGCCAGAATACTGTGTGTGTGTGTGTGTATATATATATATACACACACACACCGCCAGTTTAACATTCAGCAATTCTACGTTCTGCCCACACAATGTATTTATGTCTTTTTTGTGGATCTGAGAACACACAGCGATTATTTCCGTATACAGAATTAACTGACTGGTTTTTGTAGCTGAGACGGAGTGTTCACTGCGCGGTACGGACTGGGTCTATAAATACATTTCACATTAATTCGCAGCTGCTGCTTGGGTGTCACATTTCAGTTGTGCTGTAATCCGAGTGATGATGCCGTGTGAGCCGTTTGGTTCGGTCGGTATAGCGACTAGGCTGCGCGCAGAACCGTCAAGGAATCGTGGTTTGGTTTCCGGCATGGACAGTGTTTTCCTGTTCGCCAGGGGTCCATTGGACGCTCCACCCTGAAAGTGGAGGCAGTATGCTACTGCGAAATGTTGCTAGTCCACCATCAAACAGTATGAATCTTCCGTCGTAGAAGGTTCGGTTTGTTGTTTTGGGCTGTGATATTCCGTTGGTCTCTTAGCCAGTCCGTCGGTGCATGCAGCAATGGTCATCCGATGTAGTACAGTCTACATCTCCTAATCAGCGCACCACGTAATGGGACTGCAAATGAAATGTCGACGCTGTGGCTATTAAATAACGAGACTAGCTGCAAGACGTACGCGTACTTAGTTATGCGGTATACTGTATCTGCGTTGTATTCCCGTCGCAGCATTGTCCATTACACGCCACACGCCGTACCTTAGCAGCCCTGCAACCCGCAGAACGTCCGCTCAAGCCTTTACGTGAAATTACAGCAAGGAACTGCCTGACGAAGCAAGCTGACAGTTTGGTTGGCCGTTTTCTTCAGTTTCACGAGAAACGTGATGTGTTCTTGTTGTTATTTGTGGCCATTCCTTATGGACATTTTGAGGTACGCGGTGTCGCAGTTGGTTGAGGCACTGCGCTACAAGCCGGAAGGTCGCGGGTTCGATTCCCGGTGGTGTCACTGGAATTTTTCATTGACATAATCCTTCCGGCCGCACTATGGCCCTGGGGTCGACTCAGCCCCTAACAGAAGTGAGTACCAGGAATTTCCTGAGGGGTAAGGCGGCCGGTGCGTAGGGCCGACAACCTTCATGTGCCGATTGCCCTGAAATCTGTGATCCTCAGCCTCCTGGAACCCTCTGGGCCTGTCCAGGCCTGTAATGGGATTGCTTTACCTTTTTTTTTTTTTTTACCCTGTGGATATTTTAGACCGCCGACTGAAATCTTGGCGGTCAGCTGTGTTGGAGCCGGCCAGCAGCTAAATACTGCCGCTGGCTTTGTCGATGTTTGCCTTATAAGACGTAATACAGGGTGTTATTTGTGACGCTCCGTAGGCCCTGAGCTAGGTTAGGCCTTATGACAGCAGCGTCGTAAACAGCACCGTTGTTTTGTTGTTTAAGCGGGGTGGTTGGACGCCAACAGTTTGAATGGCACAGAGATGCAGCCAGCAGTCGTTAGGTGCCAGTGGCACAGAGCACGTGGCGTGTATTGTGCAGCTGTGTTATCGATATAGCTGTGCAGTACCGACTGAACTTGTGTTGAATGCAGTTTGGTACTGAACAGTTTGAGACGTGGGAACAAAGGGCTGTGGAGATTTGTGCTTTGGGATGGTTGGGTGGAAGGGGGGGGGGGCAAATAATAGGGTGCAGAAAATTGCACGTGTGACGATGAAGTGGAGAGGGTATATGACACACTTTGGATGGTTTAGAAGTGCGTACAGAATTTTAGTGGGAGAATTGAAACAGTAGGCCATTTGGGATACAAGGGTTGCAGCTGCCGAACAGTGCCTTGGGTGGCTGTAGAAAGCGCGATTGGCAGATGCACGCTGCTACCCACGTCTGCCCACAGCCAACAAGGCGTTGAACAACCTGTAATTGTGTGTTCAGATTTTGGACAGGAATCCAACGAGGGGGGGTTGGGGAGAGAGAGAGAGAGAGAGAGAGAGTGAGTGAGTGAGTGAGTGAGTGAGTGTGCAAGTGCTACCTTCTAAGTGCCGTGTCGTTCTGTTGCAGGATTCGTGTCGTGCTCTCCCAGCCCGTGCAAGAATGGCGGGACGTGTCTGTCGTCGCCACGAGGCCAGTCTTACTGCAAGTAAGTACAGTTCAGTGCATGCTTCTTGGTGTGTTTCGATCAAAACAGGCCTTCGTCCGGGACACATTGCCAAGGCTTGCGCTAGGTCATTGTTACCCAACCAGGGTTTCGCAGAGCATGATTAGAGGTTCCGCGTGAAGTCGAACAAGCAAGCAGACATTTGGAAATGCCTCGGAAGATTTCAAATGCGTCTCGAAATATCGCGGGAAAAGTAAAGGTGTTCTGTGATGCCAACAATAGCAGTGAACATCTCACTGCAGCTGTAAGCTTCTTACCTGTGTGAACAAGCTTTCTCACGTTTGACAAACGTTCTGAGTAAGGAGAGAAGTCGTCCGCTGCCTATCGAGAAAGTACTGCTAGTGTATTTTTAAAAAATTCGGCCAAGAATTGAGCATTTGTGCAAGAAGGAATAAGCCGCAGTGTCACAGAAAGTAGTTCACTCCGAATGTGAGCCGTATTTTGATTTGATTTTTGAAAAGAAAATAGGAGAGGCAGTAGACAATTGGCAAGAAAAATGCTTTAAGGCTTGCCGTTGCCAGCTCTTTCTGGGTTGTAAACTTTGTAATGCGTAGAGGTTCCTAGGGATATGACATTATTTCACGGGATCTTCCATGAAGAGAAGAAGGTTGGGAAGCACGGCACAGGGTGGCGGGCTGCGCACTGTGGGCTACTGAGGAGAGTGGCTTTAACCTGGGCAGCGGTTCGATCGGCGGGGGGATTCTTAAAAATGCGTTGGACTGAGGTGCAGTTGTTTTTTGTGTGTGACGTGCTGCTGCTGCTGCTGCTGTTTGGTGAGAGCTATATACAAATTTTACTGCACGCGTCTTATTAAATTTTGAACACGTGTCAAATGGCGACCGGTTGAAGGAGGAAGGGGAGTAATAAACATTGCGACTCGCCTGTGTAAACAGCAAGCAGTGGAGAGCAGCCTAATTGTACGGAGAATCAAGCAAATTACATCGGTGAAGTGCTGTGGTGTCAGTGACATGAGAAGGGAGAGAGAAGAGAGAACTGGAGGAAGCCGTCTCACCCCACAGGACGGAAGAGGACACTGCAGTCTGCAAGCAGTGTCATCGTTGAGGGTTGCCAATAGAACAGCCATGGCTTGTTGTGTTCAGAAGCAAACTGTCCCACCTTGAACTGTGCACATGCAAGGATGCTACAGAACGGGCAGCATCGCTTCTGATCACGATATCACACTCATATGGAGAGGCTGTGATGCCATACGAACTCATGTTGCCCAGGTTCCGAGCCAGCATATCTGAAAGTGCCAATAATTTAATAGTGGTGCAGGTTAAACAAACGGAACCGGGGAAAACGTGCGTTGTGCAGTGACTTAGACCACCTCTTGGACCTGGTGTGAAAGTCAAGTCACAGTACGATGCAGGACGCACCGATAAGCACAGCTGCCTGCCACAAGGGCGTAAACTGGAATGTTCAAACTGGAGAGGAGAGATGTGTCTGCCGGGTTGCAGTACCAGCAGCAGTGGCGAGGGCATGGGTCCGCGCGCACAGTGGCGTTGTGCGGCACACAGCAGCAAACTGTATCGAATGCCCGATGAATGCTTATAATTAATTTAGTTTGGCAACAAACTGCGCTAAGACTTTGTATCTGCAGCGCTGAGGGTGTTTAGCAAGTAATGATGTATTGACATGATGAAACAGTTGACAGATACCGATCTCATAGATACACAGCAGTAGGTGCAGACATTTTGGTACAGGGTATTGAGATACAGTATACATGTGTGTGTGTGTGTGTGTACATTTGTGTATTTTGTATTTTTATATGTGTGCTCAGTCGGTATAGCCACTCGCTGCGGTCTGGGGATCGAATCCTGTTTCGGGGGGAGATTTTCTGCACCCGTTCAGACCGGCCCTGAGGCCCACCCAGCCTCCTTTGCATTTGGCACCGGATCTTTCCCGAGAGCAAGGTGGCCGAGTAGTGGCGCTGACCACCTACTCTTCTCTAGCTCCGAAGTTAAAGAAAGAGTGGAGGTGTACCTCTACTCCGCCTCTGGATTTTCTTGGCGGGTTTTAGGGTGGTATTTCCCTTTTACTGTAGTTTGTATGTTTAAATGTTTAATGTTGTGAGTCCGGTCGTGTAACTGTTGTGTCGGTGTGAGCCTGGCCAGCGTCGACACTGAACTGTCAGTATCTCCCTGACGATGGCCTGTTTTGATCGAAACGTGTAGTAGAACTGTTAAAAGATGCTGACTCGTGTGTGTGTGTACCTAGACACTGGTTATTCATGAACAGGGTAAGGTCGCGGTTGTTTAGTTACTGCCTCTTGTACGATGATCCGGTGCGTCTGGGTCCTTTCTCATGTCGCATTAGACTTCACAACAGTTAAATTGCTTCGCGGATTCAGCAGATTGTCTGCTCATTCGTTCACTGAGCACTGCAGTTGTTGGGTGATGCCTCGGCGGACACGGGCTGCGCTCAGGGACACGATAAAAGGGACATTGTGTCTGCCGCGTTACACGGAACACGGAGAAATCGACAAGAGGCGTCTTTCTCTTGTGCCTCACATTCTTGCGTATATTCGCTGTTTAGCAAGAACACAATGGTCACATTGAAACAGCAGCCTGCATTATGTATCAACAGTCAGGCGGTTTCATTTCGACATGAATACTAACTGCTTGTAGTGACTGCCGCAGTCATTGGAGCGGCTCGGTAGGGGCTGCACGGCTCTCGGTGAAGCAAGGAATTGTCTCTACTCCATACTCGTCCGGACTTTCCCTGGGACCCGCCAGTGTGTGCCTGGTCTGTGTCCCGGGAGTAAAGCGGCCGGTAGGTTAAATTGACTACCCTGCTCCGTCTGGAGTACAGCACAACCCTTACAGCTGTTTTCTTCGTGGCATGTTACAGGGAGACCTGTAAGTGACAACAGCAGTAGTTCTCAGCCCTTCCGGTAACGTTTACTCCTGATAAAGTCTCACTAGTTCTGTAGGTACATACCAGTCCGTCCCAAATTATGCCAGCTAGGGGCAACATTTAAAGTTGGAATAATTTTTAATGAGAAACAAAATTTTTTTTATTAAGCCTCTGTAAAAGTTTATTACAAAATGTGACTTCCCTGTCAGTAATGCCAATAAAACAGAGGTTAAAGAAACCCGCGGTAAAGTGCTTTGTGTTCTGCAGAGCAAGCCAAAGTCTGCACTGCTTTTTGTCACTAATAGCACAGAGCCTGTTGAGACTGCCGGGAAACTGATGGAGTTGTAAAATAGTTACTGAATTTGGAGCATGAAGTGTGTCGTTACAACAGCTGCTGTATTGCATGTACAAACGTCGTTAAAGTAACTGACCTCATTTACTGTCTAATTAGTAGAATAAATTATGTGGAAATCAGGCGTGGGGCTGTGTTTGTCTGCAATACGCACCGTCAGGCGTGGGGCTGTGTTTATTGGTAATAGGCACCGTCAGGCGTGGGGCTGTGTTTATTGGCAATACGCACCATCAGGCGTGGGGCTGTGTTTATTGGCAATACGCACCGTCAGGCGTGGGGCTGTGTTTATTGGCAATACGCACCATCAGGCGTGGGGCTGTGCTTATTGGCAATACGCACCATCAGGCGTGGGGCTGTGTTTATTGGCAATACGCAACGTCAGGCGTGGGGCTGTTTATTGCCAATACGCACCGTCAGGCGTGGGGAAACAGTCCGGTGAAGTGTCTGTCTGAGAGCAGCGACCTGCCTGTCTCACGTTCTCTTTATCGAACAAAATGTGCCTTAACCACGGACACCGGTACCTATGACGTCACGTGTGTCACACTGTGCAAAGTGGATTGTGTAAACGTATGATGAATGATAGGAAGGCAGTTTCGCAGACCCCGTGGAGGCGTCTTCGGTCCACAGTTTGAGAACTAATGCTGTCATCCATAGTGGTAACAATGTATACCACTAGCTTTAACATTAAAACGTACGTTTTGCTTACACAGTTTAGGCTCGAATCATAAATGACGGTCCGCAAAATGGTAGCATGGTGAGATACGGACTGAGGTGGTTCTGGAGCGGTTTGATTGTCGTGTGGGCTACGCGCACCGCGCGGTGCGTGATCTTGTGACGTGGGAGCACCATTCTCTGTAAGATCCTGAGCTGTTATGTGGTCGGTCAGGGTATGGGTCAACTCCTGCAACAGTAAACTTTTTGTGGGGTGTGGGCCAGCAGCGTGATCCATGTGCAGAATTTGAATTGTAACTTGCAGGTAGGTGGCGAACACCAGTGTGCGGTTGCTGTTCGGTGATTATGAACATGGTGTCAGTCCATATTTATGAGGTGCAACGCCTAACGTCATGGTAGGTAACAGTGGCTCATTTACTCGGAAGTTCACCGTCTTGTATGTAGCCAAAACGTCCAGTCCCGTTTCCGCTGGACCGTATCGTCAGCAAGTTACTGCAGTCCGTAATTTAACGCAAGTTCTGTAAGATCCATTTAAATATCATCAGTGATTGTGTGTGTGTGTGTGCGTGTGCGTATCTTCAGATAGGCCTGTCTTCAAAATTTCCCGACCGGCACTCGTGAACTCCCACACGTTCCCATCAGTCTACAGTTCTCGCTGGCCAGACCATCCGTAGCGACGCAGGCGGCAGTCCTTGAGGTGCAGGTCGGGACCTACTGGCACATCCGGCGTCCTACACGGTAATTGTGGGAACAGTAATTGGATCCACTGTCATTGCACAAGTCGATGTTTTTATTAATCCCTTAAGACTGTGATGGGATTGAATCGTATTTAAAGATTCAGTCCGTACCGCGCAGTAAACGCTCCGTCTCCGTTATAAAAACCAGTCAGCGCTGTATAGGGAAATAATCGCTGTTTGATCTCAGATCCACACAAAACACATAAATACACTGTGTGGGCAGAACGTAGAATTGCTGAATGTTAAACTGGCGGTATATAAAGATCCAGTCCGTACCGCGCAGTAAACACAACCCGTCTCAGTTATAAAAACCAATCAGTTAATGTTGTATAGGGAAATAATCGCTGTTTTTTCTCAGATCCACACAAAACACACAAATACACTGTGTGGGCAGAACGTAGAATTGCTGAATGTTAAGCTGGCGGTATATACGTATAATAGTGACTGCTGGGTGTTGGGCGAATTGTGCCGAAGGGTCATACTGCTTGACCCTGAAGATAAAAGCCCAACGATCCGTCGCAACGTCGGGAACTGCTCGCCCAGGAACGCAGCCGCACTTTCCAGACGACTTGAAGCTTCCATCTCGGCGTTCCGCTTTCCGAAACGTTTTTTTCCCTACAACAGTTCTTGTCTGCACCATTTGCCCTGCATGCAGTCATTCCGTGTATTTGCGCATGCGCGTTTGCAGTCACAGCAGCTTTCTCTTAACTTTGACACAGCATTGCTGCAAGTTAATTTCTAACTCTTGTCCGTGTACCGCCTGTGTAACGCTTATCGACTTGGCCATCTTCAGCGTCTCCAGTCGAGGGAAATAGTGGGAAATGGAGAATTGAAGGAAAATGAACAGCGATGCATAGCTTGTCAGGCGACCTGGAAAACTGACATATCACTTTTAAAACCCACATTAACCCGAATTATGTACACTCAGTCCGTACCGCGCAGTAAACACACCGCCTCGGTTATAAAAACCAGTCAGTTAATGCAGTATAGGGAAATAATCGCTGTTTGTTCTCAGATCCACACAAAACACATAAATACACTGTGTGGGCAGAACGGAGAATTGCGGAATGTTAAACTGGCGGTATATAAAGATCCAGTCCGTACCGCGCAGTAAAGGCTCCGTCTCCGTTATAAAAACCAGTCAGCGCTGTATAGGGAAATAATCGCTGTTTGTTCTCAGATCCACACAAAACACATAAATACACTGTGTGGGCAGAACGGAGAATTGCGGAATGTTAAACTGGCGGGATATAAAGATCCAGTCCGTACCGCGCAGTAAACGCTCCGTCTCCGTTATAAAAACCAGTCAGCGCTGTATAGGGAAATAATCGCTGTTTGTTCTCAGATCCACACAAAACACACAAATATACTGTGTGGACAGAACGTGGAACTTCTAGATGTTAAACCTGTTCGTACATACACAAATATATTTGTGTGTATTTTATAAAGCATTGCGTTGTTTGAAGGCTGCCAGGCCACGGCTGCTCGTCCTTCCGATAATTGCAGTATTAATATGATCAGTATGGAGCATTCGTGGAGTGATAGTGGCTGGGGAAAACCGAAGAATCCTCAGAACCCCTCCTAATGCTGTCATCAAAAACAGATTTTATATGGCTTGGCCCCAGATCGACCCGGGTTCTGTGCAATGAGCGGTGGCACATCCCGTCGCGTGTGTACAGAAATTTGACGTCGGTCCATACTGTGCGTGCTCAAAAACGTACTGACGGTTATTTGTGTCACCGTTAAAGACGATTGATTGTATTCAGCAGTGCCAAACACTGCTACTTGTTGCGGTCTGTGCGACTGTCTTCATGTATCAGTGAACGTGAATTAAGAAACAATGAAATACGTTAAACTCCAAAATATTTTTAACGCAGTTGTCGGGCAGTGTTGAATACAAGATACTGTAGTCTGTACCGTTCATTTACTGTCAGTGCACACGCCGTTCTGTTGCCACTGTGGGCAGCAGGTGCCTGCCTGCCTGCCTGCCTGCTTGCTAGCTAGCTTGTCTCAGTAAACTGCGAACCGCATCCAGGCAGACAGATGTGCAGGGCCGAGCGACGTGGGAACGCCCGGGGCCGTCACGGCGCTGCTTTTGCATAAGAAAGAGCACCGTAGAGCACAATACTGCCAGATGGCGCGGTGGTGTTAGGGGGGAGGGGTTGCAAAGTGCCCTCACCCACTTCTTCTACGCCCTGGACTCGTTCTAATGTCTCTTGCACTCCGTATCCGTGGTGCCAATGGTAAGGAACCTACATACAGAATTTCGTGAGAATCGATAGGCTGTTAGTCGCTGATACTTGGTTAGAGACAGGCTCAGTGTGAGGTGCAGTGGTGGGCTGTTGTTGACACGGTAATGAACTTCGTACGGCGGACAGTTTGTATAGCGCTGACCAGCTGCCCGCAAGTTAGTGTAGAATCGTAATGTACACTGTGGTCGTGTTTGGGGGTTTACACCGCGTGTTGTTCGCTGTGCGACCGTTCCATGGAACATATTGCTTCCATCTGCAGGTGGATACTGAAGATGGTGTCATTGCCTTCCGAAGCGTCGGAACAAAGCACACTACTGCACCTTCATTTGGAAAACAACCTTCGTCAAAATCAGACGACTCCGTGGGTAGTTGCAATGGCGGCGGTGGGCCACATGCATGTACCATATAAGCTTATGTCTCTTCGCTGTAGGTTTTCCGACGACGCGGTTCTCATATTGCGGCGCCGTAACCTGATGTGATCAGTGCTCGTTGTTTTGCGTTGGTCGTTACAGGCGTCTTTCCGGCGTCGCTATTGTAAGACTGTAAAGTCTGTCAGCAGCACATTTCTGTTGTCCATACACACCGTACATGACTCGACCGGCAATTTGGCCACTTGGAGGGGCGCCGCCTTTACCATCCATGAATCGAAGTGTATTCGAGTGAGCGAATCGGTGTCGTCGTCGTCGTCATCATCATCATCATCAGCAGCAGCAGCAGCAGCAGCAGCAACAACAACAACAATGTAGGGATAGAAGCAATTCCTGGTTTGTTTGGTCTTAATGGGTGCTGGGCTGCCCTTTTTTTCTTTGGTCGACGTACGTTTCTTCTGCCGGTCGGATTGCCTTCGGAATGCGTGTGTCATTGGTGTTGAACATGTGCTGTGCTGACTGCAGTTACAGCGGACAGCACTGGATACGAAAATTACTGAACGGAAACGCATTGACATATCGCACCGGACTGGATGATACGTTTACTGTGGCTGTTACCTGGATGATACTGTGGCTGTTACACCTGGATGATACTGTGGCTGTTACAGCTGGATGATACTGTGGATGTTGCAGCTGGATGGTACTGTGGCTGTTACAGCTGGATGATACTGTGGCTGTTACATCCGGATGATACTGTGGCTGTTACATCCGGATGATACTGTGGCTGTTACACCTGGATGATACTGTGGCTGTTACACCTGGATGATACTGTGGCTGTTACAGCTGGATGATACTGTGGATGTTGCAGCTGGATGGTACTGTGGCTGTTGCAGTCGGATGATACTGTGGCTGTTACAGCTGAATGATAACAAGGCTGTTACAGTTGGATAAAAACAAGGCTGTTGCAGCTGGATTATAGCCAGGCTGTTAACAGTTGGATGATAGTAAGGATGTTGTATCCGGATTCTGTGGATGTTACAGCTGGACAGTACTGTGGCTGTTAACATTTGGAATATACTGTGGCTGTTACAGTAGCAAAGAACAAGATGGGATCAGGACTTGGACCAGTGCAGTCGATAGGAAACAATGGAGGAGCGCAGCTGAGTGACTGAATCGGGCTGCAGAGTAGGGAAGGGAGAGACGAAATGCTGCTGCTGACATGCTGTATTATGTTGGACTTGTGGTGCGGGCTGTGGTACAGTACAAAGTGTAATTCCCTCATCTTGTTATCTTCTTTCTGGCCCCAAACATCTGCTTCAGCACCCTGTTCTCAGTGAGCGGGGATAGCTCAGTTGGTTTAGTGACGGGGCTATAGACTTCACGACGTAGTGGTCGGTTTCCGGCTCTGGGGATATAGCGACCGGGATGTGCAGTTGGCGACTGGCGAGGTTAGAATGAACGGAGCCGTACCCTTAAGTAGAGACTGAACTGGATGGCACTGCACAAAGGAGGCCCAGAGTTTAATCCCAGTCGACACCTTCGTGCCATTATCCTGTCTCCGAAAACCCTCTGTGGGCTGAGCAGCATCGTTAAAGACGCTGATCCGACGAACCCGGTGAAGTGCGGCTAACCTGTTGTACGGTACGCAGTGTTGTCAAGTCTTGGTGTCTGCAGGCGGAACCAGTTTATGGGGGGGGGGGGGGGGGGCGGGGGAAATCTCCCCGCGCCCCCCCAAAAAAAAAACGCTTTGGGGGGGGGCACAACTCTCCCCCCCCCCCCTTCCCTCTTCATTTCCACCCATCCCCCCTTAAAGAGGTAATT
>Ga0123355_10010727_pt1 | contig 14078 bp, 11 predicted proteins | sample TergutEmb28metaG_3_FD_89872 | JGI IMG/M metagenome (GOLD analysis project Ga0123355, IMG submission 89872) | Embiratermes neotenicus P1 segment gut microbial communities from Petit-Saut dam, French Guiana - Emb289 P1 | ecosystem: Host-associated > Arthropoda: Insects > Digestive system > Gut ... | reverse complement strand
GCCGCTTTTTAGCTGTTCGCGGGTTTTTGCAAGCTGATCCGCCGTGATCTTATCTGTAAACATGCGTTTTATTTCGCCTGTGATAAGGCTTAATACTTCATAGACATGGGCCTGGCCAAGGCCGGCATAAACCACAAACATGCCCGTATCCCTGTAGCTGGCATTATAAGAATATACAGAGTATACCAACCCATGCTCTTCCCGTATCGTCTGGAAAAGACGCGAACTCATGCCGCCGCCAAATACCGTGTTAACACATGCGAGGGCGTAGATATCGCTGCCTGTGCCGCTTGCAAGACCCGGAAAGCCCATGCAAAGATGCACTTGCTCTATATCCTTATCACGCACACTAAAGCTTGGCTGGTATTGGGCGGGGGGCTTTTGTACGTCTGCCCCCGCGTCCTTATACCTGTCAAACACGGCTGTGATTTTATCTATAATTTCTTGCTCGTTGATATTGCCGGCTATGGCTATAACGGTGTTTTTGGGTCTGTACCGGCTATCCATAAAGTCAAGGAAATCATTTCTCTTAAACGACCCGATTGTTTCAGGTGTGCCAAGGATGGTCTGCCCAAGTGGGTGGTTTTTAAAAGCGTTTAGTTCCAACAAAGACATAGCCACGTTTTCTGGCGTGTCTTCGTACATATTTATTTCTTCCAGGATGACATTGCGCTCTCTTTCAATGCCGTTTTCGTCGAAACGGGAATTGAAAAACATGTCTGACAGCACATCCAGTGCAACATCAAAATGAGTATCCAGCGTCCGGGCCATATAACAGGTGTACTCTTTGGATGTAAAGGCGTTTAGCTGGCCACCTACGCCATCCATTGTGTCTGCTATATCTTTTGCGGTACGTTTTTCCGTCCCTTTGAACAGCAAATGCTCAATAAAATGGGAAATGCCGTTTAACTGTGTGCTTTCGTTACGGGAACCGTTACGCACCCATATCCCAAAGCTTACAGACCGCACAAATGGAATGGCCTCCATTACAAGCCTAAGGCCGTTTGGTAGCTCGTGTACTCTAATCACTTGTGTTACCCGACCTTGGAGGCCTGTCGCCTGACCTCTGGGGCCTATCTCCTGACCTTCTTGGCCTGTCATTACCTCCAGACCTTGGGGGACGTTTTTCTCTTTCACGAGGGGTGTAAACAGCATCCGGGTCAAGTACGGCCTTGCGGCTTAGATTAATACGGCCTTGGTCATCTATTTCTACTACTTTAACTGTCAGTTCGTCGCCCACTTTTACGAAGTCTTCCACGTTTTCTACACGGGAAGTATCAAGATGGGAAACATGTACCAGGCCTTCTTTTTCCGGCGCGATTTCAACAAAGCAGCCGAAGGTCATAATCCTGGTAACTTTACCTGTGTAAACAGCGCCTATTTCTGGCGGGTTAACAATGGCTTTGATAATCTCGACAGCACGGTTGACTTTGTCTATATCTCTGTCGGAAATAAAGATGCGGCCATCGTCTTCCGTGTCGATTTTCTCGACGCCGGATTCCTCTATGATGCGCTTAATAACCTTGCCCCTGGAACCGATAACTTCTGCGATTTGATCCACATTAATGCGGAGGATTGCCATCTTGGGCGCGTATGGGGAAATTTCCGCCCTTGGCTCCGCGATAGCAGGCAGCATAGATGTATCAAGTATATGGTGGCGACCGGCTTTGGTTTGCTCAAGTGATGCGCGGATAATCTCTGGCGTGATACCGTCGATTTTCATGTCTAATTGGATGACAGTTATGCCTTCTGTGGTGCCGGCTACTTTAAAGTCCATGTCGCCAAAGAAGTCTTCTAACCCTTGAATATCGGCCATTAGTGTGAAATCGTCATCGGTTTCGCCAACTACAAGGCCTGCGGAAATACCCGCAACCGGGCGCTTAATAGGCACCCCGGCGGCCATAAGGCTAAGGGTAGAGCCGCAAACCGCCGCCTGGGAAGTAGAGCCATTGGAGCTTAATACTTCCGATACAAGGCGGATAGAGTAAGGGAAATCGTCTTCGCTTGGGATAACGGGAAGGAGGGCCTTCTCGGCCAACGCGCCGTGGCCAATCTCCCTGCGGCCTGGGCCCCGTGATGGACGGGTTTCGCCTACAGAGTAGCTGGGGAAGTTGTAGTGATGCATGTAGCGCTTACTTTCTTCCATGGCATCCAGGCCATCCAGGCGCTGAGTGTCACTGCTGCTGCCCAAAGTGGTAACGGTCAGGACTTGAGTCTGACCCCGGGCAAATACAGCAGAGCCATGGGTGCGCGGCAGTATATCTACTTCGGATGCCAACTTGCGGATGTCTGCCATGCTGCGGCCGTCTGGGCGTTTGCCCTTTTTAAGAATCATACGGCGTACAGTTTCTTTTTCGAATTTATAAATAGCCGCGCCAAACATCTTGGTATATTCCTCGGCTACTTCTTCGTCAAAGGTGGGGATCAGCGCTTCCATGGCTTCGTCTGTCAGCTTGGTTACGCGTTCATCTCTGTCTTGCTTTTGATCCGCGAAGACTGCTTCTTCCATCCTAGCGTCGGTAATAAAGCTTGTGACTTTTTCGTATAGCTCTGCCGGGATAACATGCTGGGTGTATTCCCGCTTGGGCTTTGCGTTTTCGGCAACTATTTCGTCTATGAAAGTTATGACTTTTTTGTTTTCTTCATGGCCCAGCATAATCGCGTCGTACATAATGTCATCGGACACTTCGTCTGCGCCTGCTTCTAGCATCATGACTTTGTCGCGGGTGGATGATACGGTCAGGTTAAGCTTGCTTGCCTCACGCTGAGCCGCGTCTGGGTTAACTATCAGCTCGCCTTCAACCAGGCCTACGTTTACCGCGGCGACAGGCCCATTAAACGGGATGTCTGATACGCAAAGGGCAATAGCACTGCCTATCATGGCCGCTATTTCTGGGCTCGCGTCCTGATCCATAGACATTACTGTAGCCACAACGGAAACGTCGTTGCGATAGTCTTCCGGGAACAGCGGGCGGATGGGGCGGTCTATCAGACGGGAGGCTAGTATGGCCTTCTCTGTAGGGCGGCCTTCGCGCCTAAACCAGGAGCCGGGGATTTTACCCACGGCATAGAAGCGCTCTTCATAGTCTACGCTTAGTGGGAAGTAGTCTATCCCTGCCCGGGGTTTATCCGACGTTGTGGCGGTTACAAGTACCACTGTGTCGCCATAGGTCATTAATGCCGAAGCGCCGGCCAGTTCGGCCAGGCGGCCTAGTTCGCAGGTTAATTCGCGCCCGCCTAGGTTCATTGTGTATTTCTTTTGCATGTATGACCTACTTTCTTAGTCCAAGTTCGCCTATAAGGGCGCGGTATTTTACTACGTCTTGTTTGCGGATGTAGTCCAGCAGCCCACGGCGCTGGCCTACTAATTTAAGCAGCCCGCGGCGGGAGTGGAAATCCTTCTTGTGTGTACGCAAGTGCTCTGTCAGGTGGTTGATGCGCGCTGTAAGAAGCGCTACTTGAACTTCCGGGCTGCCGGTGTCGTTTTCGTCCCGGCCATGCTTTGCGATGATGTCTTTCTTGATGATCATTTTGGATCCTCCTGTTGTTTTGCGCCTAACTTGTGGCGCTTATAATCGCCACGTGCCAAGGATAGGTTGGAGTTTCCTGTGGGCTTTAGCAAAAAGCCCTTATCCCCAGCACGGGTTGTGCGGGGAGTATAGCATAGTAGGGGGTAGTGTCAAGGTGTGTAGCTTCAACGCCGGGCGTTAGGCCCCAGTGATTGCTTGTGGATGTTCTTGTTTTGGTCAGGGCTTTGTACCTTGGTGCCATCGGACTCGCGTATCCAGTCTTTGGCGGTTTCTAGCGTGCCGGTTAGGCCTATACTTTCGTTTGAGCCTTTCTTTTTCTTATCCATTGTTTTCATCCTTCCTAAATTTGTGTTACACCTATTATTTATGTAAGCAGGAGGATTTATTCACAAGAATATCAGCCAAATGCGATAATTGACCGAACCTGGGAAATTGAAGTAAAATGTAACAATAACCTCAACAATACAAAGGACGTGACAAAATGGGACTACAAGACGCATGGAAACGCATAGCAATAGACGTAAAAGGTGAGCCTGTAAAGCATGTATGGGACGAGTATCTTGCTAAGGAGAAGGTCATATACGCAAACATCTTGCGCAACAAGACCACACGCTTAGAAGGCACGGTGGCCGAGCTAGCTGAAAGCTTGCGGCTAACGCCCACCTATATGTTTGCTTTCCTGGACGGCATACACGAAGCCGTGGATGGGGTGCCAGAGCTGGAAACAATTGAAGAAGACACCGCCATAGCCTTCGATATAGAGTACGACAGACTGTATAAGCAAATGGTGGAGTATAAGGCCGATGACTTATTCAACCTGCCGGAGTGGAGTAATGTATTTACTCCGGAACAGCAAAAAGAATTATACAAAGAGCAAAAGAACTCCCACACAGTAGTGCGCAACGAGGCCAAAACCGGCCGCAACGAGGCTTGCCCATGCGGCAGCGGAAAGAAGTTTAAAAAGTGCTGCCAGGGGGCATAGAAGCGGTAAAAATAGCCAGTGGATTAGATGGTGCAAAAGAAGCGGCGGCGGTTATAGCTGGCGGCGGTATAGCCGCCTTTGCGACAGAGACAGTGTATGGCCTAGGTGCGGACGCGTTTAACCCGACCGCTGTAGCCAAAGTGTATGCTGCCAAGGGCCGCCCTGGGGATAACCCGCTAATTATGCATATAGCCGCCCACGAAATTTTTTTTGAATTAACAGAAAACCCGCCATCATACGCGCATGCTCTAATAAAGGCGTTTTGGCCGGGGCCGTTAACCCTTGTCGCAAAAAAGAAGCCAGGCTTGCCTGCGTGGGTAGGTGGTCATCCACAAGGTACTGCCGATACCGTTGGCATAAGGATGCCGTCTCATTCGTTGGCCTTAGCTGTTATACGTGAGTCTGGTTGCGTTGTGGCTGCGCCTAGCGCCAACTTGGCTGGAACACCAAGCCCCACGCTGGCCGAGCATGTAGCGGTGGATTTTAAGCATGGTGACATAGATTTTATATTGGATGGCGGCGCTGTAACTGTCGGGTTGGAATCTACGGTTGTTGATATAACCGGGCCGAAGCCGGTTATTTTGCGCCCCGGCGTAATAACGGCTGAGATGGTTGCAGAAGTCACTGGAATTACGGCCCAAAGGCCGGATTTGCCGGTTTATGTTGAATCTGAAAAACTTGCGCAAGACCAAAAAAGTAACGCCTCACCGGCTTCAACGCCGCGTTCCCCTGGCATGAAATACCGCCATTACGCGCCAAAGGCACCTATGACGCTTTTGATAGGAAGTGAAAGCGTCATAGCCGCATATGTACTAGAAGAGTGTGCTAAGGCGCAAGACCATCGTGTAGGCGTTTTGGTTACGGAAGAAACCGAAGCTATACTCCGCCATACTTTGTGTGAAACCAGCACTCACCCCTTTAAACTTATAATTCTAGGCCGCAAAGCCGCCCCGGTAACCATAGCGAAAAACTTATACGCAAGTCTACGCCAATTTGATGCAATGGACGTTGATGTAATTTATGCCGAGGGACTAGCACAAGACGGCCTGGGTATTGCCATAATGGATCGCATGAGGAAAGCTGCTGAAGGACGCGTTGTGCACTTGTAGTCTAGAGATCAGCAAACATCAGCGCCTGTCATCCTGGGATGGCAGGCGCTGTTTTATCATTACATATCATATTTAAATCTGTTGAGGCTCTATAGGGCACAATATACGATACGTAATCATTTTACACCTCAAATATCTTAACCGAAGCATTGGTAGTACCAAGCCTGACCCTTAACCTGCGGCTAGCTGTTGCATAATCCATGCTTTCGCCCACAAGATGGTTTTTGGTAGAGCCTTCTGACCCGTACAATGGCACTTCGCTGGTTACTTTGCCGTCGGTTGTGCGTGCCTCAGCGGCAAGCCCTATGCCCCTTGGTACCGACAGCCTTACGCCGCCATTGGTGGTGTACGCATCCAAGCTACGCTCGTTTTCCCAAAATGCTGCTGTATTTAGCAGGGTGTCTTCAATTTTTAAACGCGCATTGGTGGTTTTTAAGGCTAGGTGAGTCACATCTAGGTTAGCGGTCTTGATGCCGGCATTGCTGGTTTTAAGAGTAAGTGATGTTGCATGGATATCTGCCGCCGTAATCTTGGAGTTGGTGGTTTCTAGGAGTATGCTCTCGCCTGTGATTGCCATTGCCTTGATATTATCGTTGCGGGTGGTAGCGGTAAGGCTACTGCAGTTTATAGACTCTAATAGTATGCCATCGTTTTTGGTAGAAAGATTAATATCCCCGGCTGTGATATCCACAAGCTGTATGCGGCCATTCTTGGTAACGGCATGGATATGCCCAATATGCTCCCGTGGTACATGGCAGATAACCCTAACCGAGCGCATAGATTTATCATCAAACCATAGCGCTACATGGCCGTTTTCGTCATGGAACTCTACATAACTTTCTGGGCGTCGCGCGTCGTAGTCGCAGTGGATCTGCACACAGTCCCCGTCATAGGCATATATCTCAACTTTGTCGTTTTTGCCGTTTATGTCTAGCTGCGTAAGGCCTTGCAATATAGGTTTGGATACGAAGCTCTCTGTGTGCTTGTAGTGGCCGTATGTGCCGCTTATGATATCCGATAGGTTAACCGATACATCTGAATCCTTTATACTTCCCGCGATATCTTCAACTGTCTCGCCTACCCAGCCCAACAGGTTATCTAGCCAGTTTGATGCGTCGCTGTGGGTGTCGTAATCAAAACTTTGATGAGATTGATAGCCTTTGCTTTTTCGTGGGTCTATCTGCCTGGGGTCGACTTGGCCCGGGCCTGGATGATGGCTGGATGGCGGTGGGGCCGGAGATTCGTTAAGCTGGTTCATCATTGACATGGCTTCTTCCGCCGTAATTTCGCCTGCTTCAAGGCGCTGTAAGATTCTGATTTTGCTATCCGACATAAGAATTCTCCTTAGGTTTTCTTGTATATACGATTTTTGCGAGAATTGTATTAACCGCTTAGACAGATGAAAGTCGCCTTCTTGGGAGTCAAATAAATAATCCGGGCCAAATGCCCGGATTATAATGGTATATGGATGCCGCGAACTAAGTTAATAATTAAAAATTTTGGATAACATCCGCAGAAAGTGCTCGTACAATAGCCACCGTTAGCGCAACACAGGCCTTATAATCGGATAGAGATGCCATAGAATGGTGGCTATGCGCATATCTTACTGGGCAGCTGACAACAATAATCGGCACACCAAGTCCAGACATGTGAATCGCGCCACCGTTAGTGCCGCCAACGGTACGTACAGCCTCTTGAATAACTATACCTTCTTTTGCCGCAACTTCACGGGCAAACTTGAGTGCGCGGGGGTTGGTAATCATACCGCCGTCTATTAACCTAAGCATAGGGCCTTTGCCCATACGGGTTTGAATCAGATGGGGCTCCGCAAATGTATCATCTGCCGGTGCGCCTTCTAAGCAGATGGCAAAATCGGGGGCAACACGGTTGCCAACTACCCTGGCTCCCCTAAGCCCCACTTCCTCTTGGGAAGAAAACGCGCCCACGACTTTAAGTTCCGAGTCTTTAAGCGCCTCAAGTGCCTCAAGTACAATGGCGCAGCCAAGCCTGTCGTCGAAAGCTTTTGAAATCATCGTATCGCCATGTAGCTCAAACTCCGTTTTGGGCACGATTGGGCAGCCCGGCGCGATTTTATATTTATTTTCTACTTCTTCACGGCTGGATGCGCCTATATCTAGTACTAGGCTGTCAAGTTTTGGCGCTTCTGTAATGCCGCCAAAATGCGGGGCGCGGGTGGCAATTACCCCGGTTATAAACTCGCCATTAAGGTTTCTTATCAGCATCTTTTGAGCAAGCAAGACCATGGGTACCCAGCCGCCAAGGTTGTGAAACACTATCATGCCATTGGGTTTGATGGCCTGCACCATCAGGCCGATTTCATCGCTATGGGCGTCTATCAGCACAGTTGGAGCATTTTCTTTGTGGTTGTCTTTGTACATAAAAAAATTCATGAGGCTGTCGCGCGTGGAAGTATACCCTACCGGGACATACTTCTTGGCAACGGCTACGACATCTTCTTCAAAGCCCGATGGGCCGAATGCTTCGGTTAAATCTTTGATTAACTTGATGGAATCCATGTTAATAAATGCCTCCTTTTAATGGGGGCGCTGCCCCCAAACCCCCGCCGCTGCGGCGGGCAAAGCCCGCCTATGCTTCCTCGCTTCGCTGCGGCGCCTTGCCCTGGCATTGGCGGAGAAGCTTGCCAGTACTCGCTTCGCTCGTCGGCTTGCTGCGGGTCGCGCTTTGCGCGATATGTTATGTTAAATATGCAATTGTTTTGCACCGCTACTATACTTTAATAAAAAACATTTGACAATGCCGGCCTGGGTGCTTATATTCCTATGAGAATAAGGATTTGGAGTGTGAACAAATGGAAAAAACTATGGAAAAAATCGTAGCTTTAGCTAAGAGTCGTGGCTTTGTGTTTCCTGGGTCGGAGATATATGGTGGTTTCGCCAATACTTGGGATTATGGCCCCTTGGGCATTGAGCTTAAAAACAATGTACAGCGTGCTTGGTGGAAAAAGTTTATCCAAGAAAGCCCTCATAATGTGGGCGTTGACTGCGCTATACTCATGAACCCGGCTGTGTGGGAAGCCTCTGGCCATGTAGGTGGCTTTAACGACCCGCTAATGGACTGTCGTGCTTGTAAGGAGCGCTTTAGGGCCGACAAAATTATCGAGGATTTTATGCGCGAAAAAGGTGAAGAGGGAACCCCGGACGGCTGGCCTCAAGATAAAATGAAAACCTATATAGACAGCAATAATATCCCATGTCCTAACTGTGGCAAGCATGACTTCACGGATATCCGCCAATTTAACATGATGTTTAAGACCTTTGCCGGCGTGACAGAGGATAAGCAAACCACAGTATACCTACGGCCCGAAACAGCCCAAGGTATCTTCGTAAATTTTAAAAACGTACAACGCACAACCCGCCGCAAGATACCTTTTGGCATAGGACAGGTAGGCCATGCCTTCCGTAACGAGATAACGCCGGGCAATTTTACTTTCCGTACCCGCGAATTTGAGCAAATGGAGCTGGAATTCTTCTGTAAGCCTGGAACGGACGATGAATGGTTTACCTATTGGCGACAGTTTTGTATAGACTGGCTATATGGCTTGGGGATGCCCGAAAAAGCACTGCGGATACGTGACCATGGCAAGGATGAGCTGTCCTTCTATAGCAAAGCCACAACAGACATCGAGTATATGTATCCCCAAACCTTGGGCTGGGGCGAGCTATGGGGCATTGCCAACCGTACAGACTACGACCTTAAGAAGCATACCGAGCATTCCAACGACGAGATGACCTACTACGACGCCGACGAAAACACCCACTATGTACCCTATTGCATAGAGCCGTCTTTGGGGCTATCACGTATGACTTTGGCCTTCCTATGCGAGGCCTATGACGAAGAAGACTTAGGCACCCCAGAAAAACCCGATGTACGCACAGTGCTAAGGTTCCACCCGGCTTTGGCCCCAGTTAAGGCTGCCGTGCTACCGCTGTCTAAAAAATTGGCAGGCCCATGTGAGGCTATTTGGCAGGAGCTGTCCAAGCATTTTGTTGTAGAATACGACGATACCGGCTCTATAGGCAAGCGCTATCGCCGCCAAGATGAGATTGGTACGCCTTTCTGTATCACCTATGACTTCGAATCCGAAAACGATGGCGCTGTTACTATCCGCGAAAGAGATAGTATGCAGCAAGAAAGGGTGCCTGTTGCGGAGCTGAGGGCTTACCTTGAAAAAAAATTAGCATATTAAGTACACTATTTGTTTATACAAAAAAGCGAGCCCATACGGACTCGCTTTTTTGCTTGTTACTTTTTATAAGTTTTGTTAAAACTATGACCTATAGGGAGTATTAGTAGTAACTTGGACGTGATGCGCTCCACCCCTGGTTCTGATACCGTCTTCGGTAAAGCCGATGTAGTAGTTTATTACCCTGTTGTTTACGGCTGTCAAAGATAAGCGCCAGTTGGTTGGGAAAGCAGGAACATAATAAATCATCAGTTCTTGCCACTCGTGGAAATGGTTAATAAGCCAGTCGATATCCCATGCATCGTCGGTACCAAACCCGGCAAGATGCTCAACCAAAGTCGGGTTAAGATATCTGGAGCGGTTGTTAACTGTATTACCCCATAAGCCGTTGGGGTCTGGGTTTGCGCCTACACTCCATGCTGCGGTGGTTACGTCCCAATCCCAGTTATCAGCTTGGAAAATATTGGCTTGTTTTGCGGTCCAGTCTACCCATTCGATGTAGACATTAAGTCCAACATCTCCCCATGCTTGGGCATAGTGGGTAGCTACGGTTACTTGGTTTGGATCATCCGCGCCAGAGATTACAAAGTGGATCTCCAGCTCGCTGCCGTCTGGGAAGGTTCTCCAGCCGTCTGCGCCAACGGTAAAGCCGGCTTCGTCCAAGATTTGCATTGCGCGCTCTGGGTCATAAGGGAAGCCATGAAGATCCGGATGAAGGAAAGTCGAATGTCCCGGAGGGATAAAAGTTGTTGCGGGGAAGCGCAAGCCATTAAACAAGCCTTCGGTCAAAAGAATCTCGTTGCTGGCGTAAGCCATAGCACGGCGAAGCTCACGATTACCCATTCTTGGATCTTCATAAAGGTCTAAGCTGGCTGTTTCTGGATTCCAGTCACCTAGGTTAAAGGCTACATAGTTGTAGAAGTTACCTACATCGCCCAGGTACATGAAGTTTGTTGGGTTAGGGATGTCTGTGAAGTAAGGAAGTGGGAAGCCAACAATGTCTAAGTCACCGTTAAGCATCATAGGTGCAACCATTTCAGGAGCTACGATACGTGTGACAACACTGTCCAAATGTGGCCTGCCAAGCCAGAAGTCTTCGTTGGCTACGGCATAAACACTCTCGCCTGGTACAATGTTTTCAACTCTAAACGGACCCCAGCCTATTGGATTTACGCGGGTATGGTAATGCTCTGAATGCTCCGCAATGGGTATATCACCAAAAATATGCCTTGGATATGGGATGCTCCAGATTCCAAAGTAAAGCAGCGTTGGTGGGAACTCATCAAAATAAATTGTTAGGGTGCGATGGTCAGGGGAAAGCACCATGCCGGAAATATATTCGGCTTCGCCTCTGTGATATTCCCACATACCTGTGATTCTTTGCTGGTTAAGGCCAAAACGTGGGCCGGCTGCAGCTAGGTACTCGGGATGGCCTATGACTTCATGAGCAAACAATAAGTCGTCAAGTGTAAGGGGCTGCCCATCATGCCAGTATACATCATAATTTTGTGTAATAATGATACGCTGGTTTTCGCGGTCTACCTCATAGGTTGCGATACCATGTTGGCCCATCATCATTGTTGAGGTCATGCTGAAGATACTGGAGTTTACACCTGTGTACGTCATCAGCTGACTATCAATCAGAGAAATCTGGAAAACAGCGTTAAACACGCCTGGTGCCGGGTCTGAATGGGAGAAACCATGGGTAATATGGCCGCCCTCAATAGGTACATCTGTGCTGCGTCCGCCAGACATCAGCGGGAAACGCTCTTGTGTACGGTGAAGCTGATAAAGAGGATGATCCGGATCCAGATGGTCAACGTCTACCTCTAAGATTATGTCTTCTGGTTGGTCATCGTCTTCTTCGTCGTCTACCTCCGGTTCTGGGGTAGGGGTGGCTACTACTTCTGGTTGATCATCGCCTGGGTCTGCTGTTTCGCCGCCATTCCTAGCGCAGGCTGCAAGGCCCAAAACAAGCACGATGGTCAAAAGTACTGCCAGTAACAATTTAATTTTTTTCATGCTTTTCTCCTTTCCTTTCTTATACTCTTCTTCGTCTTGCATCGGCAGCACGGCCTATGGCCTGGCCGATATAATTTATGCATAACACCATCACTAGGACGAGTAATGCCGCAGGTAACCATAACCACGGGCGTAACTGCATTGTAAGGGGGTTGGCCGCATTGAGTATGGAGTTGCCCAAACTGGGCATGTCGGGGGGTAATCCAAAACCAAGGAAGGTAAGCCCGGTTTCTATCCCAATTGTAAATGCAAGGCTAATGGTAAGGCTTACAATCATAAATGATAGGATATTGGGGAGCACTTCCCTAAACATGATAACAATATTGCGGGTGCCGAGAGTCTTAGAGGCTTTTACATAGTCCATTGCACCTTGACGTAGTGTAACCATACGTATAGACCTGGCCATTCCTGTCCACCCAAAAACCGTAAGTATCAGTCCAAAGTTAAGGGCAGAGCTTGGTAGTAATACGACCATCGTTATGATAAACATCAAAGTGGGTATCATTGTCATAAAGTCAATTAATCTCATAATCACATTGTCTACATGCCCGCCATAGTATCCGGCTGTAAGCCCGACAATTATGCCTATTATCGAAGTAAGCCCGGCTATCGTAAATGCGATAATAAATGAATTTCTTGCTCCCACGATGAGCAGTTGAAACACATCTCTGCCAGCATGATCCGTACCCAATATAAACTCGCGGCTTGGTGGCAAGTTCCCGCGCAACAGATACTGACGTAGAACCTCTGCCGAGTCAAGATACGCACCCCATGTAAAGGCTATAATTACAACCGATAAAAACAAAAACAGTGATACCAACGCTAATTTGTCACTTCGTATTTCCCGCCACATTACACTCATTGGCGAAGGGGTTTTATTTGCATCCATCTCTTATCACCTCATTTTACGCGTATACGCGGGTCGGCAACTACCATCAGTATATCTGACAATGTTGTGCCTACAACGGCAAGGATGCCGTAAAACATAATAAGGGCGTTGGCAGTTGTATAATCTCTTCCATTTATAGATTGCACAAATAAATGACCCATGCCAGGAAAACTAAACACGCGCTCTATAAATATAGAGCCACCCAGGAGCCCTACTAATGCAAAACCAAAACCAGATATAAGAGGCAACGATGCATTTCTAAATATATGCCTATTGTATACTATCCGGCGGGGTGCGCCTTTAGAGCGAACCATAGTTACATAGTCAGAGTTTTCGTTGTCGATTATCTCGCTTCGCAAGATGTTAATGATACCTACCGTGCTAAGCAGAGCTAATGTAAGTGCTGGTAATATTAAATGGCGGAGGCGGGAAATATGAAATTCTAATGTCCCCGATACAGCACGCGGGTCAACGCTGCCTGTAATAGGGAACCATCTTAGTGTAAACCCAAAAGTAAACAGGTTGAGTAAAGCAAAGATAATCATTGGCATAGCTATAGCAAAGAAAGTGTAAATAATGATCGACCTGTCGATTACTGTCTCCCTATATCTGCCGGCCAATATTCCCAGCGGGATGGCCAGCATATAAGTGAATATCATGGTCACCAACGACAGCCTGAAAGTGTTAGGCAAACGCTCGCCAATAACATCCACAACCGGGCGCTGATGGGTGAAGCTGCGCCCAAAATCACCTTGAAGCATGTTGCGCACCCAGTCTATATACTGCTCATACATTGGCCTGTTTAGGCCCATTGCCTCGCGCATGGCTTCGATATCTTCCGGCCTTATGGTCGGGTCTATTAACCCGGTCAGGGCATCGCCGGGCATAAAATGTGCCATAGTAAAAACTATAATACTTAAAGCAATCAACTGTGGAATTAATATCAAAAAACGTCTTGTAATCATTTGCCACATATCTGCACCCCCTACGGCATTGCGACGAAGTGACTGTCGCTTATAGGTTTAAGATCATATACCTTGCCGCCCTCGCCGTAATATTTGCTGTATTCCTTTTCATATTCGTTTGAAAGCAAGTCACGGTTTTTCGCGTTTTGCTCCCGCAGGCGGGGGTCAGTATCGGGGATTGCCGCGATAAGCCGACGGGTATATATATGATGAGGATCCTTGTATATATCCTCCCGGGAACCAAATTCTACAAACCGGGCATTATGCATGATGGCAAGAGTTTCGCACATATGCTTTACTACACCAAGGTCATGGCTGACGAATAAGTAGGCAAGCTTAAGCTCTTGTTGTATATC
>Ga0123355_10010726_pt1 | contig 14078 bp, 16 predicted proteins | sample TergutEmb28metaG_3_FD_89872 | JGI IMG/M metagenome (GOLD analysis project Ga0123355, IMG submission 89872) | Embiratermes neotenicus P1 segment gut microbial communities from Petit-Saut dam, French Guiana - Emb289 P1 | ecosystem: Host-associated > Arthropoda: Insects > Digestive system > Gut ... | reverse complement strand
TTTTCTTAAGATTACAACGATTTGCTCTGGTTTGTAGTGCTTTCTTGCCATAATTTCTTCCTTTCGCCAGTAGTGCTATTCTACTAACTATGAAAGTGGTACAGGATCAGGGGGCAAGATCAGATTGATAAATTATGAATGAGCGGTTTAACTGTCAAGAAAATCTTGACAGTTAGTTCGTCTATGTTCCTGAGTAGTCCATTTTGCTTTGTTGTGAATCTAAACCCCCTCTAGCAGCTCCGCCAGCGACACCCCAAAACCGCGCGCTATCTTTTCCAAATTCACTATAGAGATATTGCGCTTTCCGCGCTCAACTGAAGCATAGTATGTTCTATCCATTCCGATGGAATGGGCAAATTTTTCCTGACTTAACCCCGTACACTCAAGTCTACATTCACGAATTCTCTGACCTAGTCTTTGCTGGACCACCCTGCATCACTCCTTATAGAAATGAGTTTGTGCGGTCACTGCTTTCAAGACAACGGTTGATAAATACACGGACTATAAGTAACATATACTAGTTCGTGCTTTATCAGGCTAAATTGGGGAAGAGGAACATATGGATTGCTACAACCACGCTGGGTACGCCGCAATTGCACAATGCAATGACTGCGGAAAAGGGCTTTGCGGGACCTGTGCGGAGAAATTTCATCCACCTATATGTGATATGTGTATCACCGTTAGGAATAACTACGACAAAGGGCAAGCTACTAAAACGATAGTCCTTGCTGTTATTGCTCTGGTTATCGGTCTTGTCATTGGGGTCATGATGGAAGCCCCTCTAGGCTCTGTGATTATTTTCGGTCTCTGGGCTGCTTGCATTCCTTTTGGCTGGAAAACTCTAACCAAAATTACTCCTAGGATGTTCCTATTTTTGCCTCTAGTCGGATGGTTCATCTACTTTGCTCTAAAGTTTGCGCTTGCCTGTGTAGTAGGTATAGTAGCCATGCCGATTTTTGTGATAAAGGCAATCGCTGACTTGGCTACAGCAAAGAAATTTGACGACTACATCAGTCAATAACAGAATTTTTTCATATTCAAATACTTTCATCAATTCGAGACATCAAACTAAGGAGATTGCACCATGAGTGTTTTTGATAAGGCGGGTGGACTCATTAGTCGAGGAGTTGACTCGGCAGACAGAGCAGGGAAGATTGTTAAAAAGAAGGCGCAGCTTGCAGAAGTTTCTCGTAAGCAAAAAGAGGCGTTTTCTCAACTAGGTATTGCACTTTACGCAAAAACAAAAAGTAATCCGGACCTGCGCTCAGGAAACGAAACTCTCTTCTCTCATGTTGAGGACCTTATGGAGCAAACGGCCACACTGCAGAAAGAAATTGCTGATATAGAAAATGCAGGAGCTGTTCCTGCGGCTAGCACTGGCAATAGCATCGATTGTCCTCTGTGCAAGAAATCAGTCTCCTATGACTTCAAGATGTGCCCCTTCTGCGGAACAGGGCTTGATGAAGTAAAAGAAGCACTCTCAAAGTGTGCAAGTTGTTCGTCGGTAAGTGCCAAAAACTCAAAGTTTTGCACAAGCTGCGGAGCAAGCATGGAGACAAAATCCGACACAGATAAAACCGATGAAGCCACCATTGTAAATGATGAACCAATTCAAGAAACTGAGTCAGCCCCTGTGATTCCCTTGTCCACAGAATCCTCCGAAGGTGAGGTATCTTCTTCGCCTGTCTGTTCCAACTGTTCAGCACTGCTAGCAGGCGGGAACAATTTTTGCACGGCATGCGGAACAAAAGTGGAGGTGGCAAAGTAAGTGATTTGTTCAAAATGTAAGGCAGATATGCCAGAGGGAGCAAAGGTCTGTGGACATTGCGGTACAGCCTTGGTTGAGCTCAAGCCTTCTAGCGCAAACGCAAAGACATCGACGGCACAGCCTGTTGCCAAAAAGCAAGGAAATAACCCTCCAGCACCTGTAGCAAAAAAAGGAAAGGGGAAGCTAAAGCTCTATCTGGCGCTAATCGTACTTCTGGTAGCTCTTGCAGGGGGCGGACTAGCTTTTGCATACACTCAAGATTTTCTACCAGAAGCCTTAACAGATTCTATTGCAGTAGTCCTCCCTCAAAACCTTACAGAAGACATAGTAGAGCAGAGTCTGCGAGACCTAGGGCTTGAAAATCAGGTCTTTGCCCTGAATCGCGCAGAGAACAGAGAAGATAGTAGTGATACCCTTCTTCCCACTTCTCTTCAAGAAGGCGATTACACAATTGACTCTATTGAGGATATTGAGATTCGTGAAAATGAGGATGGCAACACTGCTTCTGTTGAAGCCCGGGTGACCTTGAGCAATGATGACTTGATAGTAGTCGTTGATATCTTAGCAACTTATAGGCGTGTAGATGATAGGTGGATTCTGCGCGACAATAACATAGAATCTGTAGAGTTTAGTCCTTTGGCTGCGATTGATGAGGATGCAATTATCGCGCGCGTGCAGAGCTACCTTGCCATCTTTGACGGTGAAGGCACTACATCAAACAGCGGAGGATGGTCAAACACTGATAGCAGCGACCCAACTTTAACAAGTCTCTATACAGGAGGCGATTTCTCCGCCACTGTTGAATTGTCACATCTTGATAGTGGCGACTATTTAACTGTGGCAGAGATTTCCTTAGAAAATGAGACACACTTCTATACGGTGAGTGGAACTTTATCTATTACTTACCGATTTAATAATGAGACTGCCCAATGGACTCTAGCGCGCAATGACATGCGATTAGACGACTCTGCATGGACTCCTGATTACAGCAAGATTGTAGGAACATGGGAAGGCACATATCGTGAAACAGAGGGTGATAGAGCTCGATGCTTGGGGGCAAGTTCAACTACACCACAGCTAGTTATTCAAAATATCGATATGCAAAATCGCACCCTTACAGGAACTCTCTCTGGCTTATCTCATAATCACCGCAGGCATCAAACTAACACATCTAACTTTACGACAGGTGATATAAGTTTTCCCGCGACGCAGTTTATTGCAAACATCGATATTGGCACTAGTAGTATCACCTTTAACTATGTGCGCGTAATAGAAAATTCGGATCGCTTTGGCGAAGTTGTTTTTTGTAGCAGTTTGGAATTTGTTGATGGAACGATAATGGGAACAATTCGCAGTGGAGATGGCTGGTGGCACACCAGTGACGTGTTTGATTTCAGAAGGGCTGACTAAGATGACGATGACAGACTCAAAATTTTGCCCACATTGTGGTGAGAAACAGGAAGAAGCTACAGCTTTCTGTGGTAGTTGCGGCAAGAATGTAACACAAGCCACGGCAACCCTTGATTCAGAATCAACATCAGGCTCTAGTAACCCGAAAAGAAGCAAGAAGCCTTTAATCATTGCAGCAGCAGGTGCAGTTGTTGTAGCAGTGCTAGGAATCGCAGCTTGGCAGCTTTTCTTTACTCCACTCAGTTTTGAGGAGTACAGCGAGCAGACGACAGAACTTTGGCGAGAATTCTTCGAAGCATCACTCGACGCAGAAGTAAAGTTGAGTGAACTTGAGCAAGATGATTATGATTACGATGACCCAGAAGTATATGAAAGCTTTTTTGCAATCCTCAACGACACGCTAGTTCGTAAGCAAAGTACAGTAAATCAAATTGAAAGAATTAGAATGCCAGATGAACTAACGGAGCGTGAAGAGCGTCTGCTAGAAGAATTTTTAAGTGCTACAAGCAGTGACATAGGTAGATATATTGCTCTTGCAGATGACTTGCAAGACTTGCGCCAGCACTTGCCAGAACATAACGCCAGCGCAGAAGAATGGACCGACTTCAGTAGAGAGTACACAGGTCTGTTTCGCGAGCATCTGGGTGCAGAGCTCCATGAAGAGGACTTTATCTTTAGAACTGAACTCCGTCTCTACTCATTCCTAGAGCAAAGCTTTGACGGATGGGACTTTTGGCTAAACGATACTGGTCATCAGGTCGATAGTCTAGCACGGAGGCTTGGCTGGGATAGGGCTGCAAGGAATTTCAGAGCTGAATCGCTTAACAGTTGGAGAGATTATGAAAACTTCATAGAAGAAGTGAACTTTACTTTGAACTCTTTTGAAATCTGGTAGTCAACTTGTTCCAGATTTACAAGAATCCAAAACACAATTTTCACTATACAGCATGCACACTAACAGATAGAGAGAGGAAATAATGAAATTTTGTCCACACTGTGGTGAGAAGCAGGAACAAGCTACAACTTTTTGTGGTAGCTGTGGCGAAGCGACGAGCGAAATGACTCAATTGAGCCAGCCATCAGTAGGGCCAATAAGCAATCAGTCAGCAAATCCACCTCTAAATGATGCTGGCTTGGGACTTAGTACCGCAGGAATGGTTTTGGGAATGATTTCCATTGCACTGATTGTTATTCCTTTTGTGGCTATTCCCAGTGCAGTACTTGGTCTTATTGTTTCAAGTGTCGGAAGAGCAAAGGCTGTTCTAGGAAGCGCAAAAGGAATGGCAACTACAGGAATCATCCTGTCACTTATTGCAATTGTACTAGGGATATATGCAGCATATCTTGTAGCGGAAGTTATCAGCAATATACTTTGGACAATTGACAATATGATAAACGCACCTTTCAGATGGTAGTCTAATTTTTAAGCTAGGCGATTTGTGAGGAGCGGTATGAAATTCTGTCCACATTGCGGCAAAAGAAAAGAAGAGGCTACTGCTTATTGTGGTACATGCGGTGCAGTTACATCAGAACAAGCTCATTCAGGACCTGCTAGGACCTGCAAAGATTATGGCCTACCTAAGAAAAGTGCCCGAAGTATAAAGGTTGCTCTTGCTCTTGCTGTTGTGACTGCATTGTGCATAGTGACGATTCCATTAGTGATAGACTTCATTGAACAGCTCTCCGCAGAGCCTTCTCTTGAGGGGTCATATATTGACATTGAAGGCCGCGTCATTATTCAAGTTTGGATTCATGATGATGCTGAATATGTAGACATAGAGAGCCTGCAGGCAACCCTAGAAGGGCATGGAAACGTTGCAGGTGTTGAATTGATTGGCAAAGATGCAGCACTAGAGCGCTTTACTTACATGATGCAAGATTCACCGCAGATTGTTGAACAACTTCGAGACAATCCACTGCCACGTTCACTTGAAGTTGAATTAGTAGACACACAAGAGATTGATGGAGTCGTTAGCCTTATTAAGGGAAGCGATGAGATTTTACGTATTGCTGACAGCCCTGATGACCTAGACCGTTCTGTAACCTATGGTCAGGGGATTGTTGAAACCTTACTGGGTGGCGAGTAATATTCGAAGGGCTACTGTGCAGAAGGAAAGTGTTTTGAACGGTATGGGACACTTTATATTATAAAAATGCCAAGGTCTGACAGATTCTACTAAGGAGCGACATGAAATATTGTCCACATTGTAACGAGGAACTAGCAGAGCAAACTGCTTGCTGTGGCGGTTGTGGACAACAATTGGAGCAAGAGCCACCTGAAGATGCCTCACTTGACTTGCAGGACACATCTGATGTTTCTGAACCGGCAGAGGAAAAGCCATCAAAGAAAAAACGAGGTAAGCTCTATGCTCTTGTAACAATCGCGCTAGCAGCGATTGTAATTGCTCTAATATACGTCCTGCCAGCGGCATTAGAAGACGGTACAGATGATGACCAAGGCACATCAAGTGAGATTATCCTTAGCCCTGACCTTGTTATCTACGATTCTGATACCTCGCCCTTCGCTGTTCTTGAGAGCGATGAAGACTTTGTAATCGTATCAAGTCTTGAAGGCATTGATGAGGCCAGCGTTCTTGCTGCTGGCATTTCGGATGAAACTCCTGTGGGACTGTTGAGGCTAATTGACTCTATAGAGGAAGTTGGTGAAGGATTCAAGCTAATTACTAGTCCTGCCGCACTCACAGATGCCATTGAACAGTGCGATGTCACCTTTGTAGTAGAGATTGCAGAAGATGGGGACTTTGAAGTTAATTATCCAAACAGTGAAGCAAGCTCACTTTTCCTAATTCCTGTAGCTCATGCATCAAGCCCTCCCAATAATCTACTTTCAAGAGAAACAGGATTTGGCACGCTCAGAGCTGGTATGCGCATAGAGGGACATTTGCGCATCAGAAATTTTGAAGTAGATATGAGGGTAGTTTTACGCTGCTATATTGGAGCAGAAGCAACAGTTGATAGCATCTCTTGGGAGCAAAGACTAAAAACACTAAATAAGCCTTTTTCTTTTATGGTAGGTCCTCTGCCTGTGGTTCTTGATAATCGACTTGCTGTCGATGCTAGCTTTGAAGCGCAGGCTGACTTGCTCTCTATCGAACTTTCTGCAGCACTTGATAAGTCAATTGGGTTCCAATACACAAGCAGGCAAGGCTTGCAAGCAGTGCGCGAGGATAATTCTCACTGGCCGCAAGCCCGCGTAGGTCCAAATGGGGAAATCTTTTCAATATCAGCTGAAGCAAAGTTAGAGGTAACACTAAGCTCAAGGCTTTACGGATTAGCAGGCCCCAATCTAAGTGCTGCACTTGTGGGGGATGTGTCAGCCACTTTGAGCCGCATTTCACAAGACAGCGCAACGGCAGGTGCGATTGAACTTCCAGGCACTGACTGGATGCTAGCAGGTAGTTATACCGAAAAGGTTACTGTTCCTATATCAGGCCGCTTCATTCTAGCCATCCCAGATTTTAACCCCTTTAGTAGAAGAGACACTGTTGAACTAGCAAATCATGAATTATTCAACACAAGAGATGCCATAACACTCCTTGATGTGAATCTAGAGTTCGGACATCCTGTCGCAAATGAAATAGAAGCTAATATGCCTCCTGCCTTTAGGTCGATACTGTACGTATGGCAAAATGCACTAGAAGAGTGCATTGGCGATATGGCTTCTGATGACTTAGGTGATTGGCAGACTCCTGCCGATGTTTCACATATTGACTTCGGACACATTGGAGGCTCATTAATAGAATGGCGGAACCATGAGAATCCTGTGCTCAGGTACGCAATTGAGGATTTGAATGGAGACGGTAGTCCCAATTTGATAATTGGCTTCGGTTGTGGTGCTGTCTATTCTTATCAAGATGGTCGCGCTCGATACATATTTGAAGGATACGAAGATGGTGGTTTCTGGGCGCGAAACCATCTCACCATCAGTGGTGATGGATATTTCAGTGTGAGAGGCTCAGGGGGCTGGAATAGCTGGCGGCGCTATTTGTACCGTCTGAATAGTAGAGGCGGGGTCGATTTAATTGCTGCAATAGGGGTGCAACCTGGTATTTTTGACCGTGATGTTAGCGTATGGGAAAACTTTCTGACGGGTGAGATTTACGGTGAAGTAGAAGTAGATTCCTTAGGTATGATTACAAATGGTACGGAATATGAACGAGTCTTTGGTAGACACATAGAAGACATTAGCGAAGCCTTCGATTGGCAAGTTTTCTCTACAGAAGATTAGCTTAAAATTATAGAAGTTAGAGCAGATATGTAATAGCTAGAGGCTTGCTGATATAAGTATAGAAGCTCCCGCACGGCGCAGTATGCACCTACCGCCGGAGCTTCCCTCCATATCTTCCTTTTTTTGCTGTGTTTTGTCCAATGAGCATGACTTAATATGCTGCTACACCATAAGATGTTTAGTGCGGCAAAAAATGACAGGCGAACACCTTTTTATAAATCTCCACAATTTGTTTGCTTGTTGAGGTCTGTCCCATCTAGTATTATCGAACAATCGTTTATTTTCTTGTGATGGGGGTCAGAAAGAGAGTAGAAAATGATTAGATTAGAAGCCTCCGAATATGAGTCATTTGAGGACATCAAGCAGACCGATGATGTAGGGAATGAGTTTTGGTCTGCACGGGACCTGCAGAGAGTCTTGCAGTATGCCAAGTGGGAGAATTTCTCCAAGGTTATTGACAAGGCGATGCTTGCTTGTAAGAACAGTGGATACAGCATCACTAACCATTTTGCTGACGTCAGGAAAATGGTCAAGCTAGGCTCAGGAGCAGAAAAATCAGTCACTGATTACAGGCTCACTCGTTATGCTTGTTATTTGATTGTTCAAAATGGCGACCCGCGCAAAGAGATAATTGCGCTAGGGCAGACCTATTTCGCCATTCAGACCCACAGACAAGAAGTGGCAGATACCTTCAATCAGCTTGATGAAGACAATAAGCGACTTGTTGTTCGTGGCAATATCAAGCAATGGAATCAGCTTCTGGCAGAGGCTGCACGCAATGCAGGAGTGATTACTGAAGAAGAGTTTGCAATCTTTCAGAATTCTGGCTACAAAGGACTTTATGGTGGGTTGACTGTTGCCGATATACACAGCAGAAAAGGTCTGAGCGAAAATGAGAAAATTCTCGATTTTATGGGAAGCACTGAACTAGCAGCCAATCTGTTTCGCATAACGCAGACCGAAGAAAAGCTAAAGATAGATGAAGTTTCAACAGCTATAGATGCTAATGATACTCACTATAAGGTCGCAGAGAAGATTCGCACCGCCATGCTGGACTTAGGAACAACGCTACCAGAGAATTTACCAACACCCGAAAGAAGCGTTCAAGCAATTGAACGCGAGGAAATCAAGAAGCTGAAAGAACCTAAAGTAGCGTTAATGCTTGATGAGTGAATACTCATCTTGGCGCAATGAATGTCTAGGATTGCACCTTTCTCACTTTTGATGCTTGAGTGCCATTATCTTAGGTTGCTACCCACCATAGACACGCTCGGGTGCGTGTTGTTTGACTTCACACCATAACAAGAGTATATTTATACGTCGCGACTTTTTTAGGGGTCGGCTTTTGCTGTGTTTTTGTGCTTGAAAGCTGTATGGGACGCACCTTGCTACTGTACAGAACTCACAACAGGGCACTTAAACAGAGGGCAAAGGGGGGAAACGCCCTGTCGCGCACTACATAGAAACAATGCGGGGACCGGAAAACTCGCATACTAGAAAGGACAAGTTTTGCCTACTATTAACCAGCTAGTACGGAAGGGCCGCAAAAAGGCCGAAGTAAAGTCGAAGACACCGGCTCTGAAGGGTAACCCTCAGCTACGTGGAGTATGCACCCGTGTATACACCACTACGCCTAAAAAGCCGAACTCTGCGCTTCGTAAGGTTTGCCGTGTGCGCCTGTCAAACAGCATGGAAGTGACTGCCTACATCCCAGGCATCGGTCACAACCTGCAGGAACACAGCATCGTGCTAGTTCGTGGTGGTCGTGTTAAGGACCTACCTGGTGTTCGCTATAAAGTAGTTCGCGGAGCGCTTGACGCAGCTCCTGTAGCAAATCGTGCGCAAGGCCGTAGTCACTACGGTGCAAAGAAGGAGAAATAAACCATGCCCAGACGTGCAGCAGCAGAGCGCCGCGAAGTCACACCCGACGCGCGCTATAACAATCGCCTAGTTACGCAACTAATTAACAAAATCCTTTGGGACGGCAAAAAGTCAGTCGCCGAAGGAATCGTATACGGCGCATTCGACATCATCGAAGCCAAAACAGAACAAGACCCGCTGACCGTGTTCAAGAAAGCCATGGACAACGTGCGCCCAACACTTGAGGTTCGCCCAAAGCGTGTTGGTGGAGCAACCTACCAGGTTCCCGTAGAAGTAAACGCACGCCGCAGCACCACGCTTGCAATCCGCTGGATTGTAGACTTCTCACGCAAGCGTCGTGAAAAGTCAATGACAGAACGTCTCGCCGCTGAAATCATGGATGCCGCCGAAGAAACAGGCGCGTCAATCAAGAAGCGCGAAGATCTTTACAAAATGGCCGAAGCAAACCGTGCGTTCTCGCACTATCGCTGGTAAAACAGGTAAGGATTACACAAACAATGGCACAAAACTTTTCACTTGATAAAACACGTAATATCGGCATCATGGCACACATCGACGCCGGTAAAACGACCACTACAGAGCGCATCCTGTTCTACACCGGCAAGACTCACAAGCTAGGTGAAGTACATGACGGAGGCGCAACCATGGACTGGATGGTTCAGGAGCAGGAACGTGGTATCACCATTACTTCTGCTGCAACCACCTGTTTCTGGGGCGACTATCGCATCCAAATCATCGACACCCCAGGCCACGTAGACTTCACCGTAGAAGTAGAGCGTTCACTGCGCGTACTAGACGGCGCAGTCGCTGTATTCTGTGCAGTTGGCGGAGTAGAACCCCAGTCAGAAACAGTCTGGCGCCAGGCAGACGGCTACCAGGTTCCCCGTATGGCCTACGTAAACAAGATGGACCGCACCGGTGCGGACTTCGAAAACGTAGTGGGCATGATGAAGGAACGCCTGGGTGCGACTCCTATTAAGATTCAACTACCCATGGGTTCAGAGGATCAGTTCGTAGGCATCATCGACCTCGTAGAGATGAATGCCATCTTCTTCAACGAAGGGGAGAACAACATCGATCCAACGGTTGGTGAAATCCCTGCAGAGTATCTAGAAGCAGCAGAGCTTGCTCGTGAAGAAATGATGGACGCAGCATCAGAGGCTGACGAAGACCTCATGGTGAAAATCCTCGAAGACGAAGAAATCACTGCTGATGAAATCAAGGCAGCACTACGTAAGGGCTGTATTGCCTGTACCTTCACCCCAGTGATCTGTGGTGCATCCTTTAAGAACAAGGGTGTTCAGCAGATGCTAGACGCTGTTGTTGACTTCCTGCCTTCACCACTAGACATCCCAGCGATTTCTGGTGAGAACACAAAGACAGGCGAAGAAGAAACACGCAGCGCTGATGTAAAAGAACCTTTCGCAGCTCTAGCCTTTAAGGTTATGACTGATCCTTTCGTAGGTCGCCTGACCTACTTCCGCGTATACAGTGGAAAGCTAGACAGCGGTTCATACGTACTGAACAGCACAAAGGGCAAGAAAGAGCGCATTGGTCGTCTACTACAGATGCATGCTAACAGCCGTGAAGACATCGACGCAGCTTGCGCTGGTGACATCGTAGCTGCTGTAGGTCTAAAGGACACCAGCACAGGTGACACGCTTTCAGCAGAAAACGCACCGATTCAACTGGAATCGATGGAGTTCCCAGACCCAGTAATCGACATTGCAATCGAGCCTAAAACAAAGGCGGAGCAGGACAAGCTAGGTATTGCTCTTGCTAAGCTAGCTGAAGAGGACCCAACCTTCCGCGTACGTACTGACCAAGAAACTGGCCAGACCATCATCGCGGGTATGGGCGAGCTCCACCTAGAGGTTATCGTTGACCGTCTACTGCGCGAGTTCAAGGTAGAAGCTAACGTTGGTAAGCCACAAGTAGCCTACCGTGAAACCGCAGGCAAAAATGTTGATAAGGTAGACGTCAAGTACGCACGTCAATCAGGTGGTAAGGGTCAATACGGCCACGTAATCATCAACCTAATCGCACGTGAACCAGGCGAGGGCTACCACTTCGACAACAAAATCGTTGGTGGATCAATCCCCAAAGAATATATCCCATCCGTGGACAAGGGCATGCAAGAAGCGCTGGACAGCGGTATTCTTGCAGGCTTCCCAACGGTAGATATTGGTGTAGAGCTTATTGATGGTTCATACCACGACGTAGACTCAAGCGAAATGGCTTTCAAAATCGCAGGCTCAATGGCAATCAAGGAAGCTCTGCGCAAGTCTTCACCAAAACTGCTAGAGCCTATGATGGCTGTAGAAGTAGTAACACCAGAAGAGTACATGGGTGACGTAATGGGTGACCTCAGCGGTCGCCGTGGACAAATCGAAGGTATGGAGCCTCGTGGAACTGCTCAGGTAGTTCGCGCTAAGGTGCCGCTTTCAGAAATGTTCGGTTACTCAACAGACCTACGTTCAAAGACGCAGGGTCGTGCGGTATACACCATGGTGTTTAAGGCTTACGAGCAAGTTCCGAAATCAGTTGCAGAAGAAATCACTGCAAAATCTGAGATTAGCTAAGTATAGGAAGAAGGAATTAACGTGGCACAAAGAATCAGAATCCGCTTAAAGGGATACGATCACGAAATCGTAGACCAGAGCACCAAAAAGATTGTTGATACAGCTATCAAGACCGGCGCTAAAGTAGTAGGGCCAGTTCCGCTTCCAACTTCGCGCAATCTTTACTGCGTAATCCGCTCACCGCACGTAAACAAAGACAGCCGTGAGCAGTTCGAGATTCGCACACACAAGCGTCTCATCGACATCATCGACGCAACACCAAAGACTGCTGACTCGCTGGGTCGACTTGACCTACCAGCTGGCGTCGAAATTGAAATAAAAGCTTAACTAGAAGCACACCAGATGCCCAGACTCGGCGTCGGATAGAAAATCCGCTTGCTCACCTAGCCTAGTAGGCTTCACAAGCAGACTTTTCTAGCCTCCTTGATTCTGAACATCTAGAGCACTTCTAGCGCAAGATGGTACAAAGCCCAGCACTTTAGGGTTGATGATAGAAGAGAGCAGTCCGCTAAGGATTTGGACACGGGGTCCAAATAAGGTCTTACGACTGCAAGAGGAAAGGCAATAGGTACTAAGTAATGACAAGAAAGCTACTCGGCCGCAAGCTGGGGATGACACAGGTCTGGACTGAAGAGGGCAACCTCCTTCCAGTAACGGTCATCGAAGCTGGCCCCTGTGTTGTCACACAGGTAAAGACTGCTGATAAAGAGGGCTATGATGCCCTACAAATCGGCTTTGGTGACATTCGTGAAAAGCTTGTGAACAAGCCTAAAGCGGGGCACTTTGCAAAGGCAAAGGTAGAACCACTGCGTCATCTTGCAGAGATTCGCCTTAATGCACCTGCAACTAACAAGGTAGGCGACGTACTGACTGTCGAAGACTTTGCAGATGCAGAAAAGGTAAACGTTGCAGGCGTTAGCAAGGGTAAAGGTTTTGCTGGTGTTATGAAGCGTCACAACTTCGGAGGCGGACCAGGTTCACACGGTTCACGTTTCCACCGTCGTCCTGGTTCAATCGGACAGGCAGCAACACCTGCAAAGGTATTCAAAGGTAAGAAAATGGCAGGACAAATGGGTAACGACAAAGTTACTGTCCAAGGCCTAAAGGTAGTAAAGGTCGACACTGACCAGAACCTACTACTAGTGAAGGGTGCCGTTCCTGGCGGCAAAAACGCGCTACTAACTATCACAGCACAGTAGCACCGGTATTTGTCGTATTTATAGGAGATAAAGAAACATGACAACACTAAAAGTTAAAGATAAGAAGGGAGCAGCCGCCGGTACTGTAAAGACAGACGAGGCAATCTTTGCGATTGAGCCTAATCTGTTTGCAGTTCACCAGGTAGTGCGTAGCCAAATGGCTGCAGCCCGCGCTGGTACCCACAGCACCAAGACACGCGGCCTCGTCCGCGGTGGTGGCCGTAAGCCCTGGCGTCAAAAGGGAACAGGTCGTGCCCGTCAAGGTACGATTCGTGCACCCCAATGGAAGGGTGGTGGGGTAGTCTTTGGACCGACTCCTCGTAGCCACGGCTTCAAGGTGCCTAACAAGGTCGTTAAGCTAGCTATGAAAAGTGCAATCTCAGCCAAAGTAGCAGACGGCAACTTCTTCGTAGTAGATGCTTTAGACTTCGATAAGCCTTCAACAAAGGAAGCTATCAAGACCCTGGACGCACTCGGCCTAAAGGATAAGAAAATCACTATCATCCTAGGCAACGAAGACACTGACGCCTACCTGTCACTGCGCAACATCCCGCGTGTTCGCCCGATTTTCGCGTTTGAGGCTAACACCTATGACATCGTAGACAACACAGCTGTTCTTGCAACTAAGGAAGCAGTAACTTACCTCGGGGAGGTGCTGAGCTAATGTACGATCCTCGTCAAATCATTGTGCGCCCGATTATTTCTGAAAAGTCTATGGACATGATGGAAGGTCAAAACAAGTACACCTTTGAGGTACTAAAGACGGCCACAAAGCCACAAATCGCGCAAGCCGTTGAAGAAATCTTTGACGTATCGGTGTTGAAGGTAAACACCATGAACGTAACTGGTAAGCCACGTCGCGTACGTTTCCATAAGGGTACATCGCGCACTTGGAAAAAAGCAATCGTCACGCTGGCAGCGGGCGATAGTATCGAACTATTCGTGAACTAGGAGTGAGAACTAATGGCTATTAGAAAGTATAAGCCGAC
>Ga0123355_10010725_pt1 | contig 14078 bp, 11 predicted proteins | sample TergutEmb28metaG_3_FD_89872 | JGI IMG/M metagenome (GOLD analysis project Ga0123355, IMG submission 89872) | Embiratermes neotenicus P1 segment gut microbial communities from Petit-Saut dam, French Guiana - Emb289 P1 | ecosystem: Host-associated > Arthropoda: Insects > Digestive system > Gut ... | reverse complement strand
GGCTTCCCGCATTCCGAGCAGAACCGGCCGCCGTTCGTCGCGCCGCATTCGCAAGTCCAGCCGCCTTGAGCTGCCGGAGGTGGCGCGGGCTGCCCCTGCTGCATTTGCTGCCCCTGTCCCTGCTGTTGTTCAGCCATTTGGAAAAATGCCCCGGCGTTAGACCCGGAGTTCATCGCCGCGTTCATACCCAAAAAACCCATCATCGCGCCGCCGGGGTTATCGGCGGCAAGGCGCATCGCATCGGCCTGGGCTGTGACAAGCGCGGCCCCGGCCATATCGGCGTTGCGCATAACCGCTTTGCGCTGAAGGTCTTTTATCATCTGCTCGTCTTCCGGTGAGGCGGTTACGCTTTTTATGCTAAACGTCGCAATCGATATCCCGCGTAGCTCTGACCATTTTTGCGAAAGCTCTTCATTAAGCGCCTCGGATATCTCCTGCGTATGGCCCGGCAGGGCGCTGTAGCGCATACCTATCGCGCTGAGCCTCGCAAACGCCGGCTGCAACGCAGTTAAAAGCTCCGCCTTTAACTGTGCGTCGATCTCCGTCCGGCGGTACGCCTGCGCGACATTGCCGGAGACGTTCGCGTAAAACAAAAGCGGGTTTGTAAGCCTATACGAATATTTCCCGTTACAGCGTATCGAGATGTCGATATCAAGCCCGATATTTTGGTCCACGACCCGAAACGGGATCGGATTCGGCGTGCCGTATTTGTTTTCCGTGATTTCCTTGAGGTTAAAATAGTAAACCCGCTGGTCTTTCGGCGCCTGGCCGCCGAATGTAAAACGTTTTCCGATGTTCTTAAACGTAGCGCGGATGTTCTCGCCTAGCGGCCCGTTGAAAATGCTCGGCTCCGTTGACGCGTCGTAAGTGAACTCGCCCGGCTCAGCGCAGAATTCGACGATCTGCCCCTGCTCGACGATTATCATCGCCTGCCCGTCGGCGACCGCGATTATCGACCCGCTTGATATGATGTTATCGACTCCGCGCGTGTTAGTGGACCGCGGGTCCGCGCGATGCTTGCCCTTAACCACCAAAACGTCATTAGGTATAGCCTCGCAGTAGAAAAACTCTTTCCACTGGTCAGCCAGCACCCCACCCGCAGAACCTGTTAATGCTCTGATTAGTCCCATGATATACCTCCAGATAAATAAGTGTTAATTGTTGAGTGGATCGGATTTTGCCGACTTTCTGCCGAAAATCGCGCTCGGATTAGCCATGTAACTCTCCGACTGCTGCGTTCGGCCTTTTTTGCTTTTGCGTAAAATAAGCGCTCGCATGATAAGGGCCAAAAGTAAGGTGGCTGCGGTGAGTACCCAGAACACAATGGTAAGAACCCTGACAGTCGACCAGAGCGCGTCACCCATGGCTCCATCGCCGACGAAAAGAGCCACAAGCATCGCCACGGCGAGTGCGAGCGGGGCCAAACTCAATAGAAACCACTTGCGGATGCGCCGCTTTTTGTCTTTATCAATCGGCCTCGTCCCAAAGTGCTTATTCGCGTCGGTTCCGTCACAGGTGTTGAAGCAGACTTTGTCGCCGTAGGAATAAACAGTGGCCCAGCGCGGAAGGTATACCATAAAATAATCGGGGACGATATCGCCGTGGAAATTCAAATCGCGGATCCTGTCCCCGGGGGCAGACCGCTCGATATCGCGGCGGATCCCCGCGTTGATTTTCCCTCTGTCATAAACCTTTGCGGCAGGTTCGTCACAAGGCAGTACCTCAAATCCCGCCGTATACTTTGTGTCAAACGGATGCTTTCTGTCTATTTGGATATCCCCTATTGGGTCAAACAGGCCTTGTGAGCTTTCGTTTATCCCAACCAGCAGTTCTTTTGAATTCGCCGCTCGTGTCCCGCTCTCCAACTTCCTTATATAATTCGACGCATCGCACAAATTGGTCACCCTACCGGCCGCCGACGCGGCGTATGGACGCCAGTCCGTCACAACACGGGTCCGTGTCACCGGGACTGTGCGGATTCTGCCGTCAGGACCTTTTTGCCGAATATGTACGATATACGTCTCAATTCGATCGTACCCTATCGACGCCGTCCACTGGACTTTGTAGTTTGCGATGCAATAGTAGTACGGGACATAACAGCCCTCTGAGCGGATCATGGCAATTTTGTCAAACACATCCACCGGGGTGAGCTTTTCTTCCACAAGCCAGGAGATCATGCCTTTTTGGTAGTCTTCTTTGGACACCGCGAACGGCGCAATGTATTTATGGTCGTCCGGGATTTCGCCGGTCAGAGTGCAGTCTTCACTGTCGCTTAGCATGTTAAACGTGCTGTCGCAGGAGTCGCACTTCGCCTGGCGTATACCTGTTATCACAGTAAGCTCCGCGCCGCAGTTCGGACAATCAAGGTTGCTGTCCGTCGCTGCTGTCGTCTGCCCCTGCTCCTGCCCCTGCTCGGGCGCCTCGCCGCATACGGCGCAAACAAGCATCTGCATCTGCGGGTCAAACCGCATCTGCCCTCCACAGCGCAGGCAGAGGTTGTCTTGAGCAATCGTTTTTTCTTCCATAGGCTCTCTTTCCCTTTTTTGTTTTTATTGTAACATAGCCGCATCGAAAAGTCCAATAACCAAAATATGCGAGGCAGTGACAAAATAGCTCCATCAAAAAATCCCGTCAAAGCCTCATTTTAAGGCCCTGACGGGATTAAGTTGTTGTCCAAAAAGAATCGTCTCAATCACGAAATTCAAACAATTTAGCAATTGGTACATCAAGAGCAGCGGCAATATCAAACAACACATCCAACGAGAGACCCGTATCACCGCCGGGGGCTTCAATATTGCTCATGTGCGTTCTTGAAATGCCTGCTTTTTCAGCTAATTGCAACTGACTTAGCCCTTGCATTTTTCGTGTATATGTAATGTTAAAACGCAGCTTTTTATATATGTCGGCGTGTTCCTGTTTCATAATTTCACCCCTAATAATTGTAAATTACTAGAGGTGAAACAAAAACAATGTCAAAACGAATTTTGCACATTTAAAAGTTGCAAATTCCTTTGACACGATAAAGTTTATATGGTAAAGTATTGTGTGCTATTTTTGTGCGCAAAAATGAGGTGACAACGAATGACTGACAAAAACGCAGAAGCCGATTTCAAAGCTCTATATTTCGGCCTTTTTAACGGCATCAGTCTTATTATTGAAAATACCTCCACATATGAACAGGCAATTGAGGCGCTCAAGCACCTGCAAAACAAAGCGGAAGATTATTATATAGAGTTTGATGGGTGATTCAAAAACCCGCCGCACCTATTTACAGGCGCGGCGGGTTTTTATCCGGTGCATACAGGCAAGCGCCTTACGCTTTCTTCTTCGTCGCTTTAACAAGCTTGTACACAATAACCGCGAGAATCGCACCCGCGAGTGGAGCGGCGATAAACACCCAAAGATCGGTCAGCGCTTGGCCGCCGGCGAAGATCGCAGGGCCGATGCTGCGCGCTGGGTTTACGGAAGTTCCCGTAAGCGGGATGCCCACTATATGCACAAAAGTCAGCGTCAGACCGATGACGACCCCGGCGACCCCGCCTTTTGATTCGTCCGCGGTTACGCCGAGGATGGTAAGAACAAAGATAAAGGTAAGGACGCCCTCAATGAGAAACGCGCCGCCGATTCCACCCGCGCCCGCAACGAGGTTTGAACCAAGCGCACCGGTCCTGTCTATCCCAACAATTTCGGACAACGCGCATAAAAGCGCCGCACCGGCGATCGCGCCGGCAACCTGCGACACCACATAGCCGCAGAAGTCGCCAATCCCGATGCGTTTATCCAGCAGTGCGCCCAGCGAGACAGCGGGGTTTATGTGGCAGCCGGATACGTTGCCGATGACATAGGCCATCGCCACGATCGACAGACCAAAGGCAAGCGCAACCGCCAAATGACCGCCGCCCACATCTGCGCCCAAAAATACCGCGCTTGCGCAGCCCATGAAGACCAACACAAATGTGCCTACGAATTCCGCCAAATACTTTTTAAAACTTGACATTATGATAACCACCTTCCAAATTCGATAAAATATATCGTGTTTCTTGCGCGCTACACTGTATCATATTTAATCTATAATATCAAGATTTAAATGTTATATTTGCAATACGCCAATACACGAGTTCAGTTGCAATTCTAAGGATATTTTGCTATAATGAGGATTAGTTACACATAAAGAGGAGCGTAGCCCGCATGTATTTTGATACCCACGCGCATTATGACGACAAACGTTTTAACGAGGACCGCGACGAACTGTTGCACGAAGCAAACGCCGCGGGGGTCTCGCTGATTGTAAACGCGGCGAGCAGTCTGCGCTCGGCGAAATTCGGTCTGCAACTTGCGGACAAGTATCCGTTTGTGTACGCCTCGGTCGGTGTGCATCCGCATGATGCAAAGAGCATGACCGATGAGACTGTGTCTGAACTTGAAAAGCTGCTTAATCACCCGAAAGCCGTGGCGGTCGGCGAAACCGGGCTTGATTTTCATTACGACTTTTCGCCGCGCGACGTTCAGAAAACGCGGTTTCGTGAGCAGTTAGAGCTTGCCAGGCGCGTAAAAAAGCCAGTTATCATACACGAGCGCGAATCAACCCGCGACACATTGGACACGATCCGCGATTACAAGGATCTCTCCGGCGTGTTCCACTGTTTTTCCGGCAGTTGGGAGACGGCGAAAATCATACTCGATATGGGCTGGTATCTGTCGTTTACCGGCGTGATAACATTCAAAAACGCGCGCAAATCGCTTGAGGTTATCGAGAAGATGCCCCAGGAGCGGATAATGGTAGAAACCGACTGCCCCTACCTCGCGCCAGAGCCGATGCGCGGTCGGCGCAACAGCTCGCTCAATATGCCGTATATAGCCGACGCGGTCGCGCGTGCGCGTGGCATAACGCCGGAAGAGGCCGCACATCTTACAATGGAGAACGGCAGACGGTTTTTTGGTATCTAACACAAAAGATATGCTTGCATTTTGAAAGACGCTCTGCTATAATACATGACGGTCGGCGCGAGCGTCCGTCGCGCGGGTGTAGTTCAATGGTAGAATTCCAGCCTTCCAAGCTGGCCGCGTGGGTTCGATTCCCATCACCCGCTCCAAACTTTAGTAATGCGTCTCCCTCGAAGGGGGCGCATTCGTATTTTTTGGTGGTACAAGTTGAAAGACAAAATATTTTTGCGCGAAACATCATATATCGACTACTCATCTCCGCTGATTGCCGAAAAAACCGCGGCGCTGTTTGATGGACTAAGCGACCCTGTCGCAAAAGTGCAGGCGGCTTATAAGTATGTGCGTGACGAGATTCCGCACACATTTGATATTGGCGCGGATGTTGTTTCCGCGTCTGCCTCTGATGTCTTGCGGTTAAACACCGGTACATGTCACTCTAAGTCAAACCTGCTCGCGGCGCTACTCCGCTCGCAGAAGATTCCGGCGGGTTTTCGGTATCAGCGTCTTACACTCGCCGATGACGACTCAAAGGGCTATTGCCTGCATTGTTTAAATGCCGTTTTTATAAATGAGCTCTGGATAATGCTAGACGCCCGCGGAAACACAAACGGCAAGAACGCGCAGTTTTCACTCGGTGAACCTATACTTGCATTTGCGAACAGGCCCCAATACGATGAATACTTTTATGATGGGATATACGCAGACCCCGACGAGCCAACAATGAAGCTGCTGACCACCGCGAAAACATTGGGAGAAGTTCTGAGCGGCTTGCCTGACAAACCATTTCAAGAGCCGGATATTTTGGAATTTTGAAATCACATAACCAAAAACGGTACTGTTTGAAAATCAGACAGTACCGGCTTTTTTGTCAAATGGTCTTTGCGAAGTCGAGGAATTATGATACAATTTATCAGAAATATCTCAATAAGCGGTACGGCGCGCCGTACTATGTAAGGAGGCGCACAAATGAAAATCGGCATAGGCATAGACACGGGCGGCACATGTACGGACGCCGTGGCGTATGATTTTGAGACAAATACCCTCCTAGCCAAGGGAAAGGCGCTTACAACGCGCGAAAACCTTTCGATCGGAATCGGCGAAGCGCTCGACGCGCTCCCGCAAAATCTTATCCGCGACGCGCAGGTCGTTTCGCTTTCGACGACGCTTGCGACAAACGCATGTCTGGAAGACAAAGGCGGCCGGGCAAAACTTCTCATCTTCGGACTCACTGACGAATTGCTCCGACGCTGGGATGCCGAGGCGAATTTTGGCCTCAAAAGTGACAGTGTCCGCTGTATTGATACAAGCGGGAGCGCGAACGGACTGGTCGCGGCCGAGATCGATTGGGACGAAGTCATCTCTGAATATGGGCCGTGGCTCGCGGACGCGGACGCACTGTCGGCGGCGGAGCTGTACTCTATGAATAACGGCGCGCCGCTCGAAAAAAGCTTAAAGAAACTCTCGGAAGAGCGTTTTGGCCTCCCGTGCGTCTGCGCCAGCGAGTTTACGGAAGAACTAAACGTCATGATACGCGGCGCGACCGCCCTGCTCAACGCGAGAATGTTTCCGATAGTGAGCGAATTTGTCGAGACTGCAACTCGGGATTTCAGGGCACGGCAGTGTAAAGCGCAGGTCATGGTCGTCAGAAGCGATGGCAGCATGATGTCGTCCACCCTATCGCTTGAGCGTCCGGTGGAAACGATTTTATCAGGCCCGGCGGCAAGCGTCCTTGCCGGGAAAACATTCTGCGATGAAGATGACTACATAATCGTCGATATGGGCGGCACGACGACCGATATATCCGTCGTGCGCGGCGGCAAACCGGTCACGGCGGACGGGGGCGTTCAGATAGGTGGTTGGAAGACCACGGTAAAGGGAATTTTAGTATCACCGTTCGCGCTAGGTGGGGACAGCACTGTTCGACTGGAAAATGAGAAGTTGAAATTATCCCCCCGTCGCGCAACGCCTATGTGTGTGGCCGCGCTGCGCTGGCCGGAGATTAACGACATGCTTGCAGAGCTTTTGGACAAAAGGCGTGTAAACAAGTTCCCACTCCATGAAATTTTCTATCTCGTCCGGGAACCTGCCGAGCAAAAAAGCTATAACCGATATGAGCTGGCGGTTATCGAGGCGCTTAGAGGCGGCCCCTGCATCCTTGAAAAATTGCAAGAAGAGATGGGTATCGACCTCTATCATTTTGACAGCGAACGGCTTGAATCCGAAGGCATTGTCATGCGGTGCGGCCTTACGCCGACGGACTTTATGCACATAAAGGGCGACTATGTCGGTTACGACAAAACCGCATCAATTCTTGCCGCGCGGTATCTGCTATGCGCCCTGGGCAAAAAAGAGACACCGGAAGAGCTTGACGCACTGGCTGACGAAGTCTATGACCTTGTTGAGGGCAAAATGTTTGAAAATCTGCTGCGCGTCATGCTCATGCGGCAACACCCCGCAGTATTCAAAAACGGAATAGACGCGCAGACGGAGTTTCTTATAAGGCAGGCGTGGTCAAACCGCCACTCGGAAAAAGGCGCGATTTTAAACCATGTGTTTGGCACGAGAGCCGCGCTTGTCGGAATCGGCGCGCCGACGCATGTCTTCCTGCCCGCCGTGGCAAAAGCGCTCGGCGCGCCGTGCATACTGCCGGAACACGCCGAGGTGGCCAATGCGCTTGGCGCGCTAATGGCGGAAATAAACGTCGCCGCGCGGGTGGATATCACGCAATGGCGCGTCTCATCAACGGGCGACCTGTACTATATCGCACACATGGCGACGGGAAGCCAGCGTTTTGACAGTCTCGACGAGGCGATCGCCGCCGCAAAACCGTCGGCGGAGGCGGCGACCATAAAGGAAGCGAGAGCCAGAGGCGCGACAGGCCCGCTGACCGTCGACACGCGCATTGAGTGGAAGGACACCATGAGCGGAGAGGGCGCAGGCATTAAACTTGGTTACGCGGTGGTTTCTGAAATAACTGTGCGTTTGGGATAAAGGTTATTTAAATAGCGCATGAACCCCCGGCTTAGCTTAAGCCGGGGGTTCACCATGCAAAAGAAAAAGCCCTTCCGCAAATCGCAGAAGGACAAAAGGTATACGAAGACAGCAATGAAAAAAGCCAATTCCCCAACCCAAGAATCGTCTGATTTTGCAGTGAGTAAGTATCCTGGCTACGAATCATCCGCGGAAACGCCTTCTCATTCACAGTGTGAACAATGGCTTTTGTTTCCTTGTCCTCGCTTACAGTAGGGGTAAGCCTGCGCCGGTTTCACACCGGCTTCCATAACTCATTGCTTTTATATTTAGTTTTTAGTAAAGGAGAAACTTTATGTCATCGCTAATATCCCATATTTTTTAACAGTTGTCAAGTGAAAATTTTTGAGATATTGCCAAAAAGCGGATTATATGGTACGATAGCTCGCGCGGACGGGAGGGCAAAGCCCTCTCTACGTAACTGTTGAGACATTAGAGAATATCCGAGACTATAGATGGGTTTGTTGATGTATGAAAATACTTGTGACAGGCGGCGCCGGCTTTATTGGCTATCACCTGGTAAAGAGCCTGGTCAATGACGACCGTTTAGAGCTGCATGTAATAGATAATTTAAACGACTATTACGCGCAAAGCCTGAAAAAAGCGCGGCTTCGTGAATTAGAGCGACACGATATATCGTTCACGCAACTGGATATCACGCATAAGGACAAGCTCTTCGCGCTATTTAACGAACAGCGCTTTGACGTTGTGATACATCTGGCGGCGCAAGCGGGCGTCCGATACTCCATTCAAAATCCGCAAAGCTATGTGGACTCTAATGTGTGCGGGTTCTTCAACATCTTGGAGGCCTGTAGGGAGTATCCAGTCAAGCACCTGATATACGCCTCTAGCAGTTCTGTGTACGGGATCAAGCAGGAAATGCCGCTGACGGAAGACCAGATGGTCGACTCGCCCGAATCTTTATACGCCGCGACGAAGAAGAGTAATGAACTCTTTGCCCGTACATATTCAAAGCTGTTTAAAATACCCACTACCGGTCTTCGGTTTTTCACTGTTTACGGATCATATGGCCGGCCGGATATGGCGTATTTCACATTTACGGAAAAGATACGAAACGGGCAAACAATTGATATATACAACCACGGAAACATGAAACGGGATTTTACATTTATTGACGATATCGTGGCCGGAATGATCCCGCTGATCGGCCTGCCGCCGTCCGCGGACGAACAATTCTATCGCATTTTGAATATTGGAAATAACAGCCCGGAAGAACTTATGACCTTTATTTCATATCTGGAAGAGTACATAGGCAAAAAAGCGATCATCAACTATTTAGACATGCAGCCGGGCGATGTGGTAGAAACTTATGCGAGTATTGACAAAATAAAAGCCCTTACCGGCTTTATGCCAAGAACTGACCTTGCAACCGGACTTAAAATATTTGTGGACTGGTTTAATGATTATTATGGAGGCGCTAAATAGTGATTAGCATTTCGATCGCCGTGCCGGTTTATAACGAAGAAGGCAATATTGCTCCGTTGCACAAAGAAATCAAAGATGTCTGCGAAGCGAACAACTACACGTATGAGATCATATTTGTAGATGACGGTTCCACAGATAAAACAGAAGAGATCGCCAGAGGACTGCGCCCTTTAAAGTATGTAAAACTTAGACGCAATTTCGGCCAAACAGCAACAATGGACGCGGGGATCAGACTTGCAAAGTATGATTACATCATAACTATGGACGGAGATCGCCAAAATGACCCCGCCGATATACCAAACTTGATCGATCATGCAATAAAGCATGATCTCGACATCGTGTCCGGCTGGCGCAAAACCAGAAAAGACTCTGCTGCGAAAAAAATCTTCTCAAGATGCGCCAATCTCTTGCGCGGGATTATCGTAAAAGACGGAATTCATGACAGCGGATGCTCGCTGAAACTTTACAAAAAAGAATGCTTTGACGAAATTATACTCTATGGAGAAATGCACCGATTCATCCCGGCGCTTTGCATAATCAAAGGTTTTACAGTCGGCGAAATTGTTGTTAACCACCGTCCGCGTGTTGCAGGCGTAACTAAATACAACTATAAACGCGCATTTAAAGGGTTTATCGATATGATTTCCCTTTGGTTCTGGGGGAAATTCGCGTCAAGGCCGCTGCATTTATTTGGGTTTTTAGGCATCCTGGCGTTAGTGCTGGCATTTGCCGCCGGGATAACCAGCATCGTAATTTTCGCTCTGCAAGGCCGCATCAATAACACCGCATGGCCCATACTTACTACGGTATTTTTGATTGCGGGTCTGCAGATGTTTACATTCGGGCTGCTCTCAGACATGATGTCTAAGATTTACAGGGAAACGACAAAGGACAAGTCTTACGTTATCAAAGAAATCGTTGAAAATGGAGAGACGGTTGATGAGGAAACGAATACCGCAAGTAAGTAGCATATGGTTCGGCGTCATTCTTCTTGTCATCTATGCTGTTATCGGATTGTTTGTTGTCAGCGACTTCGGCATCGGAACGGATGAGATAAATCAGTTAGAGCGAAGCCACGCCGCTTATCATTATATATTTCATGACATACTGCATAATTCAGATTCCCCAAATGTTCAAGACTTTGTTGAACGAACTCCAATACTCACTTCAAATCCGGCTAGCCCATATCACGGTACAGCGTTACAAATGCCATTGGTTGCTATAGAACACATGCGTGACTTTACCATGACTTATGACCAAGTGTTTCTCATGCGTCATGTTTACAATTTTCTAAATTATGTCCTGGCCGCGTTTTTCTTTTTTCTGATTTTACGGAAGCGTTTTTCTGGTCCCATCCCTCTTTTGGGGCTGTTCATGTTCATTTTGTACCCGCGTTTTTTCGGCGAGGCTTTTTATAATATCAAAGATCTGATGTTCTTTAGCTGGTATGTTATATCGGCCTATTTCGCTCTGCGGTATATAGAAAACCCAACCATTCCACGAATGTTATTCTTTGCCGGCGCGGCGGCCCTTGCAACAAATCTTCGTATTGTCGGCATTTCGCTTGTTATCTTTACTATGGCATATATCGTTATAATGTGTATATACAAAAATAGAGATAACTTGAAAAAGGCCGCTCTGCAAGCTTTTATAAAAGTGGGACTTCTGCTTATCGGGTTCTTCGGACTTTACGTTCTAGTCACTCCGCTCATGTGGGAAGCGCCGATACGCACATTCCTCTCCGCGCTCACCCATTTTTCAGACTATTCACTTTGGGATTTCCAATTTCCTTTCATGGGTCAGCTTATTACAAGAAATGTACCCTGGTACTATATCCCCGTGTGGATTGCCATTTCTGTTCCTATTTTGTATACGCTTTTGTTCGCAGTCGGAAACTGGAGGGCCATTTGTTCCGTTTGTAGATCTGTTATAAAGAATAGGGAAATCGCAACAGAAGCGATTTATGATTCCTTTTTCATGGGTCTCTTCTATCTTTCGTTTTTGGGATTTGTCGCATTTCGCATCAGCATGTATGACGCGTGGAGACATGTCTATTTCATGTTTGCGCCGTTTTTATACCTTGCCGTACTGGGCTTGAAGTTTGCATATACGCGTTGTCTGTCTGCCCGATTGTCTGTGAAAAAGAAAATACCGACTATCGCGTTTTACATTCTATTTTTCGGATACATGTCAACTTTGGGCTTTTGGATCGTCAGAAACCATCCGTACCAATACGTGTATTTCAATGAATTTATGCGCGGCGACCGTGCCGAACACAATTACCCGCTCGACTATTGGTCGGTATCGCAAGCCGATATCCTGCGTGAACTGTTAGATCGCAACGATGATCCGATGATCCGGGTTGAACACGCCCCGTGGTCACCGCTTATACTGCGCCCTGAAGAGAGAGACCGATTAGTCCGTGTGCCATTTGACTTCGCCCCCGAATACGTGGTCCGCGGCAGCAGTGGACATTGGCGCAGCCCCGGCCAGGGCTTTGAGCTGATATACAACATCACAGTCGATGGAATGGAAATCAGCAGTTTGCACAGGTATCTCATCGAACCCGGTCATTTTGATCTTGACGCGCTCAGTCTCGTTGCAGACATAAGCTCTAATCACCCGGAGTTTGTCGAGTATCTCTTTGACGGAAATCTGGATACAGTCTGGCAAACGGCGCGCCCCCGGCAAGAAGGGGATTTTGTGCAAATCGAACTCTCGCGCCCTGCACAGTATAACCTCATTCGTCTCGATGGCGACAGATTGACAGGCGAAGGCAGACGGCAGTTTTCTAATTTAGTTCAAATTTCTCTGTCAATGGACGGAGAAACCTGGTTTGAGCCTGAGATTGTGTTTTCAAATTTAGTTGACAGGGTTTTTATGCCTGTTGAATACCGCTTCATACGCATTGAAAATATGCAGACAAATGAAACTCATACATGGAGCATTTCGGAAATCAAATTCGGCAATATTGATTTAAATATATTTTTGAATTAGATGTAGTCAGGCGAGGGTTATGGCAAAAAAGAGATTTGTAAAAATAATAGGCTATGTGCTGACAGCGGCTTCTTTCATCTACATTTTTTATTCGTTATATAATGTGAGAGATGACATTTTCAGCTTAGAAAATTTAAATCAGATTTTAATTGTCTGTGGCATTTTCGCAGTTATTTTTACCACCACAGTTTACACATATGGCTATTTGCTGAAATTTAATCTGGAATTCATATCGAACAAAAAGCTAAAACCCGCGGAACCGGTTGAAATTTTCACAAAATCAAATTTGTGCAAATATTTGCCCGGCAGTATCATGCAATTCGTCACTAGAAATCTATATGCGGAGAAAATCGGTATTACGCAAACAAAAATGGCGTTTTCCAGTGTACTTGAGATATTTTTCAACGTAATCATATCGCTGTTACTGTGCCTGATCTTCGCCGGCGGGCTTTTCGCCCAGTTCGCACAAGAGCGCATACCGTGGTGTACTTACATCATAGCAGGCACCGCACTCTGCGCGGCAGTTGTCATCGCCTTTTTGATACTTAGGAAAACAAAGTTCTTTGAGAAAATTAAACAAAAACTATTAGAACAGATTAAAGACATAAAACTGCCGAAACTGCTCAAACTCTCAATAAAAATGCTTGTCGGTATCAGCTATGTCCACGTCATCGCGGGGCTGATGCTTTTTTATCTGCTCCGAACCGTTACTGGCGTGGGCGATGTTAGTATTTTCACTGTTCTGCCGGCTTATATCATCGCGTGGCTTATCGGGTATATTACCCCAAGCGCACCCGGCGGAATCGGTGTAAAAGAGACGATCCTTTCGCTCATTCTAATGGACTTTTACGGCAGAGAGCAGGTACTTGTCGCGGCGCTTTTATTTAGAGTTGTAACGATAACGGCCGACGTGCTGGCGTTTTGTTTTTGTGTTATAATCAACAAACTTCAAAAATCGTGACGATTTTTGAATCCGCCGCATTGCGGCGGAAAGCGGCGAAGCCGCTTTGAGTTAGATTTCATAGGCGATTATTCAAAAATGCGTCGCATTTTTGACGCGGCGCTTGCCGCGCTTAAAAAACAGCGGTCTGTTTTTTAAGTTAATCAACTATATTTTTAGGAAAATAGCAAGGAGTATAGAGAGATGAAATTGTGCGTAGTTGGCATAGGTTATGTTGGACTTGTTACGGGAACTTGTTTCGCGGAGATGGGCAACACAGTCTATTGCGTGGATATCGACGCAAAGAAAATTGAGAATTTGCAAAGCGGGATTATCCCAATCTTTGAGCCGGGATTAACTGAAATAATAAAGAGCTGCGCTGGCAAAACTCTGTTCTTTACGACAGAATTAGGCAAGGCTTTGCAAAATTCAGACATTGTCTTCATTGCTGTGGGTACTCCATCGAATGAAGACGGCAGCGCGGATCTGCGGCATGTGTTTAGCGTTGCGGAGCAGGTCGGAATGCTTATGACGCGCGATATGGTGGTTGTGATCAAATCCACCGTGCCGGTCGGAATCGGTGATAAAGTCAAAGAGACGATTCAGGCCGCACTCGACAACAGGGGCGTAGATTACAAAATCGCGGTTGCGTCGAACCCGGAGTTTTTAAAAGAAGGTTCGGCGATAGAAGATTGCAGACGCCCGGATCGCGTTATCGTGG
>Ga0123355_10010724_pt1 | contig 14079 bp, 9 predicted proteins | sample TergutEmb28metaG_3_FD_89872 | JGI IMG/M metagenome (GOLD analysis project Ga0123355, IMG submission 89872) | Embiratermes neotenicus P1 segment gut microbial communities from Petit-Saut dam, French Guiana - Emb289 P1 | ecosystem: Host-associated > Arthropoda: Insects > Digestive system > Gut ... | reverse complement strand
GACTTAAATTTAGTAGTAACCAATTTCATGTTTTGTTTACATGTAAAATAACCACTGCCACCGGGTAACAACCCAATTGCAGTAAATAATAATAATAATAATAATTATTATTATTATTATTATTATTATTATTATATTTACATATGTGTAAACTGGTAGGAACTGAATGTGGCATTATATTCTTTTCTTCATTGCCAACTTGGAGCCGTTGTCTTTTAGTGTCTAAATCTCATTTATGTTGTTGATGGATTGGTTCCATCAGTATGGAGAGTTGTAGCTGTGAATGTGGTATGAGATGGCCCTATGGCATTCAGGACATTTACCATTGTCTTATGTTTTTTTTCTTTCTTTCTTTTGTGTGGTAGTGTTCATCATACACCTAACTTTCAAATCTGCCATATTGCTTCTCTGATTCCGTGCTTATTTTATGCTAGCTTTCACCAATCTATAGAAATTGATGTTGACTTCTAATGTAGGGCATTATAATATTAGTGTATGAATGACTGTAGTAACGCTTTCTTGCAGTGCAGGTGTCAGTGTTAATGGCCTAGTGAGAGGGTTTTAAAGCATCCAGAATAGTTTGTACCAGATGAGCAATAATTTGGTTTCACTCTGACGTGACCGATTTTAATACTGTATAGGACCATATACCAACATCAATGCCCCAAAAAAGTACACAGTTTTCATTCTTGAATTATTTCTTAGCATCTGAAGCTTCATAATGAGGGGGGAGGGGGGATTTTTTTGTACTGTGTATTTGGGACTTCATATTGTGCTAATTGACTGACCTGGAGCCAGTGTGTTCTTACGCGACTTCCCTGAGGGTATCTGTCTAAATTCCCATACACAAATGTGTGTGTCTTTATGAAAGAATGTATATGTAGTACCTTTTATAAATGGAAGTGGTTATTTCATTTCAAGTTGCCTTGGTACAGGGATTATGAGATATTTCCTTTTAGTAATACTTTGGAAGATATTCTGCAATCTCCTGTGTGAGATCATGTTTAAAACAGACCTTCACCTGCTCTAGTGACAGCCCCATAGAGTTTCTAATTAGTTAACTGTTTACCTATTAACTTACTAAATTGATCATTCTTTTATTTTGCTTGAAGTAAAATTATTCCCTAGTTTCAGGGAAGATCCAGGGTTGCATAGTCAGTATAATGGCTGAATTATGGGTTGGAACTTGGCAGGGACAAAAGATTTTCTCTTCCACAAAGCATCCTACCTGGCTCCCAAGATTTACCCAACCTCTTGTGTAGTGGGTACCAAGGGCCCTTTCCCTGCACATAAAGGGACTGGGGTGTGAAGCTGACTACTCACTTCCATCTAATGCTGAGGTTTTGAATGAGTGGAGATATCCTTCAATTCTCCCATATACTTTCATGGTGTGCACAGGGACAGTTTTTTACCAGGTTCAGGGATCAAGATTATTTCTATCTAATGGACACAACAGAGTATATTTCATCCCTTTACTTTATTATGGAAGTAGAGACAACTTGAACAAAATTGTGACCATCTGAAATGTCCAGTGTATGTGTCAGATAATGGAACAGAAATTTTATGTGAATCAGTCCAACAAAACATACAGTCCTTTATGACTATAAAGTCAAGGTCTGCACAAACTGAAGCAGCATAAACCATGGTTTGATGAAGAATGTTCAGCTTTTTTAGACTAGAGGAAGCAGGCTAAAGTGCAGTGGGTACAGGATCCAAGCCAAAGCAATGTAGATTATCTAAACAATGTAAGATGTGAAGCTAGCAGACATTTCATGAACAAAAAGAACGAATATCTGAAAGCTACAATTGAGGAGCTTGAAGTGTAAGGTCTAAAATTTAGGGACTTGTATAGGGACATCACTGACTTTACGAAGGGTTACCAGCCTAGAACTAATATTTTAAAGGACGAGATAGGTGATTTGGTTGCAGACTCCCACAGTGTTTCGGCTAGGTGGAGGAACCATTTATCTCAGATTTTGAATATACATGGGGTTAATGATGTTAGTCAGACAGAAATACACACAGCAGAACCACTAGTTCCTGAGCCAAATGCCTTTGAAGTTGAGTTGGCTATTGAAAAGCTAAAAAGTCACAAATCACCAGGTATTGTTCAAATCCCAGCAGAATTAATTAAGACAGGGGGTAGAACAATTAGCTGTGAGATCCATAAACTTATTATTTCTATTTGGAATAAGGAGGAATTGCCTGAGGAGTGGAAGGAGTCAATCATTATACTTATCTAATAGAAGGGCAATAAAACAGATTGTAGTAATTATAGGGGCATATCACTTTTGCCAACTACTTACAAAATGTTATCCAACATCCTGCTGTCAAGGTTAACTCTATATGCAGAGGAAATTATTGGGGATCATCAATGTGGATTTTGATGCAACAGGTGAACTGCTGATCATATATTCTGCATTTGTCAAATACTTGGAAAAAAATGGGAATACAACGAAGCAGTGCATCAACTCTTTATAGACATCAGGAAAGCTTATGATTCAGTTCGGAGGGAGGTGTTGTATAATATTCTCATTGAGTTTGGTATCCTCATGAAACTGGTAAGACTACTAAAAATGTGTCTGACTGAAACGTATAGCAGAGTCTGGGTAGGCAAGAATTGTCTGATATGTTTCCTATTAGGAATGGTTTGAAAAAAGGAGATGCTTTATCACCATTGCTTTTCAACTTTGCTTGAGAGTATGCCATTAGGAGGGTTCAGGTAAACCAGGATGGCTTGAAATTACATCAGCTTCTGTTTTATGTTGATGATGTTATTATATTGGGAGGAAGCGTACGTACTATACAGGAAAATGAAGGTGTGTTGGTAGTGGCTAGTTAGGAGATTGGACTAGAAGTAAATGCTGATAAAACTAAGTACATGGTCATGTCTCAAGATCAGAATGCAGGACGAAGTCACAACATAAAGATTGATAATAGTTCCTTTGAAAGAGTGGACGAGTTCAAATATTTGGTAACAATCTTAACAAATCAAAATTCTTTTCAGGAAGGTATTAAGAGCAGGTTGAAGTCAGGGAATGCTTGCTATCATTCACAGCAGAATCTTTTGTCTTCCATTTGCTATCCAAAAATTTAAAGATTAAGATATATAGAACTATAACTTTGCCTGTTGTTTTGTTTAGATGTGAAACTTGGTCGCTCACATTGAGGGAGGATTTAGGCTGACGGTGTTTGAGAATAGGGCACTGAAGAGAATATTTGGGCCTAAGAGGGACAAGGTAACAGGGGAGTGGAGAAAACTACATAATGATAAGCTTAATGATCTGTACCCTCACCCAACATTGTTCAGGTGATAAAATCGAGAAAATGAGATGGGCGGGGCATATAGCATGTATGGGGGAGAGAAGAGACGTATACAGGGTTTTGGTGGGGAAGCCTGAGGGAAAGAGACTACTTGGGATATCCAGGCATAGCCTAGATGGGAGGATAATGCTAAGCTGGATCTTCAGGAAGTGGGATATGGGGTATGGACTGGATCGTGCTGGCTCAGGGTAGAGACAGTTGGCGGGGACTTGTGAATTTATCTGTGTGCACATATACTTGCTTGCAAACACTCATATCTTGAAGTGTGTATGGATTTTGTATATTCATAGTACTGAAGATTTCAGTCAGAGAAGTCTTGTAGTTTAACATTGATTCATTAAATCTTAAAAAACAATGTATTTATATAACATCACTGATCATTTGAAGTATTTTAGTGTAATCCTAGCAAGTATGAAAGTATGAAGTTTATTATTTGTCATCTCTTCAACTAATTTGTATCTATGAACTGTCCAGCTACAGAAGTGTTTGTAAAGGCATTGTCAGGATAATGCTGTAGAGGAGTGGTTTAATTGCATGCCAAAAGAGAATTGTTATTATTTTAAATTGTGTCATGTGTTTTACCCTATTGGATGTTGTATGTGTAGATAAAATTATACAAATTGGTGTAGAGTAATTGTGAGTGAGTGTGGGGATGAGCTCAGCAAACCATCCTGTGAAGATTTCATGCTAATGAAATAATGCAGTGTTCTGTTAAAGTTTGGTGCTGTAAACAGATGGATGTCTGTGTTCAGAATACAACAGCACAGCAGTCGTACGAAAGAATGGCTAAGAAATTATAAGTACTTAATCAAAAGATGACATGTTGATGTCTAAGGTATAAATAAGTCGTGTGGTATACTAAAAAGAAGAGAACAGAAGTACTAAACTGCTTGAAGCTATTCCTTCTGCAATGGCCTTCAGTTAATATTGCTATTTATTAATCTGTCAATGTCAGGAGTGGTAATGGCTCTCTGTGCATATGTTTAACCCAGATGTGAACTTTCAAAACGTATTTAATTTACGAGATGGACACAAAACCAAACAAGAACAGTTGTAAAAATTGAAATCATAGAATAAAGAAAATCTGTCCAGAAATTATCCATTATGTTATAGAAGTGGATAAACAGGTGTGTGATACAGATTTATTGTTTCAGGGATGGGAATTTCCAGTTTACATTGTAAATAAAATGTGGTCATTTAAGACATTTATCTTTTTGTGTGTGAGACACTTAACTCCAGGGAAAGAGGGAAAGAGTGGTAACAAGGCTTGCAGATTGTGGTAATGTTTAACACTTCTTTCCTTTACCATTGATCTCAGAACTGTACCTATCAGCAAATGCCAACCTGTACAGAGATGTGCCAGCACAACATTTCTTATTGAGATGGATGTGTATTCTGCTGGGTGTGCACATGAGGTGTGCCAGAGTCATTTTGAGTAAAAATTGTGGTATCAGCATTTGCCCTATTATCCTCCATTACACTGCTGTGAGGATTTTAATTTGTACACATGGATGTAATTGAAAGTTGTACATAACTAGCCATTATTGTATTTTTTCTTTGTTGAATACCTCTTTGAAGATGGCCAAAAAAGGCCAAAACATGTAGAAAGTGTACCACATGTTTGTATATTATTGTATCTAATTACAGTGTATACATTTTAAAATACTGTCCAGATATAAAGACACTTAGGAGTCCAATAATATCATAGACAAAGCCAGCAAGGAAGTCGTAACCCAGCTGTATATCGAACACCAAAAGAAAATATGTCAGATAATATGGCAGAAAAAAAAATTCAGTTTTGATTACACAATATCAAAGAATGTAAAGTTACAGTTTAGTTACTCTAATTGTTGTTGGAAGTGACCTCCACCCTTCTGTATGCACAGTTCTGCACCTCTCAGAAGAGAATTTGTTGCCTTCCTGATAATTTAATCATTTCCTCTTATGTAGTCAGTGTAGAATATCATGCAGAATCTTGAAATGTTAAAATGCATATACCATTGTAATGGTTGATAATTGTGCATATGTTAATATACTGCTTTTTACTCTGTGTGACTCATACAAAAACATCCTGAAGTTGGCGCCTTATGGGGAACATTCTGTGTGTGTGTGTGTGGGTATATATATATATATATATATATATATGGCATAAAAAGTATTGGTATATTTTATGGACCACACTAAAATTAATACATGTTGTTTTTAAATTCATGCCTCAGCACAGATTTTACGTGATGTGAGCAGTATAGAGTGGTGACAGGTAGTTGGGAATGCTGTAATGTGTATTGTGTTTGCTAATAACACAGCCATTAAAAGAGCGGTCACATCCATAATGTACTCACAGCAAGAGCACCTCTAACATAGTATTTTACAGAGACATATTGAGATGTCAGGTGCCATGAAATTATCTCCAGCTTTAACCCACAGCCACATTTAAACAAAACAGAGCATGAAAATAGAGGACAGAAGATATTGAGTGTAGGAGCTACCATTTTATGCAACTCACTTGTACAAAGAAAGCCTTTTCAACATTGTAAGCTGTTGAGGTAAGTACCACGAACAGTGTCCCTCACTAAAAGATGATGTGCAGATTTCTGTGATGATGATTTACCCAAGACACATGAACGTAGTGGCAAGCACTTAACACTTAACGGATCTCATTTAATCATTTCACTTTGATACATCATACATTTATGTTACCATTTCTGGATAATAACTTGTCTGTTTTTCACATTACTAAAGATGGCAGGTGTGTGTGTGTGTGTGTGTGTGAGTGAGAGAGAGAGAGCGAGAGCGAGAGAATTCATCCATATAAATTTTAAGTGTATAAGAATGGTACTAAGGAAAGTATTTGGCCCTAAAATACCTAGGTAAGTAGCAAATTGCAATATTTGAGGTTCTCACAACAGTACTGTGGGTCGGGATAGTGCAGTAGGTAAAGCGACTCGCTACTGGCCGGACTGTCTAGGGATCAAATCAGGATGGGGGCGAGATTTGCTGCACCCATCGAGACCTGCCCTGAGGCCAACCCAACCTCCTATACAAAGGGTACCGGGTCTTTCCCAGGGGTAAAATGGCCGGGGTGTGGTGTTGACCACCCACCACCTCTAATGCTGAGGTTAAAGAAAGAGTAGAGCTATACCTCTACTCCCCTTATGGGCCTTCGTGGCCTGTTCTAGGGTGAACTTTGCCTGTACCTCTACAACAGTACTGCCAAAGATTTGAATATTCTGGGTTGTTAATGCCTTGTCACTTGGTAAATAATGGTAACCCTAAGTAACATCCAGAAGACTTGAGTCTCTGAAGTAGCAGACTAATTACTTAGAATAGTACTTCTGTAAATAAAACAGTCAAGTCACTATGTGTGTGGTTTTGATGGAATCTTTTGAAAGAATGATACCGAAATGGGAAGTTAATATTTGTATGTATCCTGGGGAAATTAGGTTGTGAGTATTCAAATAGGAATTAATGTAGGCAGGAAACATTACTGACCTCTTAGTTTGCTAGCTGAATTGTCATATTACATTATGAGACTTAGGCAATGTGTACAGCTATCAGACAGCCAGTTGTAATAATGCAGTGCTTTAGGCATCTATGAAGGACTGAGGTGTTTTGAACTGTAGGATTTCTGCAGAATGTGGTTAGGATGGTTAGTTTTCTTTAAGTTTAAAAATCAAAAGGATGTGGCATTAAAGCAGTGAAGCTAAACACATAATATAGTAAAGAGGTAATATGTACCTAGTTAAATAAGTTCAACGAATGAAATCTTTGAAGGTATGGAAAGGGAAGAATTGAGGCATGAATTTCATTTCATTTTGTATCAGTGCAGTATAACCTTTGCTCTACTTATTCGCATGCACATCAAATCAGAAGTGTTCAGTTTTTGTGAGAAGTGGTCAGCATTCAATCAAGCTGGTGTGTCACAATATAGATTGTATTAAGATACACATTTTTTGTTTGGAACATATTTTTATTGGTGAATATTTAGTGGACTACAAAGAATTAGAATACTTACCCCTGAATGATGTGATAATGCAAAACAGCAAAGGAGCAGTATCAAAAATTTGTGCATAGTTTTGGAATACATGCATTCACTGTTGCAAGATTTTGGTTTCCAGGGCAGTGGCTGTGCATTTGCTGCCTTGGTATATGAGTTTTGTAGTGTGGTAGATGTATACCAGTGTTTCAGGGGAACCTGTTGCCTTCTTCATCAGGGTAGGTGAATAATCAGAATCCATCTACCCTGATGATGGAGGCAGAATGTCAGTCTCCTATGTCAAGTACCATAGCACATTGCATCACATCCCAGAAGATGTGAGTCTTCCTTCTACTCTTCTTTTTCAACACAAGGTTCAAAGCATACATCAGAATGTAAATAAAGGTAGAGCAATTATTACAAACATACCATCATAATATACAAGGTGGTTTAAATATGACCGGGAATTTTTTTTTTTTATACCATAATTGGCAAACACTTACTTGCACATGTCAGTCTTCAACATACTCCCCTAACCCAAGCAGGAGGGAGGGTGGAGGTTGTGGCTTCACTGTCTCAAGGTCGCACAGCTGCTGCGCAGTGTGGCTTGTTTACACACAAATCAGTCCCAGACATATTTGAACCACCTTGTAATTACAATTTTTGTGCCATATTTACTTATATATTCATTTACTTATAATATGATTTTTCTCCTACATGTTTTGATCTTAAGGATCATCTTCGGGGAGGGCATTCAGAAACATCAAGAGTGAAACATCAGATGGTGTTGCAAGATGAATATTATGAAGTGACATTTTTGTATGAGTACCAGAGGCATATCAAGGCTTTTTGGCATGCAGCATGAGTAAGCTGCTCAGTAGCCACCCCCCAGCAGAAGGTCTGAACTTTAAAAAATCATAATCATGTACTGAATTTCCCATACTGTATTAAAAATATGTTAAAAGTGTTGAGAATATAGAAGAAGTAGGGATTTAAAACTAAAGTTTTGGAGTGCAGTAATTAATGCTTATTGTCATATGTACTGTTTTATTCTTTCTCCTTCTAATATTGAGTAGAATATTATCCAGTACATCTTACTACTTTTCGTTGCTTGGTTTATTTTTAAGAGAATATTTTGTATTGATTACTTCAGTTGTATTAATATATGTCTTATAGTTTTTTGTTTCAATTGAAACTAGTGCATGGTTTGAAAATGAACTATTTCAAAGAATGTAGCACACTTAATTTCTGTGATTGTATGGGGTCATTGTTTTATCTGACATTTACCATTTATCACTTCCTACCACATGTGCAGGTGATCGGCAGAGTGTGCTGTATTAGTGTTATAAATTGGCTGACAGGAAGTGTCACCCAATAGTTGACAGATAAAATAATGACACTGTATAAAAATATCAACTTTCCACCACATAGCACTTTTAAGTACTGATTTATGGAACTTGAACGTGTTATGCTTAAGTTGTTGGAAAAGAGAAATGTTTGTTATTCCTTAAAACTGCCATTGATATTTGGCCAGTCAGAATATGTACATTAGAAAGTAGGATTAGTGGATTTCTGCTGTCCAAACTGGTATGGAAGGAGGCAAGATTGTTGTGGTGTTTCTATTATGAGTTCAACACATCTTACAGGTTAAGCCATGACATTACTTTGATGCATTCTGCTGTGTTGATGTCTGGAAGAAGTTCAGAGGGTTTGATGCCTTAGTAGCTGGATTTGTTGGTGTTGCAAAATCGTGGTAGTCTTTTGATTTGAGCCAGATCAGATACAGTAAATGTATATCCCATTTTAACATTCTGTTTGATGATTGTAGATACCAAGATGACTTCACTTCTGCACGTCACTTGGTCCCTGTCGTGAACCGTATGAATCCAGTCCACCTCCTGTCATACAATCCATTTTAATATTATTTTCCCATCTATACCATCTATAGCACATGTAGTGCTGCTTGTCAAAATTATGAAATGGACCATTTGATGCACACAGTGTGGCTACTGTTTTGGCTACAGCACTATCTAGCAAAGTAGGGTAGAAATTTCCACCAATCATGCTATGCTTTTGCGTAGTTAATGAGTGTGTCATGGAGGGTGGATTCTGGTGTATATACACCATAACCTAGACTCTTTAAGACTTGTCTTTGTGCTCACTTTGAACATGTAATTAAGGAATTGGTTAGAAGGCTTAAACATACATATTCCAAGAAAATGTGTCATTGTTCCTATGGAGGTTTTGGCTGAACCAATAAAAATGTGTGTTGTATTAAGGAAAACATAGGTTCAGGGAACATGAAGTCTGAGTGTCACTGTACTGGATACTATTTGTTATACAGGCTGACTTGTGACTTGATGTAAGGAGTGGAAGACTTGAAGCCATATGGCTCATTCTTGTGTAGAGTCTGGAATTGTTGCAGTAATGAAATTCTTGTTATGTATTCTAGGGCCGCATGCCATTTGTGAGAACAATGAGCATGGAGCAACGCTGGCAAGATTTGGCCAACTTGCTGAGTCTGCCAGGCCCTGGAGATGCTTCAGCCATGTCACACCCTTTTGCACATCACCATCACCACCACCACCATAACTACAGTGGAGGGCCAAGCAGTGCATACACACCTGATAACACACGTGGAGTACTGCTACACAATGCTACACTTGCACCACCTATAGGAGATCTCAATAACACCAGCCCATATCCAAATATGAGTGAGTACCCTTCTGTTGCAGTTGTACACCATTGTTCCCTGTTGAAGGAGTAGATTTTATATTTACATGCGATTATATTCTTCTGAATTATATTTGAAATTGTGTTTACACTTTTATTCCCATTTTTAAGTATTGCTAAGTTCTATTATTCTTCGAATTATTTGTTATTTATGTATGTCACATTTAAAAACTGAAAAGGAGTGTTGCAGTATTGAAAGTGGTTTGCATTCCATAGTGATATCACATTCTAATATAGACACCCCAATTATCTACCACCATGTTATATTTCTTTCATGTTATATATATAATGGTCATTTCCTACTTAAACTTATTACTAGATCAGTGTTTGGTACTGGTGCACTGATATCATTGAGTATAGAGCTTTGGAGAAATGATGGAATACACAATAAGTAAATTATATATATTTTAATAGCTGATCACTTGTCATATTAGTAGTTTCTCTCAACATATTTTCTGGAATACTTACTCTGTCCAATCTTGTAGGCTGTTAGAACTAATTAGCAGTGGATTATTGGGTTAAGAACTTTGTGGAAAAATAGCCTTGTGTAAACAGCTTTCCCAGTAAGTTACTTAAATTGGAATTACATTTCTGGAGAAGAAGACTAAGAGACCTTAGTTGTGTGCTAACAGTCATTTGAAGCATACATGGCATATGTGAAATCTCATCTTATATTTACCTCATACACAATGTGACACCTACTGACTAGAGAAGTATACAAAATTATCTTATAGGTATTGGTTTGCAGTGAGCTTGATTCTTGATTTACAAAATTCAGAACTCCAAAGCTATCTGTGTGACTTCACAGTATGTCATGTGAAGCTGTAATACTGTTTTGTACCTCCTGATTTGTGTGTCTCTTGCTTTGGTTATATTTCAACAACTTACTGCATAAATCAGATTAGACATTGATGATAAAGACCTTTTTAGCATATTACCAGTGGCTTAGTATGGTCTCTGTTCCTTGGATAGTTCAGTTGAAAACAGTAGTTTTACTGTAAGAATCCACCCCCTTCCCCCCTCCATTCTTTCTTTTTTCTTTTGTTTTACCCTTTTACAAATTGCACATACACCTTTTGGCACAACAGTTTTGGAGCACTGTTGTGCCCCGAGTAACAGTAAATTCTACATGAAATGACAGTGGCAACAAATAGTTAATACCATTATCACTCAAACTTGGTTTGCCAACAATCCTAAACTTATCTTTTTTTACAGTTTACCAGATATGTTTAGGATTGTTGGTTCACAGGGTTTATAAACATAAATCTTAACTTGAAGTAAGAGTTTGCACACATTAGTTGAAAAACTACCGTTATATCAATGTAATGGTAGTTTGTTATCTACTTAATAATACCTTTTTTACATCATAATAATAAAATTGTTACCTGTAATAAATTACACGAGATGTAGTGACAGTTGTGTTAATACAAGTGTTGAATGGAAAATACCTTTCTCTTTCCCTGTTAGGAAGCATTGATGTTACAGTTACAGAATAGTAAATTAAAGTTAACAATGAGTGCCTGGTTTTGGAATATGCAGAATATGTAGCCAATGAATACATTCAGTATTATTTGTGTAAGGAGGTAAGAATTGTATGCTGAAATGCAAAAAAGGAAATAACTGAATGCTGAACAAACCAGACTTAATCATGTTTTATGAGATTGTTTTACTGTTCATGATGACCTACACACCAGTCAGCGTACAGCACAGATATCTGGTGGCAGTGAAGCCACTTGCAGTTTCTTCTCATTTACAGTATCTTTATTGACACTAGCACTTTTGTGTACATGTTATGTTTTAAGAGAGAATGCCCCAAGGTCAATCCATGTCTGTCTCTGTTTGAAAGCCTTGAAATGAAGAATTTACTTGCTGCATGGCTTATCCATCCTTTTCAGTGTGGCTACAGAATTAGCTAATAGAAGCAGACTTCTGCCCTGTTTTTCCTTGATGCTTGGACTTTCCTTCTTCTTAAAATATTAGTGATGTAGGTTCTACTTTTATTAGTGAGCTGTCTGTTTGGGATTTAAGGACGTGGAAATTGTGTGTATGTTCATATGTGCATGCACCTTCACTGTGAAAAGAGAGATCATACTTTCTTTCTTGCTCTGAAAGTGGAATAAAGACAATTAACAATTTTCTGTGTTTGAGGATATAATTCTGTTTGTTTGCTTATAGTAAATAGTTACAATTCCTATTGCAGGTGGTTCTTCAAATTTGGGTTCAGCTGTCGCCACTTCAATGAATTTAACTAACAGCAGTGAACCTATGGGAGACAGTGGTCCTAATGGGGCATACAAGATGGAAGGACCTCATGATATGATGTATCCTTATCAGGTGAGACCATTGACAGATGCAAGGTGTCAGTTATTATGTTTTCATTGAAGTGGCATTGCTGCAGTGTCATTTCCAGGAAAGTGCACCAGCAGCTGAGGTAGCCTGCATCAGAAATTGCGATGGTTCTGTACTGTGTTCAGCGTTCAGTTGAAACTACCTGCGTAACTGCGTAAATAGGAAGTTGCTATACTGCTACAGTCAGGCACTGTTGTGTGGCATACAGGATTCAACTAAGAAAAGGAGTAAGTTCCTCTGAAAGATTTGTGGATTTTAATCAATCTACAATGAGTCATGTCCCAGAAGACTGGAAGCTATATCAGCATTGTTGTGACAAACCCAAGTCGTGGCTAAACCCAGTGTTTGTAGGATGGCAGCTACAGTAACCACTTTGTAGTAAGTAGTCTCAAATGAACGTTGAATCAGGTATAGTGTCTTTATTAGCACAGCCCAGGTAGCTTGCCTTAATAGTCACAGGGTTCAAAGTACAAAGGTTCTGCTGAACTTAGTCCATGATTCCTCTGTTTCCTGTGTTTGTGTTTCAAATTTTCGTGTGTGTTATCCTGATCAAGTTTCGTTATATGTGTGTTGTAAACCTAAACATGTAAAAATGGAATGAGGTCAAATTTAACAGGGTACTAAATGTGCAGTATATATGATGACTCTAAGTCCATTTAATTTAAAGATAAGATCTGCAGCATTATTTATTTTATAACTGAATTGGTTTGTGTGACCAGAGAACACAACCATGTTTCAGTGTTTGGACATGTTTGCTGTTCCAAATAACTGAATCAAATAAGCAGTTAGAAGTTTTTGACAAATATGTTTAGAATATGTTTATGAGTGTATGTATTTTTATTGCATCCAGTCATTCTGAAACCTTCAAAACTTGTACAGGCAAATTCAAAAGTAGCTTCACATGGCTGGAATCCTGTGTAACTGTATTACCCGTAGTCAAAATGTGTGGGAAATACCAAAGGTGGATAGTTATTGAACCCCAGGTTTCCTGTGCTTCTGTTGTTGGTGTCCAACTTTTCCAGCCTTTATGCGCCTGCATTGAAATCAATACTGAAGACTTAAGTAGTTCCAGAAGAGCACACTGCTTGTTTTAGTTTGAAGGCGTGCTTGTGTGTCTCAGGTCCTGTGAAATTTTCATGCAAATGTTGCTTTGAATCTACTAACAGAAGTTATTTGTGATACAAGTGACAACTGTTTTGTTTTGAAGTGGGTGTTCTATGAGGCATGATATGAAAAGTGGTACACCCAACATATGAAATAAAATCATTGTATGAGTGACAACAGATTTTTTTCCATAGCCCAAACAAATGAAGCTATCATGCCACTCAGTAAATTTATTCATCACAGAACACAGTGTGGAGGTTACATAGAGACCCCTAAAAACTGCAGATGTAGTTAGGTTTGAAAAATATGAAGGTTTGCGTGAACATGTCACTTTTAGTGATGAGTACAATTCATATCTCAAGAAAAGTGATAATTCCAAATGTTATATTTATGAGAAGTGAGCAGCCCACATGATTCTGGAATATATATGGGATAGTCATTGTGTTTTGTGTTCTGTCATGTGCAGTCTATTGCACCTTTCTATTCAAAAAGGAAAACCATCACTGGTACTCTGCACCTAAATGTGGCAGAGAACTTTCTGCTCCTGCAAATTACCAGTGACAGTGCTCAGAGAAATGAGATCTGCCAGCTGG
>Ga0123355_10010723_pt1 | contig 14080 bp, 14 predicted proteins | sample TergutEmb28metaG_3_FD_89872 | JGI IMG/M metagenome (GOLD analysis project Ga0123355, IMG submission 89872) | Embiratermes neotenicus P1 segment gut microbial communities from Petit-Saut dam, French Guiana - Emb289 P1 | ecosystem: Host-associated > Arthropoda: Insects > Digestive system > Gut ... | reverse complement strand
CACGCCCGAAAGAGACTTACGACGGCGCGATACCCTCGGGGAACTCCGTCGCCGCGCTTGTATTGCGGAAGCTGTCCGCGATAACCGGGGATCGCGAATGGGAGACTGTCTCGCGCCGTCAACTGGAGTTCATGGCTGTGCAATCACAGGGATTCCCAGCCTCACACAGTTTTTCAAATATGGCGATGATGACGGCACTGTATCCGCAGATGAATCTCTACTGTGCTGTATCGGATGCAAATGATCTGGCGCAACTGCGGGAATCGCGTTCGCGCAGGTTCTTGCCGGATCTTGCCACAGTGGTCATCACGCCGGAGAATAGGGAGAGACTATGCAAAATAATCCCCACAGTGGCAGAATATACGCAGGTTAACGGAGAGCCATCGTTCTATCTTTGCAAGAATAACACATGTTCCGTACCGTTTACAGGGTTTGCGAATCTTGAAGAAGCGTTTGAGCAGATGTAGGGGCGTGCGCTGCGCGTTCGAGACGCAAACAAAAAAGACTCTGCCAGAGCAGAGTCTTTTTCGCAGGATTAAACAGCGGTTTTAGCAGCGATCGCAGCCGCATCCGCCGCCGAAGCCGTCGCCGCAGCAACAGAACAGTACAACCAGGATGACGATGATCCAGAGACAGCTGCCGCCGCCAAAGAAGCCATTATTATTACACATAGTGGGATCCTCCTAAAAATTTTCGTCCCGGTATCGGGCTCAGTTCATTCTATTCGTTTAGGCGGAAAAGGTGACGGTAATTAGCCTATAAGCAAAACACCCGCAGACCGCAGTCGGCGAGTGTTTTGTTTTCTGTAATTTAGCCAGCGAAATTATAGATAATCTGTGCCACTTGTGCCCTTGTTGCGGTGTTCTGCGGGATCAGCCGTCCGTCCGCACCATGCAGTACGTCTTGGGTTACTGCCCAGCGCATGGGCAGTGCGGCGAATTGCGAAACGGCATTATAGTCTGTGAATTCATAGAACGCCGGGCTATCAGCGGTTAGATCGAAATTTCTGAACTCGGCGTATCTGTACAGAATGGCCGCCATCTGTTCCCGTGTGATCGAGGCATCCGGTGAAAATCTGCCGTCTCCAACGCCGGTGACAATGCCGTTCAATGCGGCCCAAACGACAGCGTCATAATAGAACCGTGCGGGATTTTGCACATCAGTGAAGTCGCTGGACTCCCCAGTCTGCGGCAAACCATCCAGTCTGTGCAGTACGGTGACGAACATGCCGCGTGTCATCGGTGAACCGGGCGAGAACAGATCTGCAGAAGTTCCGGCAAAAAGCCCGTTACTGAAAACGAATTCGACAGCGGCAAAGAACCAGTGAGTCGGCTGCACATCTCTAAACGGCAATGCGTTTATATTGGCTGGCGGCGACGGAGGCGTCTCACCGTCCGTGGTATAAAATCCGTCTATATGGCCTGTCACGGCGGATTGAGCCGTGATAAGAGCGGAAGACGCTTCCGCTACAAAGTATCGTTGAAATTGCGTAATAGACGTGTCGGACTCCACCAGCGTTCCGGTGGTGATGTTGATGACCTCTCCGCTTAACACAGTGATAGATGCCGTGCCAGAGAGCAATGTAAAGCTCCCGCCGATGGCGAGGCGCACCGTCTCCCCCTGGGCCAGCGTAATCGGTGTGAAGCCGGGTGCGAAGTTGTATCCGCCGTGGATAATATACAGCTCATTGAGTTCAATTAAAGCCTCATCGCCTAAACTGTTGAGAGATTCAAGGACGTTTTCCCGCAAATCTTCCGTAAATTCCCCGCGCAGGAAGCTTTGTGTAATCAGCGGATTATCAGCCGTGCCGGGGCTGGCGGATACAGTAAGCAAAGACGCAAGCGTGATAAGTACCAGACTCACGGCAAAAATTCTTTTCAAATCAACAATCCTTCCTTGTTTGGATATTTGTCCGAGACATTATAACACACATTCCGCCCGATTTCAACAACCGGCATGTATAACTGGATTTACCGGGGAAATCATAAACTCAGTATCGAAACGAGGTATATTCAAATGAAAATGACCAAGCAAGAGTATAGCAAATATGTGGATAGACAATCTCCCCCATCGCCGCTTGGCGGCAACATGATCAAAGCGTTTATAGTCGGTGGGGTTATCTGCTGTTTCGGCCAGGCGATCAACAGCGGATTCTTGCGGCTGGGATGGGAAGAGCTGAATGCGGCGGCCGGGATGTCTGTTTCGCTTATTTTCCTGGGGGTGCTGTTGACAGCGGCGCATGGTTACAACAAAATCGCCAAATTCGCCGGCGCCGGGACGCTGGTGCCGATCACCGGATTTGCCAACGCCGTCGCTGCCCCTGCGCTGGAATTCAAAAGCGAGGGGATTGTCACCGGCCTTTCGGCGAAAATGTTCGTTATCGCCGGGCCTGTCCTGGTGTTCGGGGTCACCGCATCGGTGATCTACGGTATTATATATCGGCTGACGATTTGACGGAGGCATTCCCTCCGTGTCTTAGGATGTGGGAACACCGAAAAAACAACGGGCGCACATTGTGCGCCCCTATGGGATGTCTCGAAAGTCCAGCAGCGGGACGCAGGGGACGGGCGTCCCTTGCAGGGTTGTGTGCCGCTTTTCGTATCACCTCGATAACCCGTCTTGCTGCATCATATTCTCCAATACGTTGATATCAGCACTCAGGTCGATCATGTCTGAATTAAACAGCTGATCCAGCTGTTTTTCATAGCCTTTCACCAGCGTATCAAGAATCCGCCCTATGTTCTCTTTGGCGGTGGTGATGTTTTCACCCTTTATGCCTTGCTTTTCCAGTGTGGCGTAAGATTTTAACAGCTTCAGCGTGGTCGGCAGATAATAGCGCATAAACCTGCGTATCTGTGGGAGTTTTGCTGGATTTTCATCCACAATGCGAAAGATCTTAGCCGCCAGACTTTCAATCTCAGTGACTTTTTCGGAAATAACGGGGTCGGCAATGGTGTCGTGAATTTCACGCAGTTCTGCGAGGATGGTCATGTACTGATTTTCAGTGGCTTCACTATCCTCCGGCTCGAATCCGGCGCTGGCGGTGTTTCTGGCGGCTTCCGCCGCTTCGGTGCTTAAGACCAGACAGTTGAGTTCGATATCAATATACGCGTGCGGGGGGAAATATCCGGCGTTTATCATCGCGGAAAGGTCCCGCAGGACGGCTCTTTCAGATAACCCGGCGGTTCGCGCCAGGTGAGGTATCAGTACAATGCCGCGGCCTTTGGAAAAAGCGTAATACTTTTTATACCGGGCAAGCCGCGCCGAGAGGATATTGCGTGAAAAAAACACGACAAATCCGCCGATGATGAAGAACACCCCGACCAAAAGTGCTGACAATACATAACCGATCGCACTGGGCAGATGCTGTACCGCCGCAATGAGGCGGCTGATCCCGGTGATAAACAGCGTGATGGAGACCAGCAGAAGCATCACAGACGTGAACCTGCCGCTTTTTTTCTCCAGCGGTGATTTGAAATCCGTCTCAGGCGGTGTGGGTGTCTCTGTCTCTTTTACAGACCCCGGGCTGCTGGGAGGTTTTTTTGATGTATGTTCGCCGCCGGCTAACTTTTTGATCAGCACAATAAGACCGATGGGCCAAATGGCAATCAGCAAAATAATGGTGATAACCCAAGTGATTATTTCAGTGGAGTCATGCTCTGGTGCATTGTTTTTATTTTGATCCATATTTAAATACCCTGTTGTCGGTGAGTTGATAGCTTACATAATGTATTATAACAGAGGGTTGTGTGGTTGTAAAGAGCAGCGGCGACTGCAAATCGATGCCGTCGCCGCTGCTTTCACTATGCGCTATCCTACAAGACAGTAAGTCTTGTTAGACACAGTTTGACACACATCCACAGTGCGGGAAATTTTCCCATTCACCGCCGCGATATGGCCTGTTCACGCAGTTGCGTGTAAGGCCTCTGCGTGTCTTCGGCATGGCATAAAACCCCGCTTTTGGCCGCAGAGTATTGTGTCTGAATCTATTATTGTTTGTGCCTGTTGGAATAAACATAGAAAATTTTTGCTGATTTCTGATATAATGCTATGGACAGGCCGAATATAATGAGACAAAGGGGTGAGGGATATGCCTGCAATTGAGGGTGTCAGCGGCGTGGTTGTTATCGCTGTGCTGATTATAGTGGGGCTTGCGATTATTAAGTTCCCAATAAAAATCATTTTCAAGCTTTTGCTGAACACGGCACTGGGATTCGGTGCGCTGATCTTGATTAACGCGGCGGGTTCCCATATCGGGATTACGATTGCCGTCAACTGGATTAACGCCGCTATTGTCGGTGTTCTGGGTGTATCCGGCGTTGCGCTGATCTTGCTATTGCAATGGCTGGCGCGTTGAACGCTCACGAATCGGCGGCGATGTACATCTCCTCCGTTGTCTGCTGTGCCGCTTTCAGGATATTGATAGCGACTGCCCTATCTTCCGAGACAACGGAAGATTTTTCGAGTGCATCTGTCGCTTGCGTGATTGCATTGAACAAGTAAATATAAGCATTTTTGTATTCCATGAATATCACCTCATGTCTATTGTACACCATGTGACGAACAATGTAAACCAGAAAATTCTAATGTATTTTATAGGTGAACATTATCTTATAATTTGCATTAGAGAGGTGGTGTGCTAAGTGGACTGGACACTGAAAGATACTAAGCAGAAAGTGAAGTCTTCCTACAAAACATTGTATATATCTGACGGCTTGGTAGATAAGATTAACGAAATCGCAAAAAACAACAGCACATCATTCAACAATGTTGTCATATCAATGATTGAGTCCTGCCTTGGCGAGAAAGAAAATCTTGTGGATTCTTAAAATTTGCGGAGAATGCCGATAATAGACAGCGGACGCATGGTTATGTGCGCCCGCTTTTTGGTGGGTATATGTAACCGAATGTAATCAAAAAATAATAAAAGATTCACAGGTTCCTAACATTTGCATAGTAGAATTATGGTTTATAAATTATCAAAGGAGTGATTGGTGTGTCCAAAAAACTGGTCATAGGCGCGTCGCTTGTCAATTGCGTACATGTGGCAGGGGCGGTGCATTTTCTTAACCTTGCGGAAGATGAAGGGTACGACACACTGTTTTTGGGTCCAGCTGTCAGTGTGGATGCGGTGCTGGACAATGTTGAAATGCTGAAACCCGCGATCGTGACCTTGGGGTATCGCCTGACACCGGAAAACGGCGTTACGATAGTGCGGGAACTGATTGAAAAAAGCAAACGCCTGAGCCACAACCCGGTTTGGCTGTTCGGCGGCACATTCCCGGTGGCGGAGCAGGTGCGGGCGCTGGATTTCTTCGATGTGATTTTCGACGGAACGGACGATATTGACGACAGTATCACATTTTTGCGTACAGGCAGTTTGCCGGACAAAGCGGGCGCGGAACTGTACGCCACAGATTTAATCGGGCGGATTCGCCAGAAAAGCCCGTATCCGCTATTGCGGCACCATTTCGGCCTGCCGTTTTACGATGAAACGCTGGAAGGGATTGTGAAAATTGCGGAATCCCGCGTGTTGGACGTGATTTCGCTGGGAATAGATCAAAATACGCAGGAGTTTTTCTTCCGGCCGGAGCTGCGCCGCCCAGAACTTGATGGTGCCGGCGGTGTGCCGATTTATGATGCGGAAGGGTTCAGGCTGATTAAACAGGTTGCCCAGTGCGGCAACTTCCCGCTGATACGCTGCTACAGCGGAACAGCGGACGTTTTGCCATTGGCGGATGTTTTGATCGACACGATTCAGAACGCATGGTGTGCCGTGCCGCTGTGTTGGTATAACGAGCTGGATGGCAGAGGCACGCGGCCGATCGAAGCGTCGATAAAAGAAGCGCAAGAGTTGATGGCGTATCACGGTCAGCGCAACATTCCGGTGGAACTGAACGAGCCGCACCATTGGGGTTTGCGGGATGCGCATGATGTGATCTCGGTCGCGATGTCGTATATCAGCGCACACAACGCGAAGAAATACGGCGTGAAAGACTATATATCGCAGTATATGTTCAACATACCGAATGGCCTGAGCTTCGCGATGGACTTGGCGAAAATTTTAGCGCAGATAGAACTGACAGAGTCGTTGGCGGACGACAACTTCCGCGTGTATAGACAGGCCCGTGCCGGGCTGCCTTTCTTGAGCGGCGACAGTGATGTGGCGAAAGGCCAGCTGGCCGCCTCGACTTCGCTGGCGATGAATATCAAGCCGCATATCATCCACGTGGTGGGATATAGCGAAGCCATCCACGCCGCGACGCCGGAAGTGGTGATTGAAAGTGCAAAGATCGTGCGGGGCGTTGTCCGTTCAGAACTGCATGGTATGGCGGAAGCGACATTCGACCCCGCCGTTATCGCACGCTGGACGGAGTTGGTGCGGGAAGCGCGGGTGCTGCTGGACTTTATTGTTGACGAGTATTCCGGTGTCAGTGCCGACCCGTTAAGCGACCCCGCGTGCTTGTCCGACTGCATCAGGCGCGGGATTTTAGACGCACCGCACATTGTGAAGAACGACAAGTTCAAAGGTACACTGCAAACACGGATGATAGATGGCAAATGCGTCGCGTGGGATTCGGTGAATAAGCGGCCGATTGACGAACAGACAAGATTAAATATGATAGCAGCTTCTCAACCCCGTGTGATGGAGGCGATTTTATGAAGAAAAAAATCGCCGTCATAAGCTCCGGCAATGGGGGGCAGGCCATGGCAGCGTATTTTGCGTATCTGGGATACAGCGTGGCACTGTACGTCCGTGAACCGGAACGCGCCGCAATGTTTACAACCAACCGCTTCACAATCAGCGGTGAGGTTGAAGACGAAGTGAACATAGATTTGATCAGCTGTGACATGGGTGAATGCATCGATGGGGCGTACCTGATTATGGTGACGTCTCCCGCGCAGTATCATCCGATTGTTGCCAGAACTATGGCTCCGTATTTGGAAGACGGGCAAGCGATCATCCTTAATCCGGGGCGGACGTTCGGGACGATTGCGTTTTCATCGGTTCTGGAGGATTACGGCTGCACCGCCGATGTCATGATTGGGGAGACGGATACATTTGCATTCACTTGCCGCTGTCCGGAACTTGGCAGGCCGCAGATATACAAAATCAAAGACAACCTTCGTGTGGCTGCACACAATAACAGCTACGGAGAAACGTTGCTCGGCATTCTGCGAGATCTGTTCGGGATGGTCAGCCTTGCTGAGAGTATTTTGTACACAGGGTTTTCCAACATCGGGATGATTTTCCACCCCATGCCGATCTTAATGAATATCACGCGGGTGGAGGCGAAGGAAAACTTCAAGTTTTATATGGAAGGGATCTCACCGCTGGTGGCGGGGATTTTAGAGAAAATGGATGCCGAACGCGTGGCGGTGGCACGGGCGTACGGCGTTGCTGTACCAACAGCGCGGGAATGGCTGGTGGACAGCTACGGTTCACGCGGGGAGACGTTGTATGAGCAGATTCAGAACACGCATGCCTACCAAACAGTCCTCGCGCCGGTCGATATCGACACGCGGTATATCTTTGAAGATATCTTGACAGGCTGCGTTCCGACAAGCTGCGCGGGGCAAGCCGCCGGGATTACGACCGAGGTGCTGGACACGCTGATCAACTGGGCGTCAATTCTGTACAGCCGTGATTTCCGGGCGGAGGGGCGGAATGAAAAATTGATTGATTTCCAGGCGTTTTTGGATCAATCGGCGGGAAAATAAAGATAAGTAAAACAGAGTGCGCATTGCGCACTCTGTTTTTTGTCGTACGTTTCTTATCCGGGGCTTTTCATATTTTTAAATTCCACTTTGCCATTTTTCAGCAAATGACACGCGGCGGATTGATTTTCACCTATCTGATAAAACACTGGCTTCTCGCTCACACACTGGTCAAATACGTATGGACAGCGTGTGTGAAATGGGCAGCCCGTGGGCGGATTGACTGGCGACGGCACATCTCCATGCAGGATAACTCGTGCTTTCTTCTCGTCCATTTTGGTACTGGGGATTGAGGACAACAGCGCATAAGTGTAAGGATGACCAGGGTTGTTGAACAAGGATTTCTGGTCGGAAATTTCCATAATCTTGCCCAGATACATGACAATGATCCGGTCGGAAATATGCCGCACAACGCCGAGGTCGTGCGAGATGAATATATACGTGAGCTTAAACCGGCGCTGCAAGTCTTTCAACAGATTGAGCACTTGGGCTTGTATCGATACATCGAGTGCTGACACGGCCTCGTCGCAAATGATAAGTTTCGGCCTGACCGACAATGCGCGGGCGATGCCGATGCGTTGCCGTTGTCCGCCGGAAAATTGATGCGGATAGAGATTCATCTGGTGTTCGCCAATACCGACTGTTTTCAACAACTCGCCGATGTCCTGACGTCTGTTAGATTTATCGCCGACTTTTTGAATGGTCATGGCCTCATCAATCGTTTGAAAAACTGTTCTGCGTGGGTTTAACGACGCGTATGGGTCTTGGAAAATAATCTGTATATCGCCTCTTCGGCGGCGCATCTCTTTCTTAGAGAGCGCAAAAAGGTCTTCCCCGTTATAAATGATTTGGCCGCCTGTGGGCTTTTCAAGACGCATAATTGAACGCCCTGTGGTAGACTTGCCGCACCCGGATTCGCCCACGATGCTTAAAGTTTCACCTTCATGAATCACGAAGCTGATGTCGTCTACGGCCTTTACTTGATTTACAGTGCGCCCCAGCACACCGCCTTTGATCGGGAAATATTGTTTCAGATTATTTACTTCAAGCAGCACTTTTCCGTCCGTCATGGTCATCTCTCCTCCTGCCACTTATCATGTTCATAGATGAAACAACTCACCAGTCCGCCGTCTTCGTGTACTCTCAGCTCCGGCATTGACTCATGACACACCGCCTTTGCGTGGGGACAGCGGGGGGAGAAAAGGCAGCCCGTTGGCAGATCATAGGGACTGGGTACAGTGCCTGAAATAATCTTTAAATCTTCATCGCTGTCCATTTCATGGCTTGGGACAGAGTTCAGAAGGCCAACTGTGTACGGGTGTTTCGGGGAATTAAACAGCGTTCTTATGTCTGTGTATTCAATGATCTTACCGCAGTACATTACCGCTACAAAGTCACACATCTCGGCGATTACACCCAAGTCATGGGTAATCATAATCAACGATGTACCCAATTCTTTTTGCAGATTCTTTATCAGCTCCAATATCTGAGCTTGTATGGTGACATCCAGTGCCGTTGTCGGTTCGTCCGCAATCAGTAGATCAGGGTTGCAGGACAAGGCAATGGCGATCATCACCCTTTGCCGCATACCGCCTGACAGCTGGTATGGGAAAAGCTTTATCCGCTTCTCTGGCTCAGGGATTCCGACCAGCCGCAGCATTTCAATGGCTTTTAGCTTAGTTTCGGTTTTTGACAGTTTTTGATGGGTGCGGATGGTTTCGGCGATTTGCTCACCACAGGTCATTGTGGGGTTCAGGCTTGTCATCGGTTCCTGGAAAATCATCGAGATACTGTTGCCCCTGAGTTTCATCATCTCTTTGTGGGTTTTTTCCAGCAGATTTTCGCCTTTGAATAAAATCTCGCCGTCAATAATCTTTCCGGTCGTGCCGGCAAAAAGCTGCAGAATAGAAAGCGAGGTGATTGATTTGCCGGATCCCGACTCACCCACAATCCCCAAAGTGGAACCCTCTTTTATCGAAAAGCTTATACCGTTGACGGCCTTGACTTCACCCTCATCAGTATAGAAAGATGTGCGGAGGTTATTCACTTCCAATATAACGTCTTTTTCAACAAGCTCGTTCACGTGTTCCCCCCCTGACTAATTAAGATCAATGCGTCTGTTAACGATCTTGTATGTAATATCGACGATCATGTTCACCAGCACGAACAAGGTCGCGACAACGAGGATGGCTCCTTGCGCCATCGGAAAATCGCGGTTTGCGATGGACTGAACAATCAAACGCCCCAGGCCATTGATCGCAAAGACTGTCTCGGTGAGTATCGCCCCCGCCAACAAGCCGCCAAACTGCAGACCCACGACAGTGATTACCGGGATCAGCGCATTTCGCAGGGCGTGTTTAAAGATCACCTTACGCTCCGCCAGACCTTTGGAATAGGCTGTGCGGATATAATCTTGATTCAGCACGTCAAGCAAGCTTGCGCGCGTCATCCTTGCGATGACAGCAGTGCCTGTGACACCCAACATGACCACCGGCATAATCATCTGCTGCCAAGTGCCCCAGCCGGATGTCGGCAAAATCCGCAACGTAACGGCGAAGAAGTTCATCATCAAAATACCCAGCCAGAAGTTTGGCATGGATAGCCCCAAAAGCGCGAACAGCATCAACCCTGTATCCGCAATTGAATACTTGCGTGTGGCAGAGACGATGCCGATGACGAGCCCCAGAAGTACGCTGAACGCCGTGCTGACCACCGCCAGCTGAACAGTGATGGCAAATCTGGCGTCAAATATCTCATCCACCACCGCACGATCTCTGTTGCGCATGGACATGCCCAAATCCCCGCGTAACGCCCCGCTTAAAAACCGGAAATATTGCACCGGTACGGAATCATTCAGCCCCAAATCCTCGCGGATCTGTGCCAGCGTTTCGGGAGACGCGGCTTCACCGCCGATGACGACGGCAGGGTCACCGGGCATCAGATGAAGCATGATAAACACAACAAACGTCACACCGATTAAAACCGGGATCGTTTGAAGAATTCTTCTGATTATAAATACTAGCATAGAAACAACCCCCACTTAAAATAATTAGACAATTGACAATTAAATAAGCCAGGGTTATTTCGTTTGTTTGGGTCCAAGGGCGTCTCGCAATCCGTCGCCCAGAATGTTGATGCCCACTACCACGCACAGTATAAACAGGCCGGGGAAGAACATGATGTGGTCAGCGCGCCCCACAAATTCGCGGCCGCCTTCGATCATTGAACCCCATTCCGGTGTCGGCGGCTGTACGCCCACGCCAATGAATGACAATGCGGCGATAACGAGTATGTTGGTGGCAATCAGCAGCGTGGCCTGCACGATTAGCGGTGTCATGATGTTCGGCAGGATGTGTACAAACATAATTCGCGAGTCCGTCGCCCCAACGGCGCGGCTGGCATCAATGAACTCCAGCTTTTTTGCCGACATGACTGACCCGCGCGTAATCCGTGCGAAAGTAGGTACCGCGAAAAACGCGATTGCAATTAATATGTTCATAGCAGATGTGCCCAGCATCGTAACTAAAAACAGTGCCAAGAGTATCCCGGGAAACGCGAGGAACACGTCAATGACTCTCATAATAATAGAGTCAAACGGTCCGCCATAATATCCGGATACAAGACCCAGCAGTGTTCCCAAGGCACCGCCGACAAATGTGGCGGAAAAGCTCAGCAACAGCGTGACCCTTGCGCCGAATATGAGCCGGGATAAGATATCCCGCCCCAGGTTGTCCGTACCCATAAAATGTTCGCTGCCCGGCGGCAACAATCGTCTTGCCGGCACTTGCTCAAACGGATCATACGGTGCCAGAATGGGGGCAAGAATAGCCATCAAAATAAAAATCAGCATAATCGTCGCCCCCACAACGACATGCGGATTTTTATACAGTCTTCGTAGAACGGCCTTGCGGTGGGAAATTATTACCTTTACTTCTTTTTCCGGGGTGTTGCTTGCAGATTCTTGCATGACATTTCCCTCATTATCAGTAAATTATAAAAAATTCCGCTTCGACAAAAAATATGTTTGCTTATTATACTATAACGTAAAACCCGATGTCAATTATCTGCTGTTATCAACAAATTTAAACTTAAAATGTGTTCGGTTTTATATGTTTCGACAAGCTGTGCGCTAAATGGATGGAAATTAACATAATACGTTTGACATTGCAATGATATTATAGTATAGTGAGCTACTATAAATCAGTCTGCATTAATATGGTGTAGACGCCACCTGAAGTCTGTTGAATCAACCTTTTTTTGTGCCCCGGATCTACACATGGAAAAACGCCCCGTTTTGCGTGAGCAGGGACAAAAAACGGATACAGCGTTCTATACCTATTCGCGGTGCATCACCAAAAAGGTCGCTTCAGCATTCGGCAAAATAAAATGAGAAAGGATTTTGAAAGTATGAAACTGAAATTGAAAGGCATTCTCATTCTTTCCGTTATTCTCATAGCTGCCCTGCTGCTAGCCGCTTGCGGAAATAATGACACGTCGACCACACAAGAAACTCAACCCACGCAACCGGGTGAAACCCAACCGCAGGATACGCCCCCGCCGCCCCCAACACCGGGAGGCGAGCGCACAGGCGGCGAAGTCGTGTTCGTGATGATGTCTGAACCGCCGTCACTGTGCCCGATCGGCGAAAACGACAGTGCATCGAGTGATATCAATGCACAGTTGTATGAGGGGCTCATGCGCTTTACTGGCGCAGGCGACCTTGTTCCGCTGTTGGCAGAGTCTTACAGGCCGATTGAAAATGCTGCTGGCGAGATTCTGACTTGGGAATTCACCCTGCGTCAGGGCGTTTACTTCCACGATGGCGAGTATTTTAACGCAGACGCTGTCAAACTGTCTTTGGACAGAGCACTTGGATTCCTTGACCCGCAATTCACGGAAGAAGAGGAAGCGGCATTCGATGATGAAGACAATCCCGACCCGCGCAGATCAGTACCTGCCAGATTCGTTATCGACATGATCAGCGAGGTTGAGGTTGTGGATACATACACTGTTCGCCTCCACCTTGAATTCCCGTTTACCCCGATCCTTGCCCACCTGACGCATCAGGTTGCTTACATCGTTTCCCCAGCCGCAATCGCGGAAGAGGAAGCCGGCGGACGTTCCGTCAATGAAAACCCTGTCGGCACCGGTGCTTTCAGCTTTGATTATCGCGTACATGGCGATTACCTGAGACTCGCCGCCAACATGGATCATTGGGACGGCGCGCCTTACGTTGATTCGTTGCTGATTAGGGTTATTCCTGAAACTGCGACAAGACTGGCAATGATAAACGTTGGTGAAGGTAACGCGTTGATCGCACAGACCGGAGATGCGCCGCAAATCTCAGCCATGGGCGACCATATCACATGGTGGAGAATTCCGACGACGACAGTGAATCACGTTGGATTTAACACAACACGCGGCCCGCTGCAGGATGCCCGTGTCCGCCGTGCGCTTACAATGGCTACGCCGAGACAGGATATCCTTGATGTTGCTGCCGAAGGTAACGGTCTGCTGGCTGTGGGTCCTGTGGGACCGAACGTCATGCACACGGCTGCAAATGACCTTGAAGCACTGCCATTCGACCTTGACGCCGCGCGTGCGCTGCTTGAAGAAGCCGGATACGGCGATGGCTTTGATCTGCGCATCTGGTGGAACTACGGTAACGCCGGCCGCGGTATTATGGCCGAGATGATGCAACACACATTCAGCCAGCTTGGTATCAACGTCATACTTGAAGCGATTGAATGGACGACATATCTTGAATCAACAGCCGCCGGTGAGCATGATATCTTCATCATGGGCTGGATCACCATGACTGGTGATGCTGACTACGGCATGTTCTCGCTGTACCACAGCTCGATGCACGGCTCACCAGGCAACCGCTTCTTCTTCTCTGACGACAGAGTGGATGCGTTGCTTGAAGAAGGCCGCATGGAGTCTGACCCTGCCCGCCGTGACGCGATCTATCGTGAAGTCACTGCGATTCTGATCGAAGAGGCACCGGCAGTGTGGCTGTTCCACCCGTTGCAGCCTGTGGCTACCAATGGCATTGAGGGTCTGGATGTTAACTTTAACCTGACCCCATTCTTCCACAGAGTGAGACTTGTTGACTAAACCAATAATCACAAAAAGCCGCCAAAGCGTTTTACGCTTTGGCGGCTTTTTTGTGATGCCGGGCAGCTACAGTGTTCTACGCATTTTTCCAACCGCCAGTGCGAGAATGGGAATACCCAAACACAGCGAGATATTGATCGCGTGGGAAACAGGGCTGGTTGCGAATAGCTCGATTTCACGTGTGTTCGCGGCGAATAACAGAGAGCCTGCATAACCAAACATGACGACGGGGCCTGCCAGATAT
>Ga0123355_10010722_pt1 | contig 14080 bp, 12 predicted proteins | sample TergutEmb28metaG_3_FD_89872 | JGI IMG/M metagenome (GOLD analysis project Ga0123355, IMG submission 89872) | Embiratermes neotenicus P1 segment gut microbial communities from Petit-Saut dam, French Guiana - Emb289 P1 | ecosystem: Host-associated > Arthropoda: Insects > Digestive system > Gut ... | reverse complement strand
AGCTCTAAAAAACGGCATATCAAGCAACCAAAAGCTAAGCCGTATGGCAAGCCGCACAGCAAGAAGAAATAAGGCACATGTTGTGCAGAGCTTGCCGATTCGCCCCCAATAACTTTTGGCTATAGTCATAGTTACCACCTCCATGCAACTCGCGCTATTTTTAAAATACATGTCAAAAGAAAAGTCAGATAGTATTGTCGATTTAAACATAGTTTCATACATATCAACACCCCCACGAAGTTGCGGTTTCGTGGGGGTGTTTTTTCAGCTATTGCGCTTGTTTTTTAGCCATGCCCATAGCTGCAATATTTTTTTCAAAATTATATAGAGCACTGCTAGAGACCCGATTTGTGCAATGAGATGGAGCGTAGCCGCCAAACCCTGCCAAAAAGTGCCGGTCAAGTAAAGTGGTGCCAGAAATGTGGCAGAATATGCCGCTGCGTATACGGTAAAGAAAACTGTGGTTGAAATCCATTTTGCGCGCTGGGTTTCTGCTTTCCTTAGCCTAAAAATCACGGTGGCTATGTGGTGATATAAAAATGTGGCAAAAGCGGAATACAGCAGTATGACGAAAACCGCGCTCCATTCAAATCCGGTCAAAATCATAATGAGCCCTCAACTATTTGCATAAATTTGCTTTTGCTTTGATACAAAATCCATCAACAAACGTACATGTTGCAACACAATACAAATCGTAACATAATTACACAACCCTTGCAACGCCTCTTTTTTACAAAATTCGACATTTGGTCTAGAAAAATATCATACCAATGTGTTGGTGCATATTCGCTACCGGGCGACCGAGGACGGTAGCTCCTACTATTTTGTCGGGAAGTCAAGACGGGCGGCTAAATGCCGCCCCTACTTAATGTCACATAAACCATGGAGCTACACCCGACCATGCGACAACCCATGCCATCATAAACCATATGAATTTGCTATTAACCGTTTTATTATGTTTACGTCTATTTTGTATATAAACCAAGCCGCTTATGGTGACAGCTGCAAACACTATTACAATGATGGTTCCAATTATAGGCAATTTGAATCACTCCCAAAAGACCAAAATTCGTTTAGCACATTATGTATTAACGCCAGATGAGCCACAGGGTTGCTATTGTCCACACGATCGTCAATATTTGGAGGGAAGCAATGTATTTATTCCCAATCGGCTTATCTAGTTTATGCTCAAATTGAATGCAAGTTAAACCTCCAACTATGCCACCCATGAACACTATCATGACTGTAGATTCCATTGTGATATCACCTCTGCGCATCGCTTTTATCTACTGGCTTCTTGTTTTTTCGTTTGTATAGCAATTCAGCTATATATGACCTTACTGCAAGTGTCACAGTGACAGAGCAACCAATGAACCCGACTAAAGAAAGGGTATCTTGCGTGTTGATATAGCTATGGAGCATGACTATTAGAGGTATAGCTAACCATGCAAGAGTGGACATGGGTTTAGGGTATACAGGCCATTTTATTTTCTTCATGAGCAATATTATTCCTCTTCCACACTAACATCATTGCAATCATTGCATGTTTTATTGCTTTTCTGCTTGCGCAATTCAATAGTGTATAATCTTGTATGCAATACCAGAGCTATGATAACTAAAATCAATGCTATTAAGGCAAATGTTGTTCGTTCTCTAGCATACATTAAAACCATAAATATTACAGAAATGACCAAAGAAACAAGGCCACCAAGCACCCTTTTTCGCCCTCTCATAAAAAACATCGGCTCCCTTCTACGAAAGCATAAATCGTAATTAACTACCAATGCCTGCACCTTGGATGCAGGCATTGGTAGTTATGGTGTATTAGTTAATAAACACTTGATGTTAGCAAATTAAGGACGACAGACGCATGGGGTAATAAAAGCACCAACAGCAAAAAACTTAGCAGCAGGTGGAGCGATAAAAGCTGAAGCGACAGCGCCGCCCGCCATTACTCTTTGAGCACATGGCCAACTGGGAGTAGGCGTTCTTGGTGCCGCCGCCGAATTTGCTGTACCCCAATTTCCGTTGGAGCCACCACCGGCATAATGGTTGTTTGTATCCATATAATCGCTGCTTGGGGCTATACTTTGGCTATTTAGGCCTTCTGCTAAGGCTGTGGCCGGTGCAAAGGCGACCATTGCCGCAAGAAGCAAAGCGCAAGCTCTTTTTGAGTGTTTTTTTATACTTTTATCTCCTAATTTTTTATGTATTTTTTGTATACATTGCAACGCAAAACAAATTGTATCATAATTATACAACACGCGCAAGGCTTTTTTTTTTTACAAAATTCGACATTTGGTCTGCATAATTATTATGCCAATGAGTTGGTGCATATTAAAATGGGACGCTGATGGTGGTGTCCCCTATTATTTATCGGGAGAATTAGGCGGGCGGCAGAATGCCGCCCCTACGTATGGGGGCAAACGCCACGCGCTACCTTACACCAGTGTATTGGCCCATTTGCCCCGGCGCACCCTGGCCCGGGCGAAGAAGAATTTTATGCCTTCTTCCACATAAACCATGGCAAGGACCCAGTAGATGGGTAGACCCAGGACATATGCGCCCAGGAAAGCTAGAGGTATGCCGATGAGCCAGACGCTGCCGGTGTCCAGCAGCAGGCAGAATACGGTGTCGCCGCCTTGGCGCAGGATGGATATGATGTAGTAGTAGTTGATGGTGCGGGGCAGCATGGATATGGCGATGATACCCATATTGGTGGCGGCAAGGTTTTGGACGTCTTCGGCTACATTGTATGTGGAGACTATAAGCGGGCCGAGGAGGAAGAGGAGTATGGCCATGAAGGTGACGACCACTGTACCCACGGCCACGCATTTTTTGGAGTTTTTTATGGCTAGGTCGCGTTCGCCGGCACCCAGGTGGTTTGCAATCATTACGGCGGATGCGGCACCGATGCTTATGGCTGTGAGCATGAACATGTGTTGGATGCTATCGGAGATTTGGAAGGCACCCTGGCCTGCGGTGCCGGTGAATTGATAGGCCACATCGTACATAAACACGCCAAGAGACCAGGCGAATTCGTTGCCGATGACGGGCAGAGATACCTTGAAGAATTTTTTTACGTAGGCCAGGTCGAAGTCGAAGTGTTTGCGCAGGGAGGTAAATACCGGCAGGCGGTATTTTTTTATTAGCAATATTTGTACGGTGATTTCTATGGAGCGGGAAACGACCGTGCCCCAGGCGGCACCGACAATGCCCATGTCCAACACGAAGATGAGGATGTAGTTGGCGGCTATTTTGGCTATCAGAGCGCATCCGCTGGCAAACATGGGTATTTTTGTTTGGCGCATACTGCGCAGGACAACAACCAGCGTGAAGGATATGGCTGTTAAAAAATATGTGATGCTGGCTATGGTGAGGTAGCGCGCACCTTCTTCTATTACGGCGGGGTCTGATGTGAGGATGGACAAAAACCAGCGGGGTGCGAAGATGGCGATGCTGGCGAAAATGGTGGTGATGAACAGGTTGGCGGTGAAGGCAATGCCCATTACTCTATGTATACCCGCCACGTCTTTTTTGCCCCAATATTGCCCCATGAATATGGCACTGCCGCTGTTGACGCCAAAAACTAAAAGTATGAACAAAAATAACAGGCGCTTGGACAAGCCAAGGCCGGTTATGGATTCTAGGGAGAGTTGGCCCACCATCCACATTTCTATAAAATTGCCGGCGTGGTTCATAAATTCTTGTAGAATTATGGGCAGGGCCAGAAAAATTAATATCCGCAGAAATTTTTTGTTTTCTACGGATAGGATTTTTTTGATGGTCATTGGGTGCTCCTACTGGTCGTCATTGTCATCGTCGTCGCCATCTCTTCTGCCGTATTTTTCCATATGGTCACGCATACGGTCCATCATATGGCGTTGGATTTCCTCGAAATTAAGCTTGTGAAAGCGCTTGATGTCAAAGTACCAAAGGGCGAAGGCTATGGCGAAGAAAGAAAGGGCAAAATGCTGCAACAGGAAGAAGGGCAGCTGCATGAAGGGGTTGCTCAGCACCCCTGTGGTTATTGGCAAAATGCCTAATATAATATATGAGGCGAAATATAGTGCGACAATTGTGGCGACGCCGAAAAACACCCTAAGCCAGCGGCCGCGGATGATGAAGCGGCTTACGGATATTGCGCCCAGACCCCAGCGGCCCACATCGGCCACGATGTGTTGATAAAATACCATGCCTATGCCGAAATATACTGCCAAAAGCAGGAAAAAGCCGCTGAGAAAAGACAGCATTATGTTCATTATAAAGGCCACAATGGCGGTAGTGGCTACCATCTTTGGGAAGCGGGGCATTATGGCGGTAAACATGCCGCTAAAGGTAGGAGTTTCGCCTTCGATATGCCTGTCGGCCAAATAAATTGCCGCCGACGTGGACAATGGGAAAAACACCAAAAATATGCCGAAAGACAGCATGATATAATTGGCGGCATTTTGCATTAGCGGAGAGGTATATATGGCTGATATGGCCTGGGTGTCGGCTCCGGCCTCTAAGGTTGCAACGAATGTGTACATTAGTTCGTTAAATGCTTGGATATAATATATGGGCAAAAACAAACGAAGCAAAAAGAAAGGGACAAAAGCCAACAAGGTGGCCACGGCAAGGTATTTGAGGTTTTTGGCATAGACGGGCCCTGCTTCCCGCAATATGGTAAAAATATGTTTTTCTGGTGCGAACACTGTGTTCTCCTTTCGGTGGCTCACAACGGAACCCATGGCTTAAAAATGCGTTAAAATTCATTATATACTATTATGTCCATAAAGGGAAGGGTAATTTTGCTGACGGCCGAGGTGGTTGTCCCTGTGATGATGCGTGTTGATTCCCGAAGGTTTTGTTGCGGTTGGGCTGACAATTTGTTGGGAGTGCCATACCTAGCGTCTGTGGTTAAAAGTTGCCTTTGCAAAACCCCGCGCGATATGTTATAATCATCATCAAAACTCGTGAAAAGGAGCATAAATATGGCGAAAGAAAAATTTGTAGAAGCCATCACTGACATGGAGGTGGACTTTGCCCAATGGTATACGGATATAGTGAAAAAGGCAGAACTTATCGACTACAGCGGCGTAAGAGGTTCTTTTATTTACCGCCCATATGGATATGCCATTTGGGAGCAAATAAAAGCCGAATTTGACGCACGCTTTAAGGCCACCGGCCACGAAAACGTATATATGCCGATGTTTATTCCTGAAGGTCTGTTACAAAAAGAAAAAGACCACGTAGAGGGCTTTGCGCCGGAAGTTGCCTGGGTGACACACGGCGGCTCGGAGGAATTGCAAGAGCGCATGTGCGTGCGCCCCACATCCGAGGTGCTGTTTTGCGAGCATTATGCAAATATAATACAGTCCCACCGCGACTTGCCGAAGCTTTACAACCAATGGTGCAGCGTTGTACGCTGGGAAAAATCAACCCGCCCGTTTTTGCGCCATCGTGAATTTTTATGGCAAGAAGGCCACACGGCCCACGCCACTGCCGAAGAGGCTCTGCAAGAGGCTCTAAATATTCTGGATATCTACACAGATGTTTGCGAAAACTACCTGGCCATGCCCGTCATTAAAGGCAAAAAAACCGACAAAGAGAAATTTGCGGGCGCAAAGGCGACCTATACCTTCGAAAACATGATGCACGACGGCCAGGCCCTGCAAAGCGGCACCACCCACGACTTTGGTGACGGTTTTGCCCGCGCTTTTGGCATACAATACACAAATAAAGAAAATAAGCTGGAATATATACACCAAAGCAGCTGGGGTATATCCACCCGTCTTATTGGCGGCATTATAATGACCCACGGCGACAACAGCGGCCTTGTATTGCCGCCAAAAATTGCGCCAATACAGGTGGCCATAATCCCCATAGCCCAGCACAAAGAGGGCGTTTTGGACTTTGCCCGCAACTTACAAAGCCGTCTGGGCCAATTTCGCACAAAGCTGGACGACAGCGACCGCAGCCCGGGCTGGAAATTTAGCGAATATGAAATGAAGGGTGTGCCGTTGCGTCTGGAGCTTGGCCCCAAAGACATAGAGGCCGGCCAGGTGGTGTTGGTACGCCGTGATAATCGCGAAAAAACTGTGGTGGCTCTGGATGGATTGGAGCAAGCCATAGAGGTTGCCCTAGCTGACATACAGCAAGCTCTTTTTGCACGAGCCCTGGCCAATAGAGAACAGCGAACCCAAACGGCCCACAGTATAGAAGAAATGAGGCAAAAACTTGACGAAAAACCGGGCTTTATCAAAGCCATGTGGTGCGGCGATGTGGCCTGCGAAAACCAGGTAAAAGAACAGGCCACGGCCACCAGCCGTTGTATCCCCTTTGAGCAGGAACAAGTGGCCGAAACCTGCCTGTGCTGTGGTAAAGAAGCCACGTGCATGGTGGTTTGGGGCAGGGCATATTAAAATACCCCACAACTTGCAAGGGCGGCCGTCATCGGCCGCCCGCTTTTGTGGCTTTATAAAAAACTACCTACAAGTTGCCAGCCGCATAGCTGCCGTCGTCCGCAAAAGTTATGGTGTAACGCTCTGTCGTAAAGCGTATAATCAGCAACGTTGGGTCATCCACCCCGCTCCAATGCGGCCCACCATCAAAAAACGAAAACCAATTTTCTTTTTTAGTCTCCATGTCCGTTAATGCCTCGGCCGTACCAACAAGATTTATGGTATACGCGCCGGAATTGATGCACACACAGGCTTTGTTGTTTTTGGCTATTCGCCCGGCATATGGCCTGTCGGTGGCTGTATTAAACGTCAGCCATTTTATCCCATCGGCCTTCGTAATGCAAAACGTGGTGGCAGATGGATAGCCATTTTCATCAATAAGCGACAGTGCGGCATAGCCCTCCATTCCGCCTAATTTGTACTCTGACATAGAATTGATAAGCTCGCTGGCTCTTTTGATAATCTCTTGACTCATTTTCAACAACCTTTCGTTTTTTTCATTAGTATATCCTAACAAACATGACAGCTATATGTCCACTTTATAAAACAGAAAATAAAAAATTAAGATGTGGGCAACTGCCAAGAGTGTTTGCAACAGCACGGCTGATTATGTGGTCGTGCTGTTGTTATTTAATATGAAAATGGAGTGGGGTTCGAACTATTCGGCATTTTCACCCAAGCGGTTTTCAAGACCATTCATCATCCTTAATATTTTCGAGAGCTAGTTGTGAACAAGCGACAATAGTATCTTGTCGTTTTCCCCTATCTAGGTACACTCGTCATTTTGGCAAAGGTGTTTTGCTGTATATGTGCTTAGTTTGAATCAATCAAGACTAACATAAAGGCTGTATTTGCTACTCTGATAGCGCTTGAAAATCGTTCGTTGGAATGTTCGGTACGTTATCATAGCACCTATTCCAGTTGTGTTGCCCCAGTTGAAAAAACTACTCTCAGGCTTTCCTCCACCAACATTTATGTGCCGCAAAAAATCGCATACTAACATAGTCGCCTTGTCAGAGGGATGAGGAGTAGCATTGCTACTTGCCTCTGCATACACAGTGTCAATTACTTTGTCTAATGCTGTTTTTGTATCTAGAGAAATGTGTGGACAGTTATGAAAAATTAGGAGGAACCAAAATTCCTCATGGAGCATTATTTCTCTATCAGAAATACGTGTTAATTGTTCGTTAATCACTCTATCAACTGTTAAACGAACTTCATCGAAGAAAGTTTGATTGTACGATGAATAAATCAACATATTAGCCCATATTATCGGATTTTTTGCTTGGACTACCTTCGAAAACAAAGTTTCCTCGGTTCTCACATCAAAAGAAATTCCATGCTCTCTCATGAATGGTAGCCAATCACATAAATCAAAAATATTACCACGTTGGAACGCAAAAGCATACCTATCAATGATGTTTTTGAGTTTTCTTTTGTTTTCAAGCGTACTCTTAAATTCAACCTCGTCATCCATGTAGACAATCATAGATATTATTTTTCTTGTTTATATTAAATTAGGATAGAATGAATATATAAATAATGCTAAGTCGAGCAGAAGCATTGATTTGCCAGTCTTGCCGTTATCAAATAACGTGTAACCCAATTTCTTCTTACCTATATTGTTTAATAGTGTTGATAGTAAAAAAGAAACGATGGTACGTCTATCATCGGGATAATTCTTCATTGCTAATGTTATTTCGTCTTTAAGCCTATCAACTTTAATGAACTCTGATTTAACAATGTATCGTTCTCCTTCTGGAAGAGCATCGTACTTTGTCTTTTTCTTATTGAGAAAAATGTTGTCTATTTCATCTGAAAGCACACGCGTCCTTGAAAGCCAATTCTTAGGTACACAAGGGGTTTCACCCTTCGTCAGTTTCATGTCGTTTAAACGCAACAGATACTTTTCGCCATGTGTTCTAAATTTGCCAATTATAGTGTCAAGTGCTTCGGGCGACTTTGCAAAAATAAATACATCGTCTACATACCTGAATGCAGTATAATCAACATCTTTTCTCAAGTTATCAGCTGACAACGATAAATGCACCTCTGAATCAATCTGCTGCAAGATTATCTCGGCTATCATTCTCGAAAATTCCGGGCCTACAAGAAGACCGTTAGATGAACGACCATTGATGTTTTGCAATATTCTGTCAATGGCAATAAAAAGATTTGAGTTCTCCGCATTTTTGGAATCAACAACATTTCGCTCAATAATCCATTTATAAGCATGGGTGTAAATGCTGTCGAAGCATGACTTATAGTCCATTTTAGCATAGTACCCAAAATGGAAATTGCTCATGCGCCATATTCGTGAATCAGCGAACGAATTTATTGATTCAAAGGGAGTTATCTTAAAGTAACTTCCAGTTTGTTGAACGGCAGCGATGCCAGCGCGTTTTGACTGTTTATGAAAATATGCTGTCCCTTGCTTGGTTCGTGCTTTATAGTAAAGTCCTGTGTTCTTCTTGTGGTAGCGTAATGAATAACACCTCTTCTTTTCGAAAAATTGCAAGACATCCTTTTGAAAACACTCCATGAATATAAGGATATTTATGGCAGATAGAGGCTGAACGAGGCTCATCTCACGAGTGGAATCATGCCCCTTCATGATGTTGTATTTCATCGGAGTAGTAGACCACGATGAGTTGAATAACTCCTTTCCAGCCGCCCTAGCTCTTTTTGTGTCCTCTATCATCTCTAAAAGTATTGTTTGATTATTCTTTTTTAATAGGAAGTCATAAAACGGACGAAAAGAAAATAATTCTGACAACTCTACTGGTAGTAGGTCAGTCAAAATATAATCAAGCTTGTTTCTTTCCAATCCGTTCCAACCCATTGAAAAAGCCTCCATTCTATGATACAATCCTAATATGCAAGTTTGATTCACTTGCGGTGTTGGTACATACTGGCACACACATCATCGGCGTGGCATATGGCAGTAATGCTATTCGCTACGTTTAGAGCATAGCTACGGCAAATGTTCCGAGACGGCAGGGGAAACCTTGCCGTCTCGTTGTTTTTCAATACCCTACCTTCGTTTTGATTAGATATTCTCTGACCATTGTACCGTATCCTCGTCGTTTTCCATCCTTATCCACCGTCTTTATTCCAATCTGCCCACACTTTTTTGACAAAGAATCATAATCATATCCGATGCGCTCCACAAAAAGTAAAGTTTTATTCTTGCGCATATTATCATACAGATTATATCCCGCTCTACTTTGTTCGCTTTTCAAAAAATGGGGCAAGTCTGTTCCGGTCGCAACAAATGCACTCTCCAACAAGGTTTTCAAGTAATCAACTGTCCGTGAATCCACTTGTCCTGTATCAAGTAAATATCTTAGCTCCCCATAGTTTGCAATGAACCCTTTAACTTTCCAAACAGGTGTATTGAACTTGTTTCCTTGATATACTGTTCTTGATGCAAATGCACTTAATCTATGGCGTAACATTTCAATATTTTGATAATCCACGCTGGCCGGGTCTGCAAAAAGGGTAATGAAATCACAGACTCGTTTTTTGTATTTTTCTTGCTTGCTCTGGGTGATGCCGTATGTCATTTCAATTATAGGTTTATTTCTTCTGCCTGTCCCTTTGCATATAAAGACTTCGTACCCCAAATAATCAAAGCTGATAGAGGTAGAGGTTATGTCCTTTCTTGTCACGTGAAAAAATTTGTCGTGATTAAATCGGGTTTTGCACTTTGGCTGAACAACTAAAGAAGTATCGAGATAAGCTTTTTCCAATGAACGGTTCAAAACATCCTGTATATCGTCAATGGGTACATCTTCGTTAAAAATTATGATGCCGTCATCAATGTATCGTTCAAAAAATAAAATGCCCTTTAAAATAAACGCTTTTCTTACCTCGTCGTCAAAACTCTTCGCAACTATTTCCGACAGCACATTGGATGTAACCAAGCCTGCATACGCATACTTAGTATTGCTTACAAAATCGGATATGAGACTTATCTCAAATCGGTTGCTCATTTGAGGTCTGATGAACTTTTCAAACACATATGGAGCAGAAACTGAGTTGAAATAATCCTTGAAGTCGAACTTCACGATAGTAAATGCTCCCATCTGTTTAACTGCCGTCAAAACGTTAAGCAATTCACGGACAGATTTATTCCGATTGGGATACCGTACTCTAAAAGTTCTATCTAAAATATGCTTGATATACAAACACATTATACTTTCGGTTGAATAAATGTCCTTGTACTCCTTCACATAACGTTTTTTCCCGTCATGATTAAGTATAATGGAGTCACATTTTGAGAAGTCATAGTTACCTCCGCTTACATCATTTTGGATACGAGAAATAATAGTTTCTATTTCCTCGGCTGTTTTACTGTTTAGCGTATCTTTCGCCACTATGTGTTTTACCGCTCTTCGTATGTTCTTTTCGTGTATAATGGTATTTCACCTCCTGTTTCATGTTTTTGTAAACAAATGAAGTAGTTCGCGTAAAAGTGCAAAATGAACAAAATAACCGTTTCGTAAAGGTTAATCATCATCTCATGATGTAAGTAGTTTGTGATTATGGACAAATTATCTGCGCAAGTTTTTCCAACTTCTTGATATCTGCAAGCAAAATGTTAGTATGATTGAGACAGCTTTCGATTCTCAAAATCTTGCATTCATGAATAAGTGTATATTCACAAACCTCTGCAAAAGATGATAAGCACCTAAAGCAAGCTTCAAGGCTACATTCGTCTGCCTGACCAGATATCCATGTTGCGATGCCAAGAGGCTTTCTGTTTTCAAGCATTAAAAGCACATTGCATCTATCTATAAAATTTTTTAGCAAAGCAGGAGGCATATTAAAATATGTAGGAGTAAAAATCACAAGAAAATCGCTCAATGCGATTGCCGGTATTATTTCTTCTGTCATCATATCTGTGTGAACACATCGCCCAGAAACTTGACAAGGTTGTTCGCCACAACAAAACTCCGTATGAAATATGCGTAAATCGAAGAGATTGACCTTACATTTTCTCGCTATCAACATTTGCTCAAACTCTAAAGCGGCATTAAGGCAAAGACCATTTCGATGACCGCCATGTATGATTGTAACCATAGTTACCTCCTCTAATAGATACTTTGAAGACAGTTATAATTCTTCTGTATCAACATCGGATGATGCTAAGCCAATTGGCGATGTTTGAATAACAAACTGCGCTTGTGTGCAAACACAATCCTTGTTTTTTGATGTGGCAACAAGAATTGCTCGATATACTCCGTCATCAAGAATCAAATTGACATCTTCTGAAAAATTCTCTCCGGGATCGATGTAAGTTATTGACTCAGGAGCTATATGCTGTAGGCGATGAACTAAGTGAATTCCATGATTGTCTTTTGACAAGACTTGTTGCGGATATTCTTTCAGTGCCGAATTATTTTTGCATATTGTCCCCAATGAACAATCTCGCTCACAATCTTTATGCTCAAGCACATTCGGGAATTTGTAAACACCATATTCAGAAAGAAGTGGCGCCGCTTCAATAAACACGTAAAAATGCTGAGGATATACCCTTATTTTACTCATGTTTTCAAAAAAGCACGTCAGAGTTACTATTTTATGCTCGACTTTAACGCTCACTCTTATACGATGCTTTGCATTATATTCATGTCTTAAAGCCTCTCTAACAAAACTTATTGTTAGGGCTGCAATAGACAACATAACAGCAGTAAAAGCAATAATTTCACTTGTAGAAAGCTCGTCAGCAAAATATGCAGTCAGACTTGGCAAAAAGAAAAATAGAAAAGATAGCCCTATGCCCATTCCGACTATTAGAGCGACAAGCACAGAGACAATCTTTTTTGTTGTAGGCGAAAAAGCTCTTACCCATATAACAAAGCGTGTTCTCATAGCAAACTAATCCTTCGCAAGTTTATATTTTGCTTTTCAGCCCCCGCGGGAGCGCCCACAGCACTTTCGGCAACGCCAAAGTGTTATAGTGGGTTATATACTTTGAAAAAGGTATGCACCCCCACGGCGATTACTTCGCAACTGCACATACCACCTTTAAGCAAAGGGCTTGCCATTTTTGTAAAATTTTTGCCCAGCCAACAGCTCGTTTTTGAAAATTCCTAACGCGGGACGGCATTTGGTTTTACGAAATCCGCTGCCCAAATTCTACATTTATTTTACCATATCTTTACTTGGATTCATAGATGCAATTTCGACATTATGTTCCGCACACTTACTGCCTGATAGTGTAATTGCTCGTCCTCCCCCGATTGGATTTTATTCAGTCGGGATTTTTATGTTGGAGGAAAAATTTTAACAGACACAAAAAACTACCCTGACAAAATTGCAGAATTTTCACGTTATGTAGAGAGGTGCTTTCCGGTCAAAAACATTTTCACTATCAACTCAGAAAATAGCCCCCCAAAGTGCCGCTATTTTCACGTTATATAGAGGGATGTCCTCGCCCTAAAAAATAATTTTTGCAAACACCCGAAAAGCACCCTCTCAAAACGGCATATTTTTCACGTTATATGAGGGGGTACAAATCATCAAATATTTCACGTTAAGTGAGAGGCAAAAAATGTTTATTATCCGACAGCAAAAAGCACTTAACAAAATCGTTCAAAATTCACGCTTTATTGAGGGCGCTGATGTCTTTTGATAAATAATTTTGAGAAATTCTTCAAAACACCCATACAAAGCCCCCGATTTTTCACGCTATATAGGGGGTTCAAAACAGCAAATATTTCACGCTGTATGAGGGGATAAAAAAATATTTTTCTCCGAGAGCCCGAAAATGGGGTGCCAAAACCCAATATTTTTCACGTTATATGAGGAGCAAAAATTATTTCCGATGACAGTCCCGAAACACCTGTGCAAATCTCCATTTTTTTCACGCTATATGAGAGGAAGTGATAGCCAGCCAGACAGAGCACTACCCACAACTGAATCCGCAGCCGACCAGATACAGTATCTACACTCTTGCTCATGCCGTCTACTCGGAGAGACGGTGCGAGAGGTAGATATTGCAGACGTACCCACTGCCAAACAAGGTAAGGTATAGGAACGTGGTCGGGATGAAAGCGGGCAAAAAGAAATTTATTAACCGCTGCTGTGTCCTCCAAGCACATCGGCAAATATTTTTGAAAATGCCCACACAATAGACCTCACTTTCTATCTGAAAATGTCACGGTTGTTGAGGGCATCGGTAATACAGAAAACACATCCAGCAATCAAAAATCTAAGGAGGAATTAAATGCAAGAAACAAATAAGTCAACGACAGTGTCGGCAGCATCAACACCCAGTCCAAACCAATTATCCGTAATTGATGGCGCAAGCCTGTTGGCAATGGACGTAGACCCACCACGCTTTATAGTGACAAGCCTTCTGCCTGTTGGCCTGCACCTATTAGCTGGCAGTCCGAAAATCGGAAAATCATGGTTAGCACTTTGGGTGTGCAATCAGATTTCAACCGGGGAGAAAGTTTGGGAGTTCGATACGCAGAAATGCGGAACTCTTTATATTTCATTGGAAGATACCCTTGACCGTCTACATCTCCGTTTATCAAGAATAACAGAACACGGCTCAAAGGAAACATTGTTTGCAACCACTGCTGAAAATTTAGCAACAGGGCTGATAGCGCAATTGGAGGGTT
>Ga0123355_10010721_pt1 | contig 14081 bp, 9 predicted proteins | sample TergutEmb28metaG_3_FD_89872 | JGI IMG/M metagenome (GOLD analysis project Ga0123355, IMG submission 89872) | Embiratermes neotenicus P1 segment gut microbial communities from Petit-Saut dam, French Guiana - Emb289 P1 | ecosystem: Host-associated > Arthropoda: Insects > Digestive system > Gut ... | reverse complement strand
CCGTGCAAAAGGTAAACAGAAAGTGATTTCAATGTCGATAATATATATTTGATGGTTGTAAGTAATGTGCTAACAAAGATGACACCGATAATGATAAACATTTCCGTAAATTGTGTCTGAGAACCTAGTTGGGCACGAATCACATCTAACACACTGGTTTCCATATCTTGCATATGCCACACAGAACTCGCAATCACATAAGGATCAATAGTTTCTGTAATTGCATCAATAGTCGCTTCATCAATGGTTGACAATTCATAAACGCCAATGGGATCAAAGTTGTGATTTCCTTCCAAATACATCACTAATACGGTATACCCAGGCATCACATGGTTGATGAGACCTATTTGATAAGCATCATCGCGATATGTATTACTTAAAAATTCTGTGGTTCCTGCCTCAGGGAATCGTCCTTCACGTAATTCAACTCGACCTCCTAATGTTATATCGTTAGTGTAGATAATTACTGTCGTAGCATCTAAATAAACAAATCGCGTTAGTAAAACATCTAATTCATCCACGATCGAAATAAGAGCACTCACCCCAACATCTCCTTCAGGGGGATCTTGAAAGCTAATATGAAGTTGGGTAAAACTCTCCTCCGATAAATGATTAATGGCACTACCGCGAAAGAACAGAATACCGTAAAAGGAAATAACTAAAAATTGTAGTGCTAATAAAGTAACAAGAATTATTTTCATAAGCATCTCCTACACCGCATCTTTCGCTTTTATTATCCAAAGCTCTAGCGAAAAATGCGCTACAAAAAACAAAATACGAGGAGATTTGATTGAGCAATTCTCCTCTCTTGATGATATTATGGATTACCGTAATACACCAATGTACCAAGATGATTTGGATTTGGTCGGTAGGCGGCTTCCAAAAGCTGACAGGACGATTGTTGGCACTATCAGGGCTGTAGCGAAATGGCAACCCTAGGCAAAAGTCTTAATTCAATGGAAAGTCTGTTGTTTAAGACTTTTTTTCAAGCTCCAGACCCCGGTTGTAGTGATAGAAAGTCGTAAACACTAATTATTTCAGTCGTTTAAGACTTTTTCCAAGCTCCACACCCCCAGTTGCACTGACAAAAAGTCGTAAACACCAATTATTTTGGCTGTTTAAGACTTTTCTCAGGCTACACAGCCTGTTGGCACCAGCAGAAAGTCGTAAACGCTAATTATTTCAGTCGTTTAAGACTTTTCTCAGGCTACACAGTTAAATCCGACTGTGTTTGCCTACAAAAAAGCATTCTGCTAGTTGACTCCCACGCCGGATTGAAGCCGTAGCAAAAAAGACCAGCTTCAGAAGCCAGTCTAGAATCTCTATTTTATATCAAGCTCGCCAAATACCCCAAAGTTCGGATTAACTGTGCAGTATAAGACATTTCATTGTCATACCAAGAAGCAACTTTGATTAATTGCTCCCCATTAACTTCCATAACTTTCGTTTGTGTGCCATCGAATAACGAGCCGTAGTGGATTCCGATTGTATCAGCCGATACGATTGGATCCTCAGTGTAGCCAAATGACTCATCAGCAGCCGCTTTCATTGCGGCATTGATTTCTTCTACAGACGTCTTCTTATCTAAAGTTGCAACTAATTCAGTTAAAGAACCTGTGATAGTTGGAACCCGTTGCGCTCCCCCGTCTAACTTTCCTTGCAATTCAGGAATTACTAACCCAATCGCTTTGGCAGCACCAGTTGAATTAGGGATGATTGAAGCAGCAGCAGCACGCGCACGACGTAAATCTCCTTTTGCATGTGGTGAATCTAATGTATTTTGATCATTTGTATAAGCATGGATTGTCGACATAAATCCTTTTTGAATCCCGAAATTATCTTGTAGTACCTTCGCAAATGGTGCTAAACAGTTTGTAGTACAAGATGCACCTGATACAACCGTCTCAGAACCATCAAGAATTTCGTGATTCACACCGTAGACTATCGTTTTAATATCTCCAGTTGCAGGCGCCGATACGACTACTTTCTTAGCTCCAGCAGTTAAATGCTTCCCAGCTCCTTCTTGGGAAACGAAGAATCCAGTACACTCCAATACCACATCTACTCCCAAATCTGCCCAAGGCAAATCCTCTGGATTGCGCTCTGCAAACACCTTAATCTCTTTCCCGTTGACAACGAATGCGCCATCTTTAACCTCCACATCTCCATTAAAACGCCCTTGAGCTGAATCATACTTAAATAAATGCGCTAATGTCTTAGCATCAGTTAAATCGTTAATCCCTACTACCTCAAACTCTGATTTTTCCATCAATAAACGCAAAGCTAAACGCCCAATACGCCCAAAACCGTTAATTGCTACTTTAGTTGCCATGTGTAAACGCCTCCTAATAATATAAAAAATACTTTATACTTAATTCTAACGATTTTTTCTTACAAAATCAAGCCTTTAAATGATGAAAATGTTTTTTATCACAATCTTTCAAACATATTTGCAGTCACAACCGCTACAACACCGATTTCATTCAAGCAAACTTAGATTCTCACTGTAGACAAAATCATGATTTTCGAGAAAACAACATATATTTAAAGTATGGAGGTTGTGACATATGAAATCATTTGTGAAAACTATTTTTTGGATCCTTAGTAAATTTATCTTCGGATTCGTTGCATTATATGCATTTAACTTCATTGGATCATTTATAGGAATTAAAATCGCATCTAATTATATCTCATATTTTTTAATCGGAACTCTTGGACTTCCGGGGTTGCTGGTTGTTTATCTAGCTAATCTACTTTTCTTTTAAACCTCTTCCAGTCTGGCTACTTCAAACCCAGAAAATACAACGACGTATTTCTTTAAATAAGGCAGCATCGTTAGTCTTTTATCCTTCATATAACTAGCAATCTGCTGGGCGCCATCTTCAAACTCCTTTTCAACCTTAGACTTTGTCGTTGCACTTACTTTAATATATTTTAATTCCAACAATAATTCATATTTCGCGTAGCTTGCTGGTGTCCGGAGTGCAACTAAATCTCCAAACCCCTGCCTTGCTGGATATTCATCGTATATAAAATATTGATCAGTTGATGACATGATGAATGAATAAATAAGCTTAATATATTTCTCATCAAATTTAATTTTATTTCTCCCTGAGGTCTGCTGCAAGAATTCGGATACAACTGTCGTTAGTTTATCAATTTTCCCATCCTCAGCTAGTTCATCAAGGGCAAGTTCCTGTTCGAGGACATCAATTTTACATCCCAATCTTTTTTGCTCCAATTCACTTAAATATTGCAAATAAATACTCTCAACAATCTTATTCGGCATTTCAAACCTCGTCCTAATTCCCGCTTCTTTGATCGTTAACAGGCCAATATTGAACAGCAATGTAATGAAATCATTTCGCTCATACTTTTCATCAAGATCAATGAAAGTAGACAGCTTCCCAGATACTACCTTTTCTTTTACAATTTCCTCGACCACCTTATAATTAGCTTCCCGATTCTTTAGATCAGCTAAGTTTTTAATAGTCGTTCCGCTTTGCTTTAGGTTGGGATCTAGTAGGCTTTCAGGGTGGGCTTTTTCTTCTACATATTTTTGCAAATAGTATACTATCAGCGTTGAATTAAAAACTTTCAGCTCTGATCTCAGTGAGAACAAATAGCCGTTGTAATTCTCTTTCCAAATCCCATAGACTTCATCTTGCTCGGCATCTGTTAATTCAATTCCCATTTTTAAAGAGTTTTTCAGTGTTTTTCCTAAAATACACTTAACTTCAGCTGCTGTGAATCCCATCATGTCAGCAAATCGATTTTCCGTTGTTATATTCGTTCCCACATTAAATCCACTAGTCATACTATCTAGACTAACTGACATTACCCCTGTTATGAAAAACCTTTCAACGATACCTGTTTCCGATTTTTCTTTAATCACCTCATAAAATGAGCGAACAATTCCGCCTCTCTCAACTAAAGCCATGAAATCATCTAATCCATGATTCAGCACTGCATTTGTGAAATGATCGTATTCGTCGATTAAAATATATACTTTATTAGCTAAATTGAGATTACTCACAGCTGTTAACACAGCGTTTATTGCCCCGGCAGGTGCTTTATAGTCATCAATTTTAATATTTAAATTGTATTTGCTGATAAATGACTCAAGTGCACTTTTTACTTTCCCAAAAAAACCATCCATAATCATCTCAAAATTTTGGGTTGGAATGCCTGAGAAATTAAAGCGCAAAATGTAATAGCTATTCCGATACTGAGTCGGGTGCTCATGCACGTGTAATCCGCTAAATAATTCGTCAAACTTCTCCGCGCTCGCCACATCATAATAACTTTCGAGCATACTGATAAACAGACTTTTCCCGAATCGGCTTGGTCTTAAATGAATGAGTTTACTTGTACTCTCCAATTGTTCAATAAAATGCGTCTTATCCACGTACAAAAACTTCTTGTTCCTAATTAACTCAAAGTTGCTTTCTCCATACGGAATTCTCCACATACTGCCCACCTCTACTTTTTTTAATGTATCTACATTATACACGACTTCTGCCTGTTTAGATAGTAAATCTGAAAGATTGTTATTAGTACAAACTATCTTTCACTGTGAAACCAGTTGCCTCCATGAACTGTCTTAGATAAGCTTCTGTGTCTAATACTGCTGCAATAAACCTTTCGTTGAAGCGTAGCGCAGGATCGGAGTATAGTTCACCAGACCCATTCAAGCTCCATTGATAAGGAATTCGGCGAAAACTTGTTTGAGCATCATTTGCCCAATCATAATTTAGCCGATCAGGATTACCTAATAAAATCCGGTTTGGCAAGACAGAATGAGCGGCATGTCCTCGCTGCCCAAGCGCCCAGCCGGTCACTCCTACCACTGTGCCGGTAGTGCCTGGTATAAGAAATCCCATTAGCGCCCAATCATTTGGTGGGACGGGGCCAGATCCAAGTTGTCCGTGAGCGTGCATATCTTGAATTGGATGCGACCCTCTTCCAAGATACAGTAACGCTCGTTCTTCATCATAGGGAAAAGTAGCAATTGCCTTTTTTAGATAATTATCTGCGTGAGTTGTTCTTGAATCTTGTTGCCACCACCAGCTGTGATCAATATGCATAGATTGATCTCCGATTAGCGGGACAGGTGAAGAATTGTTCCAAGGCCACTCCCAAATCGCGTCTACTGTCTTATTGTTCTTATGGACAGTCTGTACAAAGTCGCTATCAGCCGCAAAGCCAAGCAATTGTGCTGCTAGCTTTGTAATTTCGTAATGTTCATCATAACCCCAATTGCCATCTAAATCAACAAAATTGAGCGGCATGTTAAAGCAGTATGGATAAAGATTTTGCGTCAGCGGTTGATGAACCAACCCTTTAACTACGTCCTCATTCATAAACCTACCTATTGCGCCATTGTATTCTCTCGCATGAGCATGCCATGTATTCGCAACTTCATCAAATTGATAACCAGTAAATCCAAATGGTTGGTTATCGTTTGGCTCAGTTAGTAAAGCGCCGAATTCCTCATACCCCAAAACATCTGCTCCTACACGGACAGTACTCCCAGCGCTATCTAATAAATAATCCCGTGTCATGTCATTATTGATAGCAGATAACAGATTTGTATCCCAAACATAGTTAGTCCCTCCACGCTCAAGGAGATTATGATAACGTTTTGTAATATCTAGTACATCATCAATTTGTTTCGTTGGAAGGAACTCAGAAGGCACAGTAGCTCGACCAATGCGCTGACCAAATCCATTATAGCGATACGAAGACTCTTGATTTGTCTTATAATTGATCACTTTTTCTAATTGGTTAAGAGGATTAAAGGAATATTGATTGACAAGATCTTCATTGCTATATACGCCTACTACATTACCACGCTTGTCGTAAGTAAAAGGCGACCGATCACCTGCTGTATTAACTGTCGAAATAAGTTGATTGAGTGTATTATAAGTATAGTTTACTTCATTACTTTGCTCAATTTTTTTAATGCGGTTACTATACTCATCGTACGCGTAACTCCTTAACCGCTCGCCATCTTTAACGACTTCATGCAAACGATTAAGCGGATCATAAGAATAAGAAAATTCGCCTGTATCTTCCGGCAAGTTCCTGCGATATTTTTTTATTGTAGTTTTGTTTCCGGCAAGATCATAATCGTATTCGAACTTATCTAGTAAAGTGATATCATTCAAGTGAGAGATTTCAGCAATCTTACCGCAAGAATTGTATGCATACGTAGTTTTTAGCCCGTTTTGAAATAGTTTTTCAGTTAATCTACTTTGCTGGTCGTAGAAATAGTTAGTCTTGTTAGTACCATCGTCAACTACTTTCAGTCGCAATAATTCATCGTAGTCGTAGTTAATAACTGTTCCATCAGGGTAGGTAATCTTTCTCTTCTCCCCCATTTTGCCCCAATCATATGCGACTACTTTGTCATTGTGATCAGTAACCTCTATCACACGACCTAGTTTATCTGAGCTGATTTTGGTGATGCCGAGGTAATTTTCAATCTCTGTTAATTGTCGTGATGAATTATATTTCATTTTAATTTCTTTGCCGTCATCATATTGAATCTGCTTTATATTACCTGTATTAGTGTAAGTGAACTTAGTAAGGTGACCTTCTCTGTCGACTTTTTCAATAAGCTGTCCTTTTAAATCGTACTTAAATTTTTCCTTATGACCATAAGCATCAGTAATTTGCGTTACTTGTCCCATTTTGTCACGCTCATAGCGAGTAATGTGGATTTTATTCTCCTCGTTTAAGCAGATATCCTTTCCTAAATCAGCAGCTATTGAAGCATGCTCTGTTCCAAGGTGACGAATTTCGATAATTTGATCCATTTCATCATACATGTACATCGTGATATTACCTATTGCATCTATAACCTTAGAGAGACGCCCAGTTAAAGTATATTCGTAATGAGTGGTGTTTCCTAATTCATCTGTCATGCTTGTGATATTGCTCAACGCATCATATGTGTATAATTTCGTTCCACCAAGGCTTGACTTGATGCCAATCATTCTATTTAAGGAGTCGTAATCATACGTTAATTTTTCACCCGTTTTTTGCTTTATTGTTTTGATATTTCCGTTAAGGTCATAAGTACAAGATTCTTTCGTTTTATCAGGATAAGTGATTGACTTTAATCTACCGCCTAACTCGTAGTCATATTTCGTTATCCGATTCGCCTCATCTACTATCGTAGCTATTTTACCTAAGGGTGTGTAAGTATACTTACGAATGTCGCCAACAGCATTTTGCTCACTGGTAAGTTGCTCCATTTCGTTGTAAGTTAAATTTATGCTGATTCCTCCATCTTTTAAAAAAATAATTCGACCTTCGGCATTATACTCACAGGTCACATCAACACCTTTACTCTTAATAGCAATAAGCTGACCTAAATCATCATACTTAAAGGCTGTTTTATTCCCTAGTTCATCAATAACGCCGATTTTCCTTCCGCGAATGTCATAATAGTATTCAACTATCCCTCCATTAGGCAGCCTTTTGGCTTTGAGTTGACCGAGGACATTGTAAAGATAGCTTGTGATTCCGCCGTTAGGATGTGTAACTTGAGCCAGATTCCACATATCATCATAAGCAAATTTTGTTTCTCGCCCGAGTTGGTCAATTAATTTAGCTGGTTTATTTAATTTATTGTACTCATGCTTAACTACACTACCTGCGAAATCTGTTGTAGCAATAACTTTATTGTTTTTATTATATTCATATTTTTGGGTCTTCCCTTGGGCATTTTTAACTGCAATAATATTGTTTGCATGGTCGTATTGATAGTGTGTTTTGTTGCCATTTCCGTCAGTGCTTGCAATCGGTCGGTTTAAATTATCGTATTGATATTGTGTGATGAGTCCAGCTGAATTTATTTTGGTTATGTTTTTACGTTCGTCGTATGCTAGTGTGATTTTGCTACCGTCAGGTTTAATGATTGTCTGGGGGATGCCGTTTGCGATGTACTCAAGTGCTGTCTTGTTTTTTAGAGCATCTTTGACTGCTAAAAGGTTTCCTTCTTGATCGTAAGTCTTAGTTAGTTTTTCTTTTCCATCTATTTTGATTTTGCTGATTTGATTGTCTTTGGTATATGTAAATTCAGTTGCGATTCCTACCGCATTAATTATTGACAATATATTCCCACTCTCATCGTAGTTGGCGAGCATTTGTAGTACTTGCGCTTGATCAGAGTGTTTGTTTCGTTGATTATTTTCATTATATCCGAATTCTTCTTTTCCACTATTGGGGTAGATGATTTGTGTTGTTCGATATTTAGTATCTTGCTTGTATATCGTTTTCGTTTTGTTTCGCTCAATAAATTCCGCCGTATCGTTAGCGTAAGTGTATTCCATTACTGAATTATCAGGAAACACTTGCTTTATGGCTCGATCATAGCCATCGAACGTATTTTCTAAAACAACGTTGCCGCTTTCATTGATAATCTTTACTAAGCGATTTTCAGGATCATACTCATATTTCGCCTCATATCCGTTGAGGGTCGTGAAACTAGTAAGGGCGTTCCTTTCTTTGCTATACTTAAATTTAATGCTCCTACCTGAATGATCACTTGCAAAAGCAAGTTGGTTGTTTTCGGTGTATGAGAAAACAAGGTGACCGCTAAGCGTTGACACTTTAATAAGTAATACTTCTTCATGTTTGCTTTGATCATATTCGAACTTAGTTTCATGACCATGGTTATTTTTAAAAAGCTGAACCATTCCTTGTTCATTAAATAAATAGTAAGATTTGTCTGGATACGTTAAGATATGTTTTCCATCTTCTGTTTTCTCAAGCTTTGAAAACTTTCCTTTTGGTGAGATATATTCTCCATTATCATTCATTTTAAAGTGCTCGTAGTGTCCATCTTCGCCAAATTGGATACTAGTTAACTTTTCTTTATTCTTATTAACCTGTTCAGTAAGGCGAATTTCATAATTATGAGTCCAGCCTTTGCCAAGTGAGCCCACGTAATCAGATTGAGAGTTATAAAATCGTTTGAATTCTAAGGGGAAGCGGCCACTAATACTTAGATCTGTTGTTGGGTAAATGAAGTTACCTGTTGCTGAGTTGACAGGGTCCCCCATCATGGCAATCGTGTCATGGCATCCACGAAGTAATTTCAGAACATTTACCTTCCTATTTGCCAATTCTATTGTTTCAATGACATCCATCCCTGCCCTTTTAATGTCTTTACGCCAAATTGCAGGAGAGTTATACGAATCAGGAAGGCCTTGAGCTGCTTTTACTATAGCAAAAATACCTGGTTCAATCAGGTTACGTAGCTGCTTATCATTACTAAATAGTTGGCTTGTTGTTCGCTCGATTTCCCAATATGTGTCAATTTTATTCTCCAATACAGCGATTATGTTCTCTTGATAGTCAATTTGGGTATTTACATCCTTTAAAGAACTGTTAATATCACTGTCGAATATTGGATTCACACTAGAAATGAGTTGTAATGCCCTTAATCTCCGTCTGCTTGTTGACAAATTAGAAATAATTCCTTCGGCAACCTTTATTCCTATCCTAATTTGTTCTCCATCTAAAATTTCATCTCCAACATATTCTATAAGTAACTGATAATCGGCGATTAGCGACTCATTAGCCGACCTTTTAGCCGTTTTTGCAAGACGTATATCTTCAACTTTTTGTTTTAAACCTTTAAAAGCAAGGCTAGTTAGCGATTCATCAGCTATAAAGCAACTTAAATAGTAAATAGTTTTACCTAGCAATTCGTTATCCGCTTCAAGTTCTTTGATTTGTCCGTGGGCTTGTTTTCTAACTTCGGATGGATCTAAATAAAAATCATAACTCATTTTAGCTCTCCTTTCGCTCAAATTATACTAGATTTTGCGCAGTTTGGTTTATACTGGCGAGTGTCATAAAATTTAGTATCTACTACATTTTATGACACTCGTCAGTATAGCATCGACTCTTATTAGCTACTCATCATACCTAACTGGCGCTGCATTGCATACAGTTTATCCTCGCAATTACTCACTTTAGTAAAATAATCTCGATCAATTGCCTCTGCTAGTCTTTCAATATCTTTTTCTTGTTTCCTCATTAATCCACGAGATTCGATAATAAGCTTCAATAGTTGACTATCGCCTTTTTCAGAAATATTTTCGCACATTTCTCCTAATTTTTGTAAATCATGACGAAAATTAATTTCAGCTAAATGTTTTTTAGCATTATTTCGATTATCAATATACGTTTCTTGTTCTTGCAACAGCTCTTGTTTTCTAAGTAATAATTTAGTGTACTCTTCTCCGTTTATCATCGACTTGCTGCACCTCCACTAGATTCGAAATTTACTGCTTGTTGTTGATCTATACTAATCACATTTTGAACGATGGCTGCTATATTAGATGCTGATCGGTTTGATAATTCTGCAAGCATCATTAGTACTCGCTGTGAATCATCAAATGAGTCATTGCCATTTCCTATCGCTGAAAGCGTTGTTCTTGTAGCGTGTGATGTATTTGAACAAAGATTAAACTCGTTCGCAATGCCTGAAATTCTGTTTATGTGTCCCTCTGCGGCAACTTTATTTACAATGATTTTACTCATAAATAATTTCCTCTCTTTCACAATTTCACGAATTTTTTTAGTCCCATTAAAATAAAGTATTTTACATATTAAAGGATTAAAATTGTATTGTCAACTTATTTTTCTGAAAAATGCAGCTTCTTTGGTTTTATAAAACAATTTTACCGTTTAAATTTTTTTAAGCTTTAATAAGACCGTATTTTGAAATAGAAAAAAAGCCTATTCAAAATGTTGAATAAGCTTATAATTATTATGTACTTTTCTTCTTCGAGACGGTCAAATACTTATATATCAGTAATTCTATAATCATCAACATCGTAACATTAGATGTCAGGTTCATGCCTGGAACGTGAATCTCGTCAGCAAATACATAAAAATTAGTGTTGGATAGGTTCTGCAATGGATTGTTATCTGCACGTGTAATGGATAACAAATAAGGTTGTTCTGTCAAAAACACACGCTGAATAAAATCAACTAAAACTTCATCTTTTCCAGAATATGATAGCGCTATAATCACGTCTTGATTTCTAATACGATTAACAAGATTTAGCCGTTGATATGCTGTTTCCGGAAAATAGGCATGAAATCCTAAGCCGATGAAAAGCCTTTCGCAGTACTGCCCAATGGTATGGGTATTATCGTCAGTCAAAATATAAATACGCGGTTTCTGGCTTAATAAATCAATAACCTCTTCCATCCGTTTTGGTGACATTACACGAATAGTTTCCATTGCATTGTCTAAATATTCCGTACTATAATCACGAACACTCGCCATCTTTTGTAAATCGTCACGCTGTTGATCATGAGTCGTAACCAAGAGACTGTTGATAAAATCCGAATAACCAGAAAAACCTAATTTTTGTGTAAAACGAAAAATTGTCGTAGTAGACAAAAATTGCTCTGACGCAAATTTCTGGATACTCATATCTTTAACCTTTTGCATGTTTTTTACTACATAGTCAAAAAGCTTCCGCTCTGTTTGATTTAAATCATGAATGGTTTCCCCAGTTGCTTCAAAAAAATCTACTGCCATCTATCTACCCCTACCAATAGCGCACAGCGGTGCCCCATACCATGATCCGAACACCAGCCTCAGAGGACTCTTTATCATAAAAAACTCTAATAATGCCATTTGCGCCTAACTCTTCTGCTTTTTTTATCATGCTCGCGTTAGCACGTTCAACCCCTTCTTCTATTACTTCTCCCCAAGCTGCTGTTGTAAACCTAATTTTAATCGGTGGAACACCGACACCTGACACTAAACCTAAAACTTCAAATTCTTTTCCTGGAATAAAATCTGTGTTGACTAATAACATATGTGCATCCATCCTTTCAGTATAAGTATAATGTTTAATTATACCGAAATTGCTTAGAAAAAACAATAGTTAGGGGATGTAATTAAGCAACTTATTCTATTTTAGTAAAAAACTTAAATAATTAGGATGTAGAGATGCCCTGTAAACCCTCATTAGCTATTTTTTTTAACAGCACGCTCCAAAACCTCATTACACACAAATACAAGCACAATGAACGCGATGCCTAAAGGAAAGAGTGCCTCATAAGAAATAAAGTGTAATATTTGACTGGTCAAGAAGAATAGCACTGCTATTCCAGCACCAAAAGCAGCTAACTCATAACCAACAATTTTTGATAACAGACGTGGCGTAAACCGATTGGAAGTATCACTTACTAATGTTGGGAGCAGTGGACCTAAACCAAAACCAGTTAAAGCCATTCCCAAAACGTTGCTAGTAAAATACAACACAGCAATTCCTAATAATGATATAACAATACCAATACGGATGATCGGCAGCTCTCTTAGCCATTTTGCTGCCCAACCAAAAAACATCCGACCCGCAGTCATAGCAACATAATAAATCGCCGAAAATATTGCAACGCTTTCAGGAGTTTCATGTCCACGAGCCACCAATGCGGCTCCAGTAAAAAACACAAGGGTATAATCCGTTCCTCCGAGAAAAAAGAACGTTAATATTTCCACTACTTGATGCCTTTTTTTTGTCAAATATTTTCTATCAAACTCTGTAGTTTCTAACTCGCCCTGCTCAACTGTATCATCATCAATCCAGACTTTTTTATACATACTAACCAACAACATAACTGCTACTATCCCCAAAATACCAGTAATAACAAAATAACCGGCACGCCAAGATAGCACTGCCATTAATTGACCCATGATAATCGGACTAAGCGCAGCCCCTCCACCCCAAAAACAATGCATCCAATTGTTATGCCTAGCAGTAAAATGCTTAGCCATATACGAATTCATACTAGCAGCCATCGCCCCCGTACCAAACCCATATACAGAAATCGAAATAAGTACAAGGGTAAAATTCGGCGACAACGCCAAACCAATAAAACCTAATCCCATGATGACTAGCCCCAAAAAGTAGACCGTTTGCAAATTAATAAAGCGAACAAGACGTGCTAAAATAATCCCTGCCAGCGTATACGTAATCGAATACCCCACAAGAATAAAGCCTGTATGCGCTGTCGTCATCCCCTGAATATCCTCTGAAATACCTAACCATGAAACAGTAAAAGCACCATCTGGAAAACCAACAACAAAATAACTTACTAAAATAATCCCTAATAACCACATACCATTTTTCTTAACTTTACTACTCATAATAAATATCCTCTCTCTGTTAAATCTGATTGCTATTTTACCCTATAGTATCTCCGAATGGAAGAGATTTACTGCACATCGTATGGAAAATTCGCAAAAGGTAACATGTTACTTTTCTGGTAATATTATTACTTAATGTTGTATAAAAAATTCAAACACAAATGAAAAAAGAAGTTTTTGTGCGACAACAGCTGCGAAATAGGTTTCGTTTAAAATTGCTAAAAAAATCACATGATAGAAAAGCAGAAGTTAAGACAGAACCACTTTATGTCAACATCAGATGCTTAAGGGTATCTCTATAAACTCCTCAAGCTATCTTCACAAAATTAAGAATTTTTTCTTACAATAGTTCTATTTAAACGAGAAAAGAGTATAGCGATTGCATCTTCGCAATTCTGCTACACTCTTTTTACTCTCGATCTAGACTTCCAGATTAGAAATTTCGATCATTGTTTACTTTCCGAATATTTCCTTATATTCTTGATCTAGCGTATCCTCAGATAATTGCTTCTCCTTTGCAATTCTTTTCTTCTTTTTTGCTGCAAAGGCCGCACCTAAAGCAGCTAAAACTGTTCCACTTAGAACTGATAGTCCTGCAATTGCTCCTGTTTGTGGTAGTCCCCCACCTGGAGGTCGCGGAGCTTCTGGTGGACATGGTGGACATTCCTCATCTGGCGGGCATGGTGGACATTCTGGATCTACTACTACACCTTCTGAATCTCGATCTACTGGATCACGATCTCCTGGGATGTTTGGATCTCCTGGAATATTCGGATCTCCTGGAATATTTGGATCTCCTGGGGTGCTTGGATCTCCTGGGGTGCTTGGATCTCCTGGGGTGCTTGGATCTCCTGGGGTGCTTGGATCTCCTGGGATGCTTGGATCTCCTGGG
>Ga0123355_10010720_pt1 | contig 14081 bp, 7 predicted proteins | sample TergutEmb28metaG_3_FD_89872 | JGI IMG/M metagenome (GOLD analysis project Ga0123355, IMG submission 89872) | Embiratermes neotenicus P1 segment gut microbial communities from Petit-Saut dam, French Guiana - Emb289 P1 | ecosystem: Host-associated > Arthropoda: Insects > Digestive system > Gut ... | reverse complement strand
TACCCGTCGCTTGTATGTCATAGTTGTTAAGACCTCCAAATCCAGCACAAAATGTCCATTGTGTGGCATGAATGTGTCTGTTAAATGCTGTGATATCGCTATCATTTGTAGGAATACGAGCCGTTTGTGCTTTATTATTTTCAAATATAGCGTTGATGCCTATACGAAGATTGCCTGCACGCAAATTAGTACGGGATGTTGCAATACCACCGCCATGTATTCCTGCAGTATTACTGGAGATTACGCCTCCTGTCATTTCAAAAATTGCTCTATTTTCTAAGCCACCACCATTTTGCACGGCAGTGTTATAGGAAATTACACCACCTGTCATATTGAACATTCCATTATTTAACATGCCACCTCCGTTTGCATTTGTGGTGTTACCTGTTATTTTACCATCTACCATATTAAAGATTCCTCTATTTTCCATGCCACCACCATCTCGTACTGCTGTGTTGTCGGAAATTATGCCACCCGTCATATTAAATATACCGTCATTTAATATACCGCCACCACTAACACTTGTAGTGTTGCTAGTTATTTTGCCACCTTCCATATAAAAATGAGTCCTATCCCATATACGCACACCACCACCAGAGGCTGTTGCATTGTTATTTTCAACGACACCTCCGCGCATGATAAAAGTAGCACCGATGCTTGTGTTATCTACGCCGCCACCTCTATCTGCTCTATTTCCGTAAATAGCTCCTCCTTCCATAATGAAAGTTGCTCTATTCATTACACCGCCACCGTTTTGCGTTGTGTTATGGTCACGTATAGTGCCATCAATTAATGTTAGGTATCCGTGATTAATAATTCCTCTACCATTAGTATCAGCTTGGCGTGTGATATTAATACCGTTTATTGTTAAAACAGCATCACTAGCAGTACTAATAACATCAAAATTACCACTTGCAATAAGTGAATATGCAGCTTCGCCACTGCTGCTTAGTATTATGTCTGCATTAGCAGGAATGCGCAAAGGCTCTCGTATTTCTAAAGTAATATCATTTGTAAAATGAATAATAGTGGTTTCGCTTCCTGCATCTGCTACTGCTGCTCTTAAGGATACTTCGCACGAAACTATCCTTGAAGTGGCGTATTCTATCAATACAAACCCATGCCAGCCAGCATCTATATAAGCTTGTCTTGTTCTCAGTGGGATTCGTACAGTAATATCTGCCCTATTAAGCCCTGCAAAGGTGGTATCGTTTATTTGTTGCGGAATAATACTGTAATTGGTAATTTTTTGAAGGCCACTTGCACCAATAAATGCAAAATCACCTATAGAATTGACCGATGCAGCAATAGTGATTGTATTTAGCGATCTATTGCCATGGAAAGCATAGGGCAATATGCGATTATGCTGTGATGACACTATAACATTAGGTGTTGGAGAACGAAATCTCCCGTTTGGCCTACGCCCTACTTCAAATACATCACCACTAATTAATGCCATGCGGCGAGTAAGCTCGGCACTGCATACAGCACAAAATTCAGGACGCCCCGTATTTCTCATTAAACAATTTCTATTCTCTGTTGGATGGATACGGACTGGTGGTGCACTTGCAGGTTGTCTTGAAATTCCTGCATGACCCAACCAATGCCCCCACTTTAACTGATCATCTGTATATGTTGAAATCGCAGCATTTGCTCGACTAGTACTTGTTCCACTTAAATTCTCATCCCTTAATCCGCCAAAGTTATGACCTATTTCGTGAATAATTATACTGTGATATATTGGCCTAGGAAACCTTTCAGGAGTATTAGATACATACCTAGTTGAAACCCCTAGAGAATTCCTGTTTCTATAACTTGCACCTGTTATAAAAGCTACTCCTCCAAATCTTCTTGTATTCATAATCATTTGAGTCATTATTACTTCTGAAGAAACCCAATTAGCAATGTTAACAGCGTGTGGCCTTCTTTCCCTTACCATACTAACTCCCTGGTTACGGCTTATGTAAGTTCCAAAATAAGTACCTGGATGTGGAGCATTTATTGGGTTATTACTGCTTCCAGTCCGTATACCTTGAGTTGATGGTGTTTCTACTGCATAAATTTTGAAATAATCACTAAATAAACTAAATGGGTGCATTGCTGTAAGAGATGCTGCAAATTCATGAGCACTATGTAAAAATGTTCCAACGCCGGGGTTTTGATAATATCCTATTTGACCAAATCCATTACCGGCAAGAAAGCCATCACCTAATAAAACAATGACTATACTCTCGCTATCCAACCTACCTTCGCCAAGTATTGTTCTAATAGGATAGTCAAAATTGTTAAATACCTGAATGCCAGGGGCCGTTGGTTCGCCAAATGTCGCGATACTTTCCTCTTGCGAAAGCCGGTACGTTGTAGGCCCTTCATATGGATCATCGTATACCCTTTTGTACCCATAAACATCACCGCGTTGCAACATTTCACGAATCTCGTTTAAGGTATACCCACCTCTGATGTCCTCATCGTCTTCATAATCTGCACTAACACTAGTCGTAGGCATAAACGCCAAAACCAGTGCCAAAACCACTACAAACATTGCATTAAAACCTAAATACTTACCCCTCTTGTTCATTTGCTGCTTCCTCTCGTTTTTCCGATAATTTCCATTTAATTGGAAATTATCGGAATTTATTATGTCAGTTTATAATATTATTTGTAAAATCGCAATTGGATATATTGTCGTATTTCCCCTAAGCCTTGTTGTACCTGCCTTTGAACGCTTTTGTCAAAAGGATCAACGGCGCAGATAGAAAACGAAAAATTTCATCTGCCAAAATTAGACTCGTTTCTACATATTACTATTGATTGCCAAGCCCTTTTAATGTATCATATGCTTAAGCTTTTTATGGACTAAATTAGGGGGAGGCAGCGTTTGATTTACTCTATCTTTGACAAAATTTTATATACATTTATTTTATCTACAGCCCTTACATTAACCCCTACAGTTGCAGTAGACAGTACTTACTTTTATGACAATGGCTTTTTACTATCCGCGCAATGGAGTAATGCTGTACCGGCAGAAGATGCAAAAATGCTACAAGGTACATCGTTCCGTTTTAGGGATTTTGTAAACGAAGAGGCTATTACCGAAACAATTACTGCCACATACGTTATTGCGCCCAATGCAGCTGAGCGTTTTAACAATAGGCCAATAATAGCTATAACCGCCCCCTACGATGATTTCCGCTACATTTACTCTCGTGCAGGTAGGCTAGATATTACCAGGCGAAGAATTTTTAACTACGAATATTTTGACCTCATCGATAGCGAATACGTACAAATATTTAGCCTGTCAGGTTCCTCCTCCTTAGGGGGGAATGGGCAGCCGGGCAAACTCTCAACGAACTATCAATGTTAACCTTGTAAGAGGACAGCTAAATGGCCTTGTCGAATACCCTATTTTCGATGGACTATACGAACTATACAGGTTTCGATTATGGAATGGCGGCAGTAATTTTATTAATGATTTTATACGCGATCCTTTTGCGCAAACAGCCTCTGAAGAGTTGAACGTACGAGGGGGGGACAACCGTCTTGCAATTAAATTTATTAACGGAGAGTTTTGGGGGTTTACCACTATACGCGAACATACAAGCAACAGGCATTTTGTAAGTACAAGATTTGGTATTGATGTTGATAATATTGCCGTAATGGATAGAAATGCAGATAGAGTAACGCTAGGTGCAACAGGCGTTACCGATTTAGTAGCTGATGGAGACGAAGCAACTGTTTTAAAATTATATGACGAACTTATAGAGTTTTTAATGTCTTATGATATGACAAGTGACTACGCCCGTGAGCGCTTGTTTGATGAATTTTTTTGCCAATACAATTTTATGGATTATTTGATAGCAAATACATTTTTTAATAATGCGGATTGGCCACATAATAATGTGCGTTATTTTAGAGCAATCGTACCTGATCCTTACTCACCCAACCCATACAATGACGGCAGATGGAGATTTATCCTTCACGATATGGATTTAGCACCTCCGCGTTCAACTTCGGACAGATACAATAGAAGCATTTTTTCAACTTTATACGAGCTGCACTCCCAAGTAGATAGATGGGGGCTTTGGCTTAACTATGCCTTCTTAGTTTTAAATAATCCAACTTTTGCAGAGCAATTTAGAGCGCGCGCATTGTATGTATTGGCTAATCATTACACACAAGAACAATTGCTATATCTTTATGATGAATTTTACGCACAATATGCCCCATTGCTGCCAGAAATGTATAATCGCTTTGCAATAAGAGGAAATGTGGATGATTCTATCAATCATTTTAACCGTAGATCGCAGCAGTTACGAAGGTTTTTACTTCACAGAGAATATTATTACTTGCAGCAATTAGATGAGCTTATTGAAAGGCTTCAATAGTCTAATAAGCTGATAAACACTAGCTTTAAACGCTTTTGATAAATCATCTTCTGCAACTTTACCACAAACACACAAATCGCCAATTTCGCTTTAAGCAGCGAAATTGGCGATTTTTATTTAATCCTATTCTTTGCTCTGATATGTATCATTTTCTGATGGATAGCTGTAGTATAGATCTGTTTCTTCTTGATAATTATTGTCTTGATCTATATCGTAGTCGCTATAATAATCGTTATCTTGATCAGTCTCGTGATCGTCATAATAATCCTTGTCTTGGTCTGTTTCGTAGTTGTCGTAATAATCCTTGTCTTGATCTGTCTCAAAGTCGCCATAATAATCAGTATCTTGATCAATTTCGTAGTCATCATCATATTCTGGCAATATGAGCTGAATATCTAGCGGGTTAGGCAATATATTTCCTGTTGACTGTATATCAAAATTATTAAGGCCACCGTACGGATGATTAGCAATCGACCATTGTGTAGCATGAATATTGTTATGATATGCAGCTATGTCGTTTTCGTTTGTAGGCATTCTTGCGTCACGTGCTCTGTTATTTGTGAATATTGCACCAGCACTTATCTGAAGACGTCCTGCACGTAGGTTCGCACTGGATATTGCAATACCACCGCCGTTTGCACCTGCAGTATTATTGGAAATTTCGCCACCTTCCATAATAAAATATCCTCTATCTCCCCTAGTTTCTACACCGCCGCCGCTTAGTATCGCATGATTACCAGAAATTTTGCCACCTGTCATATATATTCTTCCATTATTAACAATACCGCCAGCAGTACTTCTTGATGTGTTATTGATTATTTTACCACCATGCATATAAAAGTAAGTTCTATCCAATACACGTACACCGCCGCCGGCTCCGACTGTTGAGGCATTGTTTTCGATGACACCTCCACGCATAACAAAGGTGGAGCCAACTACAGAATTATTTACACCACCGCCTCTTTCTGCACGGTTATTGTAAATAGCGCCTCCTGTCATTGTAAATGTTCCCCTATTATCTACACCGCCTCCGCTTGTACGATGGCCAGTAATGATACCATCAATCAGTGTTAAATTACCTTCGTTTACTACCCCTATTCCGCTCGAGTCAGTTCGTCGCGTTATTCTAATGCCATCTATCGCTAAGCTAGCGTTTTGCGAAACATGAATAGCATCAACACTGCCATTTTTAATAAGGGTGAACATAGCTTCTTTGTAGCTTCTTAAGGTAATGTTTGCGTTTGCAGGGATGTACAAAGGTGCTCGTATTGCTAAAAGGATATCGTTTGTAAGGTAAATCGTGGTTCGTGTACCCACAGCTTCGGCTACCGCTGCTCTTAAAGTTACTTCGCAAGAAACGATTCTTGCAGGTGCTGGCGAATCTATTACCATACCTCCTGATTGTATATCGTAATTGTTAAGGCCTCTATATCCAGCGCAAAACGTCCATCGTCTAGTATGAACATGTCTGTTAAATGCTGTCACATCTTCTTGACTTGTGGGGATACGAGCATCATTTGCGCTGTTATTTGCAAATACTGCTGCTGCACCTATTTGTAAACGTCCTGCACGCAAGTCAGCAGAGGATATTGCAATGCCTCCGCCGTTTGCACCTGCAGTATTATTGGATATTTCTCCGCCTTCCATAATAAAATATCCTCTATCTCCTCTAGTTTCTACACCGCCGCCGCTTAGTCTTGCAATATTACCGGAAATTTCGCCGCCTGTCATATAAAATCTTCCATTATTAACTACACCACCAGCAGTACTTGTTGAAGTGTTATTGACTATTTTACCAGCATACATAAAAAAATAAGTTTCATCCAACACACGGACACCGCCACCAGCACCACGTGTTGAAGTATTATTTTCAATAACGCCTCCGCGCATAATAAATGTTGCGCCTGCTCCCATGTTATTTACGCCACCGCCTCTGGTTGCATTATTGTTGTAAATAGCTCCACCTTCCATTACGAAGGTTCCACTATTTTCTACACCGCCGCCTTGGAAGAGGCTATCAGTAAGTTGATGGCCACTAATAACACCATCTACTAGTGTTAGGTGCCCTTGGTTTGTAACTCCTCTTCCAGTTGTACCAGGCTGACGCGTTAAGTTAAGGCCATCTATTGTTATACTCGCATTTTGTGAAACACCAATAACATCATAGTTACCACCTGCATAAAGCGAATGAGTAGTATTACCATAACTACTTAAGGTAATATCAACACCAGCAGGAATAATCAAAGCTGTCCGTACTTCTTCTAAAATAATATCATTAGCAAGATAAATAGTAGTAGGCGCACTGCTTGCCCCTGCCACTGCTGCCCGCAGCTCTGCTTCAGTGGATACTATGTTACTCGCTCCTTCAATCCACTTTGCATAAAGCACGACATCATCAGCATTTGACATCAAGTTAGTTGCCACAACCGGCCGTATAAAATTAGCATCAAAATACCAGCCTGCAAAAGTATACCCAACCCTTGTAGGATCAGCTGGGAAACTAGGTGCCAGCATTATACGGGTATGCGATGGTACTTGTATAGTATCTAAACTTTCTGGAGTTGTAGGATTAGTTGATGTTCCATTAAGTTCAAAGTTTAGTAATCTGATGATAGAAACCAAAGCACGTGTAGGCGCATAGCCTATATCAATATTATTTAATCCTTGCGTAAACGGGTAAGTCCACTGTGTGCCATGAATGAACTCATAGTATACATCATCATCAGCACTAAGACGAGCACGTGGTGTGTGCGTAGATAAACTAGAAAAAGCATTGTTTTTAAATATTGCATCTGCTCCTATGAAAATATTGCCTCTACGTATGTTCTCAATACCACCAACTGACATACCAGGTGATGAAAACGCTGTATTATTGGAAATTTCACCACCATACATAGTGAAATAGCCATATGATGCAATAGATACACCTCCAGCCGAGCCTGATGCAGTATTACCAGAAATTTCACCACTATGCATAGTGAAAGAGCTCCTTAATCCAATATCTACGCCTCCAGCCCCAGTAGCGGTGTTATTAGTAATTTTACCGGCGTACATGGTAAAATGTCCGCTGGAGGATACTCCACCGCCTCTTAGATTATTAGTGTAATGTCCGCTAATAACACCATCTAGTATTGTTAATGTGCTAGAAATATTCCATATACCCCTGCCCTGAGTGTTGTTTACACGTTTGATTTTAACACCATCTAATATAAAGTGAGCATCCTGCCTTATGACGATAACATCAAAATTACCGCCTGCTATCAGTGCGTGCATAGTTTCTCCATAACTTCTTAATCTAATTTGCTGGCCATTGTTAAGTGTCAAAGGAGCGCGTACATTAATTAAAGTGATATCTTCTGAAAGATAAATTGTAGCATCGCCAGCCATCGCTACAGCTGCCCGAAGTTCTGCTTCAGTAGAAACAATATGAGTTGTATGCTTCGCGGAGAGTCCCGCGAATGGAACCCTTGCCACAACTCTTTCACCATCGTTAACATATACAAAACCTTCATAAAAACGTCCTAAAATATTAGTAGAATCAAGAATTAATGAAGCATCTATTCTACCGGTACTTCCTGGTGCAATTGTTATACTGTTATTGCTAAAACTAAGATTAGCAGACCCATATGTGCTATTAGAGATAGTAAATATTCTAGAAGTACTTGCCTTATTTTCAATAAACAATGGTAAAGTATTATTTTCATTTGGGGAGTTAGCTGCATAGATTCTCCCAAAACTTAAAGAAGACATTCTTTGAAGCGACTGTAAAACTCCGTGCTCGGGCGCAGGGATATAATGCTTTGTATAAACAAGAGTATCAGCTCTTAATGCCTGAAGTGGTTGAACAAAACCTGCACCTGATGATAAAACACCATCACAACTATCCATTTGCCTGGCTGTATTCATTAACATTGTTTTAATTATATGTGGCCTGTCTTGCTTAGGAATGTCCGGATTTGCCTCTATCAACAAGGCTGCAACACCTGCAATTATTGGCGCAGCAAAGGAGGTACCACTACTTATCATAGTATATCCGTATGAAACTGAGAATGGATAGGTATAGTGATTATAGCGAGGGCATAAACCTACCATTGTAGTAAAAACACCGGAAGTTGCAATTATATCTGGTTTAATGTGATGTTCATAAATTGGCCCCCTAGATGAATAAGGTCTTAAAATATCATCATTGGAAATGCCTATTGGCCTTGCTGGATTGCCACCATATACAAAACCTCCTGCAGTACCGGCGCCTACTGAAATTGCAAGAGATGCTACAGCAGGTGATCCAATAGAATGACTACTTGGTCCAGAATTTCCGACAGCAGCAACAGCAACTACGCCATCTAAAACAGTAAGATTAACGGCATCCCTTACTGGCGTAGAACCACTAGCACTCACTCCAAAGCTCATATTTATTACATCTGCCCCATTTCTATATGCAGCAATAATAGTACTAAGTACACTCATACCAGGAATAGGAAGTGTACGATTAATATCAGCACGATAATTCCAAAGTTCTATACCGGGAGCTATGCCAATTACTGCACCAGAAACCCTAGTACCGTGACTTGTTGGAAAACGAAGCTCGGGGGAAATCCAAGGCATATGAACATAAGAATTGTCACGAAAAGCACCAGTATGGAGATACGATCCCCGTATCCTGCCGGTTTCATCTAAAAACCTTTCAAACTCTGGGTGACCATGATATATACCTGTGTCGATTACAGCAACACGTACCCCTGCCCCGGTTATACCCATATCAATATTAATATAGTCCATTTGTAAATATTCACGTACCACCCGCATATGTTCAGGGTTTACGAAAAATGGGTGATCTCCTGCTTCTGATACACTTGAGTATGTTGGAGAAACTAGAATAGAGTGTCCTCTTGGCTCAGGTACAGGCGGCTCTGGTATGCTAAAAGCCACATTAGGAAATACGCCATACACCTCCGGTAATTCCGCAATAAGCTCCACCATGCTGCCGGGGACGCGCATTAGCATACCATTAAATAAACAATAATACGATTCTAATATTTCAATTCCACCGCCACTAAAAGGTACCGGAATACCAGCTAACTGCTGATTAAATACATCATGTGCCCCTTGTGCCTGGGCTTCAAAAGAACCCCCTGGAAATCCACGTCCTCTAGTGATTCCCCTCTCCTGCATCAATCGCAAAGCTACAGAAGGAGGCGTCACAAACTGGACAAAAATTTCAACAGCTTCATCAGGAGATGTTATTGCATATCGTCCCTCAAACCCCTGCATACCAATAGACTCATTTAAGGTACTGGTTAATATGCTGTATGCATAGTCATATGCCTGAGGCATGTATTGGTCTTCTTCTAACAGTAACCTCTCCCATTCATCAACTTCATCAATGATGTAATCTGAAAGATGTGTTTCGTATGTAGTCTCCCATGGCGTAGAATCATAATAATAATGATTGTGTTGGTAGTCGAATCCTTCATAAGCCCATACAGTTGTTGGAAGGCCTCCTAAAGCCACCAAAACAACTAGAAACAAAGAAAAAAACTTACTTAGTTTTGATTTAAACATTTTCTTTCTCCCTTCTCTTTCTCTGTTAATATTCTTTTTTTCAAATTATTTCCAATTAATTGGAAATAATTTGAATTATTTTTGTCAGTTTACAACACTATTTGTAAAATTGCAATAGACTTTGTCAAATTCCCTTAAAGTCATATCGCATTTGCTCCAAAATGCTTTTATCCAAATCATCTACAAAAAGGCATGCACCCTCAACCCTAAAAAACGAACAACAGCGATCACCTATCAAGGTAATAGCTTGATACCTGTTTTCAATATCATGATATTTTCGGGCTTCAAGCGCTTTCATCAATATCATCAAAGGCGAAAAGCCTTAATTTTTTGTTTTCTATTAACATTTTTGACCCATAAGAGTCTATTACAATAAGTACAAAAATCAAAGGGGTAGTCCTTTAAGGATTTAAGTTCTTGCAATAAGACAAAATACATTTGTCAAAATTAGACCTATTTCTACATATTGCTATTGCCTATAAAAGCCTTTTGATGTATTATGACTAAAGAATATAAATCGCGAGTATTATTATAGGCAGCAGCTAGACGCACTCGTTGAAAGATTCAGATAAAAATATGCTTTTAGGAGAGAAAAAAACATGCAAACCATATTTTCTCGTAACGAAAAGAAGTACATAATAACCCAAGCGCAAGCTGACAGATTAACTACTAAGCTTAGCGAATTTATGAAACCAGATAAATACAGTACATATTGGGTTCAAAATTTATTTTACGATACAGAAAATTGGGATATGATACATACATCTATGGAAAAGCCTCACTATAAAGAAAAAATGAGGATGCGCTGTTACGGCACAATAGATGAAACAGATCGTGTGTTTTTGGAACTAAAAAAGAAATATGCAGGTGTGGTGTATAAGCGGAGAATCCCTATTACTCCTGCAGATATCTTAACGCTGCCTATGGATGAAATCTTACAAAAGGATGATTCCCAAAATTCCAGAGAATTGGCATACCACATTGAAAGAACCGGTGTTAAAGAAAAGTTTTTTCTTGCCTATCATCGCCACGCGTTTTCTGGTATAGTTGATGAAGATTTGCGTTTAACTATAGACTCAGATATCTATTATAGGCTGGATAATTTAGATTTCACGCAAGCTATAACAGACGGGGTAGCCCTTGATCCAGAGCTTTATTTGCTTGAGATAAAAACATCTTTTGGTATTCCCCTGTGGCTAACCAGTCTTCTTGGAGAGCTTAGTATCTTCCCTACATCATTTTCTAAATATGCTGCTTGCTTTACTCACTTTATGACGAATAAACAACAAGTAATAAGGAGTGCCTAATGACTATTAAATTAAATAATGTGGCAATACGCTACATTGTAGGAGATTTTCGCAATATTGGTTTTAAAGATTTTGTAATCCAAAAGCTGAAAGGCCAATATATTGCTAAAGAGTTTTGGGCAGTAGACGACGTAAGTTTTGAACTTCAGCAGGGCGACTTTCTAGGTATAGTTGGCTCTAATGGTGCGGGTAAATCTACCTTGCTTAAAGCCGTATCGGGCATTATGCAGCCCACGCGAGGCTCTGTTTTTGTAGATGGTAACATTGCTGCCCTGCTTGAGTTAGGGACAGGCTTTGATGGAGAAATGACTGTGAAGGAAAACACCTTTTTACGAGGTGCTTTAATGGGCTATACTCGAGAGTTTATGCATGATACTTATGAAACTATCATACAATTTGCCGAGTTAGAAGATTTTCAGGATAGGCCATTTAGGCAGTTGTCCTCTGGTATGAAATCTCGCTTGGCTTTTTCTATTGCCTGCCTGGTTAAGCCAGATGTTTTGATTTTGGATGAGGTTTTATCTGTAGGAGATGGTGCTTTTAAAGAAAAAAGCGAAACAAAAATGAAGGAAATTATTGCTGATGGGGCAACTACTCTTTTTGTATCTCATTCAACAAGTCAAATGCGTAAGTTATGTAATAAAATACTTTGGCTGGATAAAGGCAAACAAATAGCCTTTGGAGATGCCGGTAATATAATTGATGATTATGAAGCATTTTTGAAAAAAAGAAAGTAAGGAGGATGTTTTATGGAACTATATTTTATGGAACCTAAGAAACTAGTAGAAGAGCAATTTCTACAATTGTATGGAGAAAAACCACAAAAATTTTTTATGTCCCCTGGCCGTGTAAACCTGATTGGCGAGCATACCGATTATAATGGCGGATATGTATTCCCCTGTGCATTAGATTTTGGTACATATGGGGCAGCGGCTAGAAGAGATGATCATTTGATTCGCTTAGCGTCTGGCAATATCACACAGGGCTGCGATGTAAGTTTGGACGATATTCATTATAAAGCAGAACACGGATGGGCCAACTACCCCAAAGGGGTGGTTTTTGAATTTTTAAAATTAGGTCATAAAATTGGCGGTTTTAGCTTATTTATGTGGGGAAATATCCCAAATGCATCTGGCTTATCTTCCTCTGCCAGTATAGAAATGCTTACAGCAATGGCCATAAACGAGTTGTATGACTGCGGGCTTTCTACAAAAGAGATGGTCCTTTTATGCCAAAGGGTAGAGAATCAATTTATGGGGGTAAATTGCGGGATAATGGATCAATATGCCGTAGCTTTTGGCAAAAAAGACCATGCTATACTGCTCAATTGCCAAGCACCAAGCCATGAATACGTTCCCTTAGATCTTGGCGATTATTTGATTATGATAGCAAATACCAAAGCAAAACGCGGCTTGGCAGATACAAAATACAACGAACGTCGTGCTGAGTGCGAGACAGCTGCAAAAATCCTGGGTACAAAGGATCTATGCGGGCTAGACATTCCAAGTTTTGAAGCTAAAAAGCATCTGATTACTGATCCAATAATTCTAAAACGGGCAAGCCATGCTGTGTACGAAAATGCACGCACAGTTGAGGCTGTAAAAGTGCTTAATGCCGGTGATTTGCAAACTTTCGGCAAAATGATGAACGAGTCCCATATTAGCTTGCGGGATTTATATGAGGTCACAGGAGATGAATTAGATGCCTTGGTAGAAGCGGCTTGGAAAGTGGACGGCGTATTAGGCTCTCGTATGACGGGGGCTGGTTTTGGCGGCTGCACGGTAAGCATTTTACACAAATCTGCAGTTGATAATTTTAAAGAAACAGTGGGCAAAGAGTACTCTGCCAAAACAGGTTTAACAGCAGATTTTTATGTAGCAAATGTAGGGGATGGTACTAGAGAAATCTAGTAATTATACGGCTTTGATCGGGTTTGTTAATAAGGGTCGCACACAGCGCCATCAAAGGCGAAAGGATGTACTAAATGGAAATACTCTTTAAGAATATAACAATCGTAACTATGCAAAAGGATTGCCCAGTTATCCAAAATACAGATGTGGGTGTTAAAGATGGTAAAATTACTTTTGGAATCTCGGACAATGCAAAGCGCACTATAGACGGTACGGGTAAATTATTAATCCCTGGTTTGTATAACTGTCATGCACATACGCCGATGTCTTTGCTGCGTGGGTTTGCTAACGATTTAGCCTTGGAACCATGGCTGTTTAATCATATTTTCCCAGCGGAGCAAAAGCTGCGCGCTATTGATGGAGCGGTTTACACCGGAGCCATGCTTGCGATTGCTGAAATGCTAGCCTCTGGTACTATTTCTTTTAGTGATATGTACTTTGATTTACCGATCATTGCAAAGGCTGTAGATGAATCCGGCATCAAAGCCAATTTATCAAATGGAGTGCTTTCATTTGATCCGGAGGGCTATGACTATAAAAGCCAAAACGAATATTTAGAAACATTTCACGTGTTTAATGAATATAACAAGGCTTCACATGGCAGAATTAAAGCTGAGGCTTCTATTCACTGTGCCTATACCTCCCATCCCGATGCATGGCGGCAAATTACCGATTTTGCAAAAACACATGGTTTAGGTATGCATATACACCTTTCAGAAACCATCACAGAGCATAACAAAAGTTTAGAGATGTTTGATTTAACTCCGGCAGAGGCCTTCGCAAAGTATGGAGTGTTTGATGTGCCTACATTAGCAGCTCACGCTTGTTGGGTGACAGAAGAGGATATTGATATTTTAGCTGAACATAATGTAAGCGTGGCTCATAATCCGGTGTCTAATTTAAAACTGGCAAGCGGC
>Ga0123355_10010719_pt1 | contig 14081 bp, 11 predicted proteins | sample TergutEmb28metaG_3_FD_89872 | JGI IMG/M metagenome (GOLD analysis project Ga0123355, IMG submission 89872) | Embiratermes neotenicus P1 segment gut microbial communities from Petit-Saut dam, French Guiana - Emb289 P1 | ecosystem: Host-associated > Arthropoda: Insects > Digestive system > Gut ... | reverse complement strand
TTTCATCTATGTTGGATCGTCAGTTCCTTAGTCACTATACAAATAAGACGAGTGACAGTACGTTCGTCTCCCAACACAGTCCAAACTCGTGACGTAATCACCATCAGATACATGAAACAGTCCGAAGTACAGTTTGCGAATATGAGTCAATATATCTACCGTATCCGTGTTGCAGGCTTCAGCCTGCAACACGGATACCACTCCAACCACACCGAAACTCCAACACTCATCGAACCAAGAACAATACGACCAATGTGGTAATTCAACAGAATAGTCGCAAGCTCCTGATGATGGATATATATTAATGTCCGAAACATGTTGTGCACGTAAGAAGTGAAATAAAACAGCAAGTGACATCAAGTAGGTCTTTTATTCTTCAGCTATCCGTTCGTTATTTTATTTTGACACATGAACCGCGCATCTCTTATTATTTTGTACTGTGACCAACAAATGCACAATTATTTCACGAATTATCACACTCCTACAAGTTTCGACACTACCATGTCATCCTTAGGGAGCTTGTATTCAATACCCAGCCAGGTTACACAAGTACTTCAAATGCAGCTGTTGGTAATACAGTTTACAATTAAGATGTTTCACATAGGTTTTATGGAAGTTCTCATATTATAGTCGTTGAAATCTCAGTATTGTAAAATGTTTAAAACATAAAAATTGCCCTAAATAGGACAATTTTAATGGTTTTTAAAGATTTTATAGGAGTGAGATTTCAACGACTGTGAGAACTTGCACAAAACGTATGTGAAACTTTTAAGTGAGTCATCCCCGTTGTGCTGCATACAATCATAAAGATAGGTAGAGTAAAGTCAAACGCAACTTGTGGATATTTTATTGCTAAGGAGCTTTATTGACATGGCGTATCTTGGGCAGTTGTTTCTGAACTACACTATGTGAATAAAGTTCCGTAGCAATAAAATATCCACAAGTTGTGTTTGACTTTACTCTACCTATCTTTATGACCTATGTGAAACGTCTTAATTGTAAACTGTATTACCAACAGATGCATTTGAAATACTTGTGTAACTTGGCAATGTATTGATTACAAGCTCTCTGAGGATGGCACGATAGTGTCGAAACTTGTAGGAATGCGATAATTTGTGAAATAGTTGTGCATTTGTTGGTCACAGTACGAAATAAAAAAAAAATTCAGAAATCCGTTCGTTAGTTTTGGAGGTGAACGCTACGGACGTCCAGTTTTTTTATGTACTGTGCACGAGCGAAGCCCTTCTTGCCTGTATTGAGTGTTTGAGCGAAACCCAACGAAGAGCCCACGTGTTAGTGTGGCAATAAACACTCGTCTGTAGTCCGGTGTAACGTATACAGTTAACACGTACAGTGTAAGAAGGGTAACGAGAAGTTAAGAACATTATGTAAATGTACAGGATGTAGTAATATTGGCTCCGAACTTCCTAGCCTATTGGTTAGCACTTCTGCGTAGGCTATCAAAAGTCTCATGTTCGAATCTATGTCCGGAGACAGGCCTGGAACACTGAACTCTTCTTCCCCCCCCAGGTGCGGTCGCAAAATGTCGTAAAGCGACTATTAGCTTCGTCATTTTCACATCTTCTTCTTAGTACGGCTCTACAATTCTTAGTGTCTTAGTGCGGAGTTTTGGCCTTCTCAACTACTTCCTTCCATCTTCTTCTGTCCTGGACAAGAGTCTTCCAGTTTGGCACTTTTAACCCCTCTGTATATCTTTTTTAACATCGTCCTCCCAACGTATCTTTGGTCTCCCCATTGGCCTCTTCGAAATGGGTTTCCAGGCGTGTATTGCTTTGACCATTCTTGTTTCTTGCATTATTTCAATGTGACCATACCATCCTAACCTTTGCACTCTGGCGAAGTTTATTATGTTCTTATGTTTTATTAGTTTATCCAATTCCTGATTAGTTTCTATTCGCCAGGATCCATTTTCATAGGTTGGGCCAAATATTTTCCTCAGAATTTTCCCTTTAAAAACTAGTCTATTGGTTATTGTTTGTTTTAATATCCATGTTTCGCATGCATATGTGACTAATGGTCTAATTACTGAGAAGTATAATTTCAGTTTTGCGTTTTTAGATATCAGCTTGCTTTGAAATATCTTTTTATTTGCAAAGAAGGCTTTATTTCCTAGAGCAATTCTTTCTTTTATTTCCTCTTCCGTTGTGTTGTCTGTATTTACTGGTGACCCAAGATATTTAAATGATCTAACTTGTTCAATTTCTTTGTTTTCAATATCTATGGCTTTTGATTGGTCTTGTCTCCTGGAACATTTCAGATATTTTGTTTTATGTACATTTACTGTTAGGCCATATTTTAGAGATTCGTTTTTCAATTTTAGGAATGTATCTATCGTTGCTTGTGTTGTTCTAGCAGTTATTAAAATGTCATATGCATAAGCAGTGCATTGCCTTAGTCTGGTGGAGATGTTTCCTCTCAATTCCGTTTTCTTTAATATACAGTCCATGGCAATACTAAAGAGTGTAGCTGATAGGGGGTCTTCCTGTTCTAACCCTGTTTGAACATCAAATTTTCCAGTGAATTCATGGTTTATTTTTACCATTGCGCTTGTTCCCGAGAGTACTACAAAAGATATATAGATGATATTTTTGTCATATTTGGCCAAAACAAAACCAATGGAAAGACAGTTATGAACCACATGAATAACATAGATAAGCATTTGGAATGCAGACTATCGGAAGAAGAAAACAGTACCGTAAACTACCTTGATCTTTCCATTCACAGAAGCACCAACGGCATTGACATAGGAATCTATACTGATATCACCATACAATTCCCTTAAACCATCCCCTCGAACACAAACTTGCAGCATTTAATTTTTACATAAACAGAATGTTAACACTACCAATTACAAAACAAGATAGACGACAAGAATGGAAGATTATACATGCAATAGCCCAAAAGAATGGAGTTCCATTGCGTATCATTCACAACCTCAAGAAGAAGCTGACGGCTAAAAAACAAAAACTCCCAACAACAACAACAACAACATAAACCAAAAAATTGGTAACATTCTCATATCACAGTCCACTAATACGAAAAATAACTAATCTCTTCAAACACACGAACTTAAATATAGCCCTACGTGCCACAAACACTATACATCAACAATTCTCTGACAAAATAATTAAGACCATCACAAATTCCAGAGGGATATACAGACTCAAATGTAACACTTGCAATAATTCATATGTAGAACAATCAGGAAGATCAGTAGCAACAAGACATAAAGAACACACGCGATACATGAGAACTAATAACCCGATTTCAGCGTGTGCATTACACATACTAAACAATAGACACGAATACGGCACTGCAGAGTAAACCCAGGAATTATTGAAACCATGCAATAGGGGAACAAAAATGAGTTGTTGGGAAGCTCTCTACATGGCAGGCCTTTTACCAACGTAACATATTGATCGAAGAACGGGAGGTCAGTGACATAACTCCTCTATACGAGCTGGCTCAAACGTCACATAACCAGCTGCACATTCCCTGACTCAGTTTAATTCCGAACAGTGCAACATACACACCGACAAGGGTAAGTTCAGCCAATTTCGATATGACTCATTTTGTTTTGGAAAGTCCTATTATTACAGTACTTGACACACTGTTATTCATTACAGGCCTACTAATATATGCAGCCACATCACCACCGAATTAATCACACACCGATGTACCATAATTGGCTATTTTAACAAGTGTAACTTTATTAAGCACGAATAATGCGCTCCCTGAGGATGGTGTGACTGCACCGAAACATATCGGATCTATTTCAATGTAAATTTTAATATTGTTTTAAGACAATCACTTGTGCATTAGTTGGTGAATAAAAAACTTTGATAGCTTCATCTTGTTTGCTCGTCTGTCTGTTCTCATGAAAAAACACGCCCCCCGCTGGTCAGATATACATGAAATTTGACACACGAGTATTTTTCGAAAGTTTGCTTAGAAAACTCAAGTTTCATTAAAATATAAGAGTAACGGGTACTTTACGTGAAGACCAATATTTCTCATTCTTCTTAGAATGAGAAATATTTCAGATAAAATTTGTAGAGAAAACGAAACACGCATTTTATGTTCAGTAACTTTTTTCCCCGAAAATCGTGCTGTTTATGAGATAATGTGGAAGAATATTGTACAGCCGGAAGAACCACAGATGTCAGTATGGTGCATGCACATGGTAGGCTGGATACCTAAGGTTACATATACACACTCAGAATATGTAATACTTATTGCTTGTCTCGGTTTTTTAATTCTCTTCAGATGAGTGATGGAACATGCGTAAGGCCGGAAGTCTCCATGAGGCTCTTGCAGCAGGTGGTACTCAAATTGTAGATATTTCAGTTATGCCACTGTATTATAATGAGTTTATTGTAGCGTTTGGGAAGGACGTGCTACCTCCATCTATAGGATGACAATTAGGTTCAGGTGGATGCTGAATCTTATTTTTCCACCATGAGGATGGAGGCAGTACCTCCGTCGGAAACATTCTGACAGACATTATGGAACATTGCAGTATTCTTTAAATGTTACGCTGCGTCAGTTTGTGTGTAGTTACAGACGTGTCGAGAAATACTAGTGCCTTAGTCTTCATGGTCGTGCTGTTCCAAGACAAGCATCTTCAGCAAGACCGCTTATGTCACCCGAATCACCCAGGCTGCGTGGGAGTAGTTCCTACCCATGTCTGAGGTCTAACCCTTTTCAGCCCTGTTTAAGTGGACGTTACGTGAGAAGTGCAGCTTCGACAGGATGATGGTTCTTGCTGGTTTCTTTTAAAGGATGGTACCGACCTGTGTACACGGAGACTGCTTTGTGGAGAGCTTAATTGTGGCTTTACTGTTAGTTTAGGAGGATTAGGCTGCCATTGTGTCGGTTTATACATTTGCTACGGGAAGACATTCCTCTGATCATCATTTCGTTCTCATAGCAGCGGTGGAAGGAGCAAGATGATACATGAGACGTGGGATGAGTTCCTCCGACAGCTGCTCTAGACACTGTACAGTCGCAGCTTGTCGCAGTAATGGCTTTGTTGCCGTGCAGGCTATGGATCCAGTGGCGTAGCTGGGAATATTGCGCCCCTGTGCAAAGCTTACTGTTGGGTCTTGTACCATTGATGCACATGGCGACTTTTTTTTATACAATTATCATCAGTAAACTTGGTTTTTAAATAAAACAGTTCGATGATTGTAATTTTTATAAGAAAGCTATCAAGTGTTGGAGATTTTTGACTTGTTAACGTTTTTGTTTGTAAGTTTCTCTTTAAAGCCCCACTCATTGTTTTTTTTTTACTTGTCCATATTTGTGTGCAAACAGAGTCTGTATAAACAAGACGGCTGGAAACGCCAACTCATTCGCACGAGGTTCTCGCGGATTGACTCATGTTTGCCTGAGTAGTGAGTGGTGTTCAGTTAGTGTAAGAAGTATTTTGTTGCCGTGGGCACGTGGGCCAATCGGCTTTGCGTGCTTTTTCTGTGTGGCAGTTACAGCGGTGCGTGGATCTTTATTGCTTCAGAATGACGTGGGTAATTTTCATTAAAAAGAAATCAATTAATACTTCGTTTATACAGTAATCTGACATTTAATGTATTTGAGTGGGTCCTGTGTGACTTCGCTAGAAGTGGGTCAGCTGTATACGTCCAGAACACTGAAAACAATTGTAATAATTTTGAGCTTATACAATATGAGCATGTACCAAATAAGCCAGTTTCTGATTTTCGGAACAGCAAACGACACAGTGAAATTTAGGTTGACAGATAATGTGCGTTAGAACTTCACACGACCTTCACAAATTTGCAGTGACCCGATGATCAGACCGCCGACTCGTCATAACGTAATGCACAGTTCACCCGATTGACCTTGACCAGTTTTCAGTGATCCCATGATCAGACTGCTGACTGTTCATAATGTAATGCAGAGTTCACCCGAATGACCCTTTCCGCACCCGTCCAGACCAGCCCCAGGGCTCATCCGGCCTCCTGTTCAACGGGTACCGGGTCCTTCCCGGGGGTAAAGCAGCCGGGGCGTGGCGTTGACCACCCACCCCACTCTAGCACCGAGGTTAAAGAAAAAGTGAAGATATACCTCTTTTCCCCGTCTGGGCCTTCATGACCTGTTCTAGGGCGAACTTTACCTTCAACGTGTTGACCTTCACCAGTTTGCTGTGATGCCGTGATCAGACTGCTGACTTCAAAATATAACGAAGTGTTTGCTCTATAGAACGTGCAGTGCGGTGAATGAGTCATCCTTACGTTACGGATGGCTTTGAATTTCCACTTGAATAAAGAACAAATGAATCAGCTTAACGGCTATTTATCTTCTTGTATGCCTTGCAGCTGGAGTAACAGCTCTCTGCGATAACAGAAATAGAACGAATGGTTTCGCATGTTCAAAGGTTGTGATGATAGGTGCGGTATTAAAAAGTATTCTTGCCTGTCTTGAAGTCGCTTACACCATAAACGTTGAAGTGTTGTACCTCACAGTCACCAAACAATTTTCTCTTGCCAGATCTTTTTTTGAAGACTGGCAGAGTGTATGGATCAGCGTCATTCTTGAAACGCTAATAGCGTGTCCCATCAAAAACGTCTGTTCCTTGTCACGGAACCTGAAGTTTTATGACTGTCACAGATCGGCTAGTATTCTCAAGAACTCGCCACTGCACCGGCTTAACCTGCAAGAAGGAATTTAACCCTTTAAAGACGAATGACAGACCGCTTTGTTTAAAGGCCCAGTTCGTACCGCGCTGTAAACACTTTTCATCACAGTTATAAAACCCAATCAGTTTATGCTGTAAGTGGCACAAGTCGCTGTTTGTTCTCAGATAAATACAAAGCACATAAATACAGCGTGGATAGAGCGTACAGTTGTTGAATGTTAAACCTGTTGGTGCATCACGTAACCAGTAGGCTTTAAAAGGTTAACAGTGTTAATGAAGATTAGTGCCTGTGGGCTGTAACGTCGTACAGCTTGATAAAAATGTCCCTCCTGCCTTCGTCATCATAGTAGGTGAATTTCCATTGAAACTTAGGCGCACTTTTACCAGACTACACGGTGTTACGTCCCAGACATCAGCAGTCATTTAGTCACCGCCTGGAGAACCTCAGATGTAAACAGTATGACAACTGAAATGCAGTAATCCGTTGTGTTTAGTTAGTGGCAGTGTGTACATCAAATAGACCAACCACCTGATGCTGTATAGGCTAGACGTCGTACGAAGAAACGCTCTGTATACAGGGTGCAGAGTTTCTGAACTTTAAATTTTGTGCTACGTCTGGTGACTACGTTGCTTCACGCCTTTAAACCCCAGTGGTTAGGATACGTTCCACCGGCAGCAAGATTGAGAAACCGCATTTTGCCCACACACTGTAATTATGTGCTTGATATGTTTCTTACAATAAATTGCGGTTTGTTTCCCCTCTACTACCCGAACCAATTGGTCGTTCTGATGGAAAGAAGTAACTCTCCAAGTAACGTCTCTTTTCCCGCAATCAGTGGCGCGATGACCGAAGAATCTGGTGGCCAACAGCAGAGCAGTTTATTCGTAGGACAGCTTCCTGGCGTAAAATGAAATGTGGTTGTTATGCCCGTGAACCGTGACGGCAGTGTGACAGTGGAATCTGAACTTTTATTTCCTGTACATCTGTGTGTTTTGTGGGATGCATTCACGGTGTGCTAATCCATTTGCATGTCGTTGGAAACACAGAGGCAGAGAGGACAGTACTGACAGGTCGCCATGTTTTCATTTTGCGTTCCACAGAAAGTTACGTATTTTTCATTTATTTATTGTATTAGTATCGTCAATACACAATGTATGCAAAGACCAGATGTATTATTACAACTGGGTTATATCTGGCGACATGTTTCGGCCGTTAACCGGCCATCCTCAGGCCAACAAAGAGTAGTATTATTAAGGTACAGTCAAATTGTTTATCCAATGGGATCCCATTGTTTAATTAAAACTGGAAACATTATAAAGTTCTTAGTTATGATTAAAATATTAACAGTGTAATAAAATCTAAAATTCCAAACGTTGTATACAGGTCTCACAGGGCTCACTGTAGGAGGGGGGTAGAGAACATGTGTCGTATCACAGTATGTGGGTGCTAACACTCTTGTTCCTTATATTTACTTGTAGTTTAACACTTACGTGGATGACATTTGTTCGATGTTGTATTCGCCAAGTTAGACCATTACTGGTTATTATGTTGTCTAATTGTGGGCCCGGTAGCTCAGTCGGTATAGCGACTGACTACGGGCTTAACGGTCCGGGATCGAATCCCGGTGGGGACGAGATTTTCCGCCCGTCCAGACCGGCCCTGGGGCCCACCCAGCCTCCTGTAAAATGGGTACCGGGTCTTTCCCGGTGGTAAAGTGCGACCGGGGCGTGCTGCTGACCTCTCACCCCTTTCTAGTGCCGCGGTCATGGAAGAGCAGAGCTATACCTCTACCCACCCTCTGGGCCACACCGGGCCTGTAACGGGATAACTTTACGTTTATGTTGTCGAATTCGTTTATCGAGTGTGTTCGTTGTCACAGATGCCACGGTGAAATGCGCGTAGCGTAAGATATAAGATAAAAATCTAAGATAGCCGATAAAAATACGCTTTATTCGATGATCTGTTACCATACACCGTTTTAGGACCTTAAGTGGTGCTCAGTGTCAGTCCCACTGCATAAGTGTGCGCGTCTGCTGTGTTATTTATTGCAGATTGTAGTAAATCAAAACGTATGTCGTTGCGGTGACCCCAACTTTAGTAAATATCGGTTACCTGATTCAGTAGTTGAACTGGGAACACAAACATCCATGATCTTATAAACCCACTTTTACCTTGACCGTGTATGGTCCAGTGGCAACTATATGTACCACTTATGCGTTTGAAACTCTGCATTGTGCTCACACAGTACATTTATCTGCTTCTTGCGCTTCTCGTAATAAACGGTACTTATTTCTCTCAGCGTCATTGTCTGATGCTGTCCTTGTGATGTCTGTGTGGTGTAAATTTGTTTCAATGTGCAATGCAGATGAATTTCACTTCTGCTCAACTTATTTCTTCTTCTCACTGGACAGTCCATCTCCCATCACCCAACCGTTTTCCCTTCCCTACGCTCTACTGTATTTCCACCCATTTTTTTAACAGAAGGACGAGCGGGCACTGCATGGGAGCCTTCAGTGCCGTAAATTTTCTGAGCCCTCCAACACATGTGGTGTCTGTCATTACATATCCTACTTTTCTTCATATAATGTTTCTTTCTCTTGTATCCTGACACTAGTCTTGGCCTTAGTTTTTAGTCGTAAAAGTTTGAGGGAAATTAGACCGAAAGATAACCACACGACGGTACGGCTTTATCGAGCCTGATGTGTTCGATGTTCTCATGTTGCTAATGGCGGCCTGATACTGGTAGGGATTACAACACTGCTGAGGGACGTGCAGGATAATGACTCACTGAGATGATTTGAAACTACGCGTGAAAACAGCATGCACGGTCATTTTCTGTTTTAACACGTTTCAAGGAAATTCGTAATTGTAGCATGTTTGAAACTGTGGGGCACGACCCACCGGTGAAGCGGAATGATGATTAGAAAGCGTCATAGAAACTAGGGGAGGGACTGATAGGGGCAGTGCTGTGTTATTCTCCGTATTAACCAAATCGGTAGAGCATGATGTTTCTTGAGACGTTGCGTGTGTTCAACTAGTCAAGAAATTTAGTGAATATGATGGGAAATGGAAATGCATCACGATGTTCACATGAGCCTGTTATTGGCTCCATTCCCGAATCACATAAACATATTCATCATTCTCAGATTCTGAGTTTATAGCATCTGGTTATGGAGATACATTTACTGAGCTCTTGACTACAAAACATGTAGAAATGCGGCATTCATTTACCACAGTATTCAAAATTGAATGCGTGACGGCGAGAATATTTGTATGCCGCACGTCTCTTAGTCGTAGATCGCGGCTTCTTAGTGGAGAAAAACTGCGTTGATGTGCGAGGGAAATACTTCTTGTACTTACGTATTCAGTGCCGCTTCTGCTTAGATTGGGTACAATGATGGGATGGTAGTCAGCATTGAGTTGGAAGCATGTTGGGGGAATCACTTGTGATTTAATTCAGTGTATTTGCCTAGGCGAACTGAGGAAGGCCACGAAGAACGAACTGTTAGTGTCATAAGATCAGTATCTGAACCCAGAACCTTTCGAGTAAACCGCACGTTTTCTCCCTACTCGACCGCGAAGGTCGGCCGGAAATAAATATTTCATACCAATCATTGTTTATTCATTAGTCATTCAGGTAGGCGCTGTCGCAGAATTGCGAAAAGCGGCCGTTAGCTTCCTCATGTCTGTCTGAAAATCTGTCGATGAAAGTCGAGTTTCATTAAAATCTGACAGAAATAACGGGTACTTTACTAGAAGACTGATATCCATGTGTGATCATATCTCGCTTAGTTTTTCTTGGAATGGAAAATGTTGCAGATAAAAGCTGTAGGGAAAATAAAAACATATGTTTTGTGTTCAGTAACTCCCCCCCGCCCCCGAAAATCGTGCCGTTTGTGAGACGTGTAACAATATTGTAGAGCCGGACAGGCTGTAATGATAATATGACGCATGCGCATTGCACGCTGTATGCCTAAGACTACACACACTCGCTCAAAGTATGTAATACATATTGCTTTTCCGCTGCAACAATGGTTGCACGAATGCGCTCATTGTTATGTCATTGTTTGTATAGTAGTGCTTGATGGTGCGAAGCGACATGCTGAATCACTAAGTTCTGCGATGTGCCTTAGACGGCCTAGCGTAGATGGCCGCCAAGGAGGGAATGTTTACCTTTGCAACCGAGTGCATATTTGTTCTAACGCCCGTCCGTCTGCCTGTATGAGTACTGGGAGTTCCTTCCTCGTGGTTAGAGACGTTATTCATAAAATGCTGAGATTAAAAATGCGCACAGCTCTACTTCCACGTGGCATGGTGCCTAGACACGGATCCTCAGTGCCTATATATGATAAACGTTTCCGCAGTACAAAAGGCCATGCATTTGCGGAAATGTCTTTATTGAAATCAAATTTAGGAGTTGATGCCAAGTGTGACAAGGGTCTGATGGTTTTGGCAGAGGTGTATTGCGTCTGAATCCCATTCACGGGGTAATAGTTTCGAACCCTTGCCGGGGTCTGATTATATTGACAGGTACTTTTGTGCTTCCTTATATCCAGCTAAAAGTCGGCTTAGTACATTAAAATAAGCCACGACCGTTTCCTCGCCCATTCTTTCCGCTTCATCATTCAGAGTTTTCACTTGCATTCGGTCGATGTTACATACCGACGCGTGTTGATCAGCGCTCTTACGGAGCAGTAGCAGACGGCAGAGGAAATTAATATCATCATCATCATCATTGGTTCTACAGCCCTGGGTGGGCCTTGGGCTCCTCAAATAAATGTCGCCAGCGTCCTCTATCCTGGGCATCCGCCCACCAATTTCTACAACCCAGTTTCCTTGTGTATTCCTCCAAACCGTCAATCCATCTTGGGTTCGTTCGGCTATGTCTTCGGTAACCTCCAGGGTTTGTCCACAGTAAGAGGGTATTTACATACACTAGTACACAGTCCGAATTGCTTCCACGTATTCTCTCTTTTGAAGCTCCATAAGTGTATTTGAAATGCTGATAAGAGTGAAATGATGTTCGCATCCTATTATTTACGTGAAATTAACGACACTTTACGTACATACAACACTGAAAGCTATTAGAGACAGAGACAGGTGAAGTCCAAACGCGTTATTCATAGGAAATGTTTCTGGAATGTATAGTACTGAGGCGGTATTTGGGGCAGCAATGGAATGGATTTTGCTTTTTGTTGGGAGTTTAATTTTTTGTGGTAAACACAGTTGTAACGGTGGCCTGTCGGTGTCCGATCTGAATTGTCAGACTGGAAGCCCCCTTTTTTTTTGTTTTTTACGAGAACTGAAAATTACTGAGAATAATGCTGTTGTTTAGGAGACAAAAAATATACCGACAGAAATAAGAACAATGGATACGGAAATAAGGAAATGAGGAAATGCAGAAGAGTGAAATAGGCTACTGCTGATAACAGCACAAATACCAATCTTTAGACATCGTAGAGCTGGAAAACCATTATTCACCTTATGGGTCGCCCCGATTTAATGAGCGGACCCCCATGCACACTTACGAAAGAACTCCGCATTAGCCTTTAGACACCACGCATCCTATACTGTATATAGGACAGGCGTACCGCTAGTCCCCAGAGTGTGCTTTTTATATATTTAGTCAACAAATATATTTAATTACTTTTTAAACTTTCTGTCGCCATCTTCGTTTATACCTCCACAAAATGTCGCGTATTTCCTAATGTTACCCATCTTGGTTCATAAAATATTCACATTTTACATAAATTGTGTGCTAAACTGTAAATGTCTAGCTGCGGGGCCAAAGGGTTAAAACACTTGAGGAAGGATGACATCAGAACTGGAAGATTTGATACCGCAAACACCGAAGGTCGCCATTTGGACACGTTCCTGAGCCAGCTACATGCAGTTACTATCCTTACGTTGACCTTTCTAAAACTGATTTTTCGACGCCTTTTGCTATATTTCCAATTGGTCATTTTCCTAGGTACTTTCCCGCCAAAATTCTGTACCCGTCGTAACTATATGCATGGGTCATCGTAAATTCTGTTTTAGTTATATAAGACAACGCCACCAAAATGCACGCTGTTGTTATGTATAATTTGCATCTGACACATCAAAACCTAATTTTGGCTTAATACGTTTGCACAAAATCTGTTTTATACATACAGTTGGTGTGCACTCCCTGAAGATGACCCGAAGAGGGTCGAAACATGTTGGAGTTGTAATATTTTAGTTGTAAATTATATATAGTGAAAGTGTACATTTTGTTGGTGTTGTATTATGTAATTATTATTTAAAGTACGCACATGAATAACAGAGTTCTATTTTTGTGTGACCAGTACAACTTACATGGTTAATGTGTACTTTGTGCTGTTAAAGAAACGCATGTCATTACACCTGCACTGCGATTTAAAGATCCGTGACCCCACGTGCATGTGACATAGCGAACCCCGACTGTTACAGGAAGAATATGGCGCTTTTGTAAAATCTTCGTTTGAACTCTTAGACGTCGCGGCGTTCAGTCGCAGGTTTGCAGCGGTCACATAACGTACTAGAACATGCAGAGGCGGATATAATGTTCGGGTGATTTACTGACACATCATGCACCTGGCAGCGGCCCTGAAAAACACGTGACTGTCAGCCAGTACTATTTTGATGGGGGCAGCTCTGAGCTCTGATACGAGGGAACATAAAACCAGGCTTATATTAAGTATTGTTTATGGAAACCACCCTGACTCTCTGCAGATAAACATCGCTACACAACCGCCTTAAATTCTGTCATGGCCGTTAATTTACAAACTGAATTCAAAGAAGGGTTTTGTAAAAGAATACGAAAAATTGTGGCCATGCGTCGTCGTTTAAAATACGCCAAATCATTGAAGAGTTATAATAGGACTCCTTACTGCAGCACACGAAGACATAATCTTATAAAATTCTTTATGTATACATTTTTGAAATTATGTGGGTCTTATACTTTTATATTGTGTATTTTATATTTTAACATTATAGAAACAGTGACCGTAAAAGAGGGCCCCTTAGGTTATTATTGTATCTTCCTTCGTATGGTTTTTGTATTGACATGCCTGAGGATGGTCTAAGTACAGGCCGAAACATGTAGAATGCATGTAAAGATAACAGTTTGAATTAAAATAAACATGTGTTGTGTTAGACTGAATAAGTGTGGTTTGTCTTGGAGTAAGCTTATATATTTAACTTATGAAATTGGAATGGTAGCAACACGATGTGCTTGTAACGTAATATAATACTAATAGTGTACGTCAGCACAATCACTTCATTACTCAAGGTAATTATAAGGCTACATGTTTCGACTATAGATTAGTCATCCTCAGGCCTATTTTGTCAATTGTGTCACAAGATGCTATGCACACTTTGGGATCCCATCGTGTTTACATCCAT
>Ga0123355_10010718_pt1 | contig 14081 bp, 11 predicted proteins | sample TergutEmb28metaG_3_FD_89872 | JGI IMG/M metagenome (GOLD analysis project Ga0123355, IMG submission 89872) | Embiratermes neotenicus P1 segment gut microbial communities from Petit-Saut dam, French Guiana - Emb289 P1 | ecosystem: Host-associated > Arthropoda: Insects > Digestive system > Gut ... | reverse complement strand
TGCATTGCCGGATAGTTCTAGCACTGCATCATTTTGCAGACGTATACCGCCACCGGCGACTTCTTCTGCAATATTGTACTCAATAATGGCACTGTCGGAAATAATGGAGTGCGTTTCATTGTTTGCCTGTATTCCACCGCCAACTCTTTGGGCAATGTTATTGTGGATTCTTCCACCAGTCATGATGAATTGACTAGTTTGGCTCATGTTAACACCGCCACCGGCAGAGGTGGTGTAGTTATTGCGAATAGCACCGCCAGATATGGTAACTGTGGAACCAAAAGAACCTGAAATACCGCCACCACCTGCACCGGAAGTCGTTGTTTCCGCACGGTTATACGCAATTGTACCGGCAGATATCGTGAACTCACTGTTTGCGCCCGTTACAAGTACACCACCACCTGTGAGTTCAGCCGTGTTGTTACGGATTATCGCATCTGCGCCGTCCATGGTAAAGCTTGCGCCGCCGCCTACCCATACGCCGCCGCCGTCTCTTGCTGCGTTGGTGTGGATTTCGCCATCGGTCATGGTAGCAGTTGCACCGTTAAGATGTAAGCCGCCGCCGTTGTTAACCGCTGTGTTATTGCGGATTATGCCGCCGGTCATTTCAAACTCGGTAACAACACTTACGCCGCCGCCGCTACTGCGGGCATCATTTTCAAAAAACGAGCCGCCGTGCATGGTAAACGATCCGCTGGTTACTCTTATGCCGCCACCGGTTAGGCCATCATTATAATGAATGCTGCCGTCATGCATAACAAAGGTAGCCCCGGCACTCGTGTCGTTGCCATCCAATGACATGAACACGCCGCCGCCATTATTAAGTGCATAGTTATCGCGGATTACGCCATTGTGCATAACAAAGTCCCCGCCTTGTATGCGCACGCCGCCGCCCACACCATTGCCGCCGTCAAGCGAGCTAGCTCTATTACTGTGGATTGTGCCGTTATGCATGGTAACTGTGCCCAAAATGGAGTGGACGCCGCCACCGCTTAAAGCATTGTTGTTGTTTACGACACTGTCATTGTCCATGGTAAATATACCACGGTGAACACGCACACCTCCGGCCCAAGTCGCACTGGAATTGTGACTAATTGCGCCACCCAACATCGTAAATGTAGCAAGGTTGCTGCCCGGGTTGTTTTCAATAAACGTTGGGGTGTTTCCTAGCCATACACCGCCGCCGCCATTTTCATCACCAATTGAATCGTTGTTGTTTATAGTACCATCATGCATGGTAAAGGTAGCAGCATTTATCACCACTACGCCACCGCCCATGAAAGCAGTGTTATTACTAATTTCACCATTTTCCATGATAAATGTACTGCCGGTCACATATACGCCACCGCCGCCGGTAAGTGCAACGGTACCTGCTGCTGTATTGCCACGGATTACTGCATCTGCGCCGTTCATGGTGAAGGTTGCACCGCCCCCAACCCATACACCGCCACCATTGGTGGCTGTGTTGGCTTGGGCTGGGGTTGTGCCGCCTATTGTGCCGCCGGTCATGGTAAAGGTGGCGCCATGGTTGACAGCCACGCCACCGCCATCACGGGCTTCGTTGCCTTCGATAAGACCGCCGGTCATAGTGAAGGTGGCGTTCGCCTGGCTAACCTGTACACCGCCGCCAACACCAGTAGTAGTGTTTCCGCTAATTGTACCGCCCGTCATGGTGAAGGTGATGGGTTCAACCATCGCGCCATCGCGTTGTGTCGCTACGGTTACACCGCCACCATTGTTATTGCCATTGATATTTCCGCTAATCGTTCCGCCGCTCATAACAAATTCGGAACCCTCGAATAGGCGTACGCCGGCTCCGGCAGCACCTGTGAGAAGATTGCCTGTAATTGAGCCGCTTGACATGTAGAAGCTACCGCCGCTGTGGATACTAACACCACCGCTAGCGGTGGTAGATATATTATCGCGGATGATACCGCCAGACAGTGTAAACGTACCGTCGATTACTGCAACACCACCGGTATTAAGTGTGCTACCATCAACGCCATTAGGAATGCCGGTACCAGCCGTAAACCCAGGTGCACCACGGCCGTTCTGAATCACACTACCTGTGTGCATCGTCAGGTCGCCGCCGTTAACCGCCACACCGCCGCCGGTGTTAGTACCTACAACGGACAGGTCTCTTGTCAACGTAACATTACCTAAATGCAATGCACCGCCATCTACAATAAAGTGGCGTCGATTGTCTGCGTGTTGGTAAAGGCTATGTGAATTTGTACCACCAAGGGCACTTTGCAAGTGGATAGTTGTGCCTGCCGGAATATTAATTGCAGTGCCTGTTACAGAAGTAATATCGTTTTGCAATAAAATTAAGGTTTCTAAACCAGGGTTGGCATCTACTGCCGCACGCAAATCTTCCCAAGTAGCCCCGGCAGGCAAAAGCGTAACTATGTCTACCAAAGGCATAATACCAATAAGACCCAATGCTTCAAAGTCAAAGTCAATGAGTGCAAACATATTGTCGTCTATTGTTGGTAGGTCTGCTATGTTGGTTGGTTCGTCATCGGATGCTTCATCGGAGGCTTCGTCGTATTCTTCTTCATAATTATAGTTGTAGTCGTAACCGGTGGAATAATCATATTCCGGTTGTTCGTATTCTTCTTCGTCTGTATACAAATAGTCGTATTGTGGGTAGTCTGTAGTTGTGTCGGTGGGGGTGTCACTATCTGTACCGGTGTCGGTGTCACTACTTATATCGGCACCGTAGCCACTATCTGTATCATTTTGGTAACCGTCATAAGTATCGGCTGGCCAGTACTCATCGGGTGGGGCTATAAAAATATTGTCGGTGTCGGTGCTGTCGTAAGCCGCAAGTACGGGCACGTGCACACTGCCAACAACTAAGGCAACCACCAGTATAAACGCTGCTATGCGCTTTATTGGGTTGGTTTTTTGTACAGTCATTTTAATTTCTCCTTTTGGTTTTTTGTTTTTGGTTGTTTATATATAAACCCCGTGGGGGGATTATTTTTTTGGCTGTGGAAATTGCATTTTTGTGCAAATTGGGTTAAACTGATAGCAAATGACAACAAAACGAGGTGATTTTATGTCAGTGCAAGTTTCTACACGTGTAGACGAAGCAACAAAGCTTTTGTTTGACAATGTCTGTGAACGCATAGGGGTTTCGCCTTCAAATGCAATAAGCATATTTATTAAAAGTGTTATCCACTTTAATGGCATACCATTTAGCGTGGTAGCCCCGCCAGGGGCTGATATTCTGCCAAAGAAAATGTCAAGAGCAGAAACATTTGGCTGTATGCGCGGGCAGTTTGAAATGGCAGAAGATTTTGACGCCCCACTCGAAGACTTTAAGGAGTATATGGAATGAAAATACTTTTAGATACGCACACCGCGCTATGGTGGGTTAATGAGCATGAGAACTTATCGCCCAAAGCCCAAGCACTGCTTTTAGAAGATTCCAACACACTATATATTAGTGTTATTTCGTTGTGGGAAGTTGCAATAAAAACAAGCTTAGGAAAATTGTCGGGTTTTGATGGCGGTGTCCGTGCCTTTACTGCAAAGGTAAATGAGATGCCTGTTAAAGTACTTTCTGTAGAGCCACATCACGTTGAAATGGTGGAAAGTTTACCATATATCCACCGCGACCCTTTTGATAGGTTGTTGGTTGCTACCGCAAAAACAGAAAATATGACGATTTTGTCTGCTGATGAAAATATTCATAAATATGATGTGCTGGCTGTTTGGTAGCTATTTATAAGGCCAGAAAACGGCCGGGCCACTTTCTCGTGTTTTTCTTCAATTTTTCGTATATCTTGCCTTACACATATATATTGCACGCAAATTTGCAAAACGTTGCCTTGTTTTCAAAAAAATTTTTATTTTTTTTCGATTTTTTTCATGAGGCACCCCTGACGTCCCGGAATTTGCACGTGTTGTATGTTGCGGGGCGTCAAGGATGCCGCCCCCTACAAACGTTGGTTCTTGGTTGTGTCATTTGAATTTCTCCTTTTGGTTTTGGTTTTTATATATAAACCCCGTGGGGGGATTATTTTTGTGCTCCAATTTTTATGTTACATGAAAAATTTCATTGCTTTTTTTATCTAAATGCATATAATAATAGCAACAGGACTCCCCCGCACCTCTCCGCCCGGCGTGATGTGTAACAGGGGGAGACGTTTTTTATACAGGTCTTTATAAAGGGGCTGTTGTTTTGGTTAAATTTCCAACTACATATGATGAACAGATTGAAGAATCGCAGAACGAAGTAAACTTTTTGCACATTGGGTTCCCAGAAGACTGGGAAGGGTTAATTCTGAGGTAGTTCTAAATTACCAATACTACTGCTAAGACTCATGGAACTATGCGTTTTAGCGGGTTGGTTTTTTGTTGTGTCATTTGAATTTCTCCTTTTATTTTTTTTGGTTTTGGTTATATATAAACCCCTGGGGGGATTATTTTTGTGGTTGGGGTGGTGATTGTATCATCACATTAGATTTGATATAATCATGTTATAGGTAGGAAGCTTAGTGAAAAGAGGGCACATGCATTGCTGGATAATAAATTTGTATGGGACCAAAATAAACATGTAAGCAATAAACGCAAGCATGGCGTTTCTTTTGAGGAAGCAGGTTCCGTTTTTGACGACGAACATGCTGTATACTTTGATGATAACGCACATTCGCACAACGAAGATAGGTTTATAATTATTGGGATAAGCAAGTTTGACAGGTTGCTTCTTGTATGCCATTGTTATAGAGAAGATGATGCAGTAATACGGATTATATCCGCACGTAAGGCAACTAAGGCCGAGGCCAAACAATATGGAGGTGTATAAAATGTGCGAACACGATAAGAATATAGATTTAAGCGATATCCCCGAAATTACAGACTTTTCGAAAGGGCGCAAAAACCCTTTTGCTGGGAAATTTAAGGACGGATACACCATCATAGTCGAACACAACGATTTTGACGAGATAATTACCGTTAAAAAAACCAGGCGGGATAAAACAAGTGATAGCGACGTACATGCTGTTGGGTAGTTTGTCAAAAATGTAAGTTCATTTTCGACTTGGCATTAGGCACTGTAAAGGTGCCTTTTTTTGGTTGCACCGGCATTTGTATCGCAGCAATGGCTCGTGCAATTGCTAAAACTGGTGCTACCATGCACGATTGCATGTTTGTGCAACTAAATCGTTTTCGTAGGGGCGTCAAGGATGCCGCCTCCTACTTAAAAACATCACGTAGCCTTTGTAGGGGCGGCAATCTGCCGCCCGCGGCTTACATTATTGTAAAGCGCGGCAGGAGGCTGACACAAACGCAGAAAACGCGTTTGCTGTTCGCCCATGTATCGTGGGAGATTGTTTTTTACAAATATGTCTTAAAATAAAACGTTGAATTTTACGAAACCTTAGTGTATGCTTTAGCTGGAGGTGATTGTATGCCAAATATTAAACCCATTTCCGATTTGCGGAACTATGGTGACATACTTCGGGACGTAGCCGTTGGCTCCCCTGTGTTTTTAACCAAAAATGGACACGGGCGTTACGCTGTTATAGACATTAACGAGTACAAAGAATACGAAAAAATGTTAGCGTTAAGAACCTTGATGCTTGAGTTGGATAAGGGACGCATTTCTGGCGAAGAAAACGGCTGGAGCCCTGCAGATGAAGTATGGGAGCGCTTAGAGGGCAGGTATAATGGCTAAAACAGTAAACTCGGGCGGATATAGAATCCGCCCCTACGTATAAAAAATACGCAATTTGCCTACACCCCGAATGCTTCAGCAGAAGGCAAGCCCCTGCCCTAAATTGGCCGTTTTTACTCTTCCATCCAGTGGAACAAGTTTGTCCTATCTGCAGGCATTTGGCCATTCATAAAATGCTCAAACCTTATGCGCCACTGGCTGCCGTCTTCATAGGCGGCTATGCCAATTAAAATGTCGCCGCTGCCGTCATCCAGTACATAAAACCGAAACCGCATGTTTGTAGAAAGTTCTATTTGGCTGTCAAATACAAAACCAAAGTAGCGGATAATCCCATTCACGTCTGCGGGGGTGGTTGCCGCCGCAAGTGCGGCTAAAATTTCCGGTGTTCTGTCGATAGGTTCGGGGGTGGGTTCCTCTTCTATTTCCGGTTCTTGGGCAAGCTCTTGCTCTACAGGTGGGGTGTCTTGTACCGGGGGTAGAGGTAGCGGCGGTGGGGGTAAGGCTTCCGGTTCTTCTGCCGGTACCTCGGTGGGTTCTTCTGCCGGTTGCGGTATATAGGGCTCCGGTTCTTCTACCGGGGCTGGTACATATGGTTCTCCTACCGGTTCCGGCTCTGTTATTGTTTCGGGTTCCGTTGCTTCGTCAGCAGCAAGCTCTACGGGGGTGGGGTCGTCTGCCGGTTCCTGGGTGGGTTCCTCTGTGGGGTATTCTTCTGGTTCCGGCGGTTCTGCGGCAGGGGTGGGCGGTTCTTCCTGCTCTGGCACTTCTTCTATTTCCCAAATGTATTCGTAAGCAGGGGTGTATGTTTCGTAAGCGGGCATATATGTTTCTGTGCTTGGCTGCAAGACAAAATACACGGCTGCGGAAATGGTGCACGCTGCTACAACACATGCCGCAATGGCGTAAATTTTGGCAGATGCAGCTACTGCCGTTACCATGCTTGCACCGGCTACATTTACGTAGGTTGCGGCAAATACTTGTTCTTCTATAAACAGTGCGGCTGCAAGCGGTACAAATGCCATAGTTTTAGCAGATTTTTTCTTATGCGTACCTTCCAGCTTGCCCTTTATTGTTTTTCTGGCCATGTGCAGTGTTTTGTATATGTTGTTGGCAGAGCAATGCATCAAACGGGCAATTTCTTCTGTGCTAATGTCTACGTAATAGTACAGGTAAATCATTTCGCGCTGTCTTTGGGGCAAATGGTTTATTATCCGCAAAAGTTCGGCTTGCCTTTCTTTGTTTTGCAGGTGTTCTTCTGGCAGAAAATCTGCATCCAGTTCCACGTGGTCTTCTACACTAAGCTCGTCCGAATACGCGATGTGCTCCTGGTGCTGGTTGCTTTGTTTGCGCTTGCGGAAACATTCGTTTGCTGCAATTTTTCGCAGGTAGGCCAGAAGCGTGTCGCCCCTAAGTTCACTGGCTTTTTTGAAGGCAATTACAAAGGTGTCTTGCACCACTTCTTCTGCATCTTCTTTGTTATCGCAGAATTTTAGGCACACAAAATTAATGTGCTTATAGCACAGGTTGTACATTTCTTCAAATGCATTTTGGTCGCCATTTTGTAGCTTTTCTATTAAGTTGTTAAAATCTTTGTTATTGCCATCAACAGATATCTTAATGCACCTCACACCCCTTACTTTGGCCTAAAGCTCTAGGGAAAGTATTTCGCTAACCGGTAATAAGTCGTTGGTGTCGTAAGGTAAAGCTTTTTTGAAAATGTCTAGTTTGGTTGCCAGCCTTTCTGAATATAAGCATATCACGCTTTCTATATGGTTTTGAGAGAGCCCGGTTGCTTCCGAAATCTCACTAATTGGTGCGCCCAAATAGCAGAAGAAACCGATAGCCTCCTTTTCTTCATAGCCAAAATCTTCTATTGTGCAGCATAGTACGTACTTGATTTTAGTATGGTTTACAAAGGCTCTTGGTATTTGTGGCATTGTTAGCCAATTCAGTAATTGCGGCGGCTGCCGTCCGTCATTTTTATTTAGTATTATCTCACTCAATTAACTCCTCCCCTAGTGTAAATAGTCTATCGCTGGACTATTATTTTCCCTTACACTTATATATAGGGCCGGAGTTTGAAAATCCTTACCTCGTTTTCAAAAAAATTTCAAAAAATTTTTATCCTCTAGGAAATTGCTCTTTACGAAACGCGCGGCCTCAGCGGTTTGCCAAAGGCAAACTAGCGATGAGCCGCTTTTTTATGGCAAGAACAGATAATTTTCAACCACGGTTTGCTCGATATATTCATTTTTACGCATTGTAAGTTTTCCCTCTTTTTTTTTACACGTACATAATTTGTGCGGACACCTAATAATAACACATATTCATGAACAAAGTATGTATAAAGCATGTACAGCTGGTGAATAAAATGTAAATTTTAGAATGGGTGCAGGGGCGACACCAATGTCATTAAGCGAAGCCCAGATGTAGACCGCGGGCGAACATAGTTCGCCCCTACAAAGTGCCGTAAACCCGCTATTATGGCGTAGGGCGGGGGCTTGCCTGGATGCATGGGCGAGCAGCAAACGCGTTTTCTGTGTTTGTGTCCAGCCTCCCGCCGCGCTTTGCAATAATGTAAGCCGCGGGCGGCAGGTTGCCGCCCTCACAAGGGCTGCGTGGTTTTCGTAGGGGCGAACTGTGTTCGCCCGTGCATTGCACATTTGCTTCGCTTAATGACATTGGGGTGACACACCCAACTACAAAAAAGGCCTCTCCGTTAAGGAGAAGCCTGTGAAAACGTAATAACTACCAGCCGATAGACTCAATCCACAACCGCATGACCGCCGCGAGTTCTGCACGGGTTACGTTGGCTTTGGGTTGGAAGCGGTTTTGCGCATCAACCGGCCAATCGCGGAATACACCTTGCATGGTTGTTTTATTAACGGCACTTTGCGCGTAGGTGCTTACTTGGCTGAAGTCGCTGTACGTGCGGTCCATCAGTATATCCGTGGCTGTGTTGCCCAGCGCATTTTGATACCGGAACAAAACAACAGCAAACTGTTCCCGGGTCATTAAATCTTGCGGTGCGAACAAGCCGGTGTCATGGCCTGTTACAATGCCATTGGTGGCCGCCCATATCACTGCGTTGGTGTAGTATTGCCCTGCAGCTACATCTGGGAATGGGTTGTTAAACCCTGCAACGCTTGGTTCCCCGGTAAATTTGTACAGGAGTGTCACCACTGTGCCGCGTGTCATTGATGCATTCGGGTCAAAATGATTCGCATTTATACCCGTTATCAAACCACTGGCGTTCATGGCCTGTACACCTTTGTAGAACCAGTCATTTGGGGTGACATCCAAGAACGCGTTCACATACGCTACTACCGTGAATGTTGCATCGGCAGATGCACCGCCCTTGAAGCTCACTTTAAGCGTGTAAGAGCCTGCTGGCAAGGTGTTCAAATAAGACGCTTTTAGGAAAATTGCCGTGGTGTCTGCTGCGCCTGTTCCGGTGGTTGCTACAAACTGCGTGCCCGCAGTAAGGGCGCGGCCGTCAACTTCTACACCAGCAAGCGTAGCAAGATGGCTTTCTGCATAAAATACCAACGGCATGTGGCCAGACTGAGTAAATGAATTTTTATTGTTTGCAAAGTGGCCCACTACTATCGTAGCCGTTGGCGGAACAACGGTAACCTCCGCTTCTTTTGTCCACCTTGCGGTTACCGTAATGTCTTGCCTTACATTGGTAAAGGATCTGTCCCAGCCAGTGAAGATGTAACCGCTGCGGGATACATATGGCTCAACTGCAGAGAGACCCGCTGGTATGGCCTGTACCAGTGCGCCGCCGCCGACGCGTACACCGCCATTTAAGTTAAATGTTACCCTATAGACATTAGCCACGGGCGTAACCGGGGTAACGGGTGGAATGGTAGCGATAGGGGGTACAGGTGTAACGGCAGGTGTATCTGCTGTCCAACGTGCTGTGACGGTAATATCATTCATTACATTGCCGTAAGGCGAATCCCACCCAACGAATGTATAGCCGGAACGGGCTACAATAGGCGCAACGGCAGAACCGCCTGTGGCGACATATTGCACCAATTCGCCGCCACCGGTACGTGTGCCTCCGGCAAGGTTAAATGTAACCCTTGACATGGTGGGCGTAATTGGTGTAACGGGAACTTCGGCAATAGGAGGCACAGGGGTAACGGGAATTTCGGCGATAGGCGGTACAGGCGTAACGGTTGCCACGTCTTGCGTCCACCGTGCCGTTACCACAATGTTTTGTGTTACATTCATAAAAGGTGTATCCCACCCGGCAAGCGTATAACCCGGCCGCACCGTAATTGGAGCCACTGCGGAAGCGCCTATTGGTACAGATTGCACAAGCTCGCCGCCGCCGGTGCGTACGCCGCCGGCAAGGTTAAACTCTACCCTTACCAATTGGGGCGTAACAGGTGTGGGCATAGGGGTAGGCGTCGGCATTGGCATTGGGGTAATGTCGGCGGCAGCCGGGGCCATTCTTGCGGTAAGCGGGGCAGCGGGTGCTGCAAGCGGGGTGATTGGAATGGCTGCCTGCCCCGCAAGCACCGTAACCGTATGCCATACTTCCTCGGTGGGTGTTGTCAGATCCGTTCCGCCGTAGGGCAGCAGATATAATTCCGCTGTGGTTTTTAACCCGGTGTTGCCAACAGCAGAATCAACTGTTGCAGTCACATAAATAGTCACAAGCCCCGGAGCCATGGTCAGATTATTAAAATCGAAAACTTTGCTGGAACCATTCGGTGTGGCAATGGGCTGCGTTGTAACAACGGATGGTGTCCCGCCTACATAGTAGACGCTGCTTTTGTAATTGAGGCCCTTCGGCAGCAATACCACAACCTGCGTGGAAACGACGCCTGCTACCGAGCCTGCTTTTAGGTTAAAGCCGACAGTGTACGTAATGGTGTCTCCCGGGTGTACCATTCTTTGGTCGGCGGTTATGGTAAGGTTTGGGCTCAGTTGTGCTTCTAAGGTTGCTGCCATTAAAGCGGGCGCCCAAAGCGTTACCGTGAGCAAAAAGACCAATACCATAGCAATACCTTTACGCGTTCGTGTTTGCATAAAATACCCTCCTTTTTATATGCAGAAAAATTGCATTCGCATTTTCAATTGACCCGAAAATCGGATCGATTGAAATGTGCATGTGCAATTTCGCCGCGGCCTGGCCTGTTGGAAACAAAGCGGCCAAATCGCTTTATTGTTCAGCTGTTGTGATGTCTCAAGTATAGCAAGGATATCCGTGCTTGTCATATTTTGACATCGTTTTGTAAGCATGTGACACAAATGTAATAAACCCTCATTTTTTTGCTGTGCAACCATTGTGCATAACACAAAGCTTTGATATACTCAAAGTTGACAAATTCCTAGGGATTTACCAAAATATCAGCCTAATATTCGGAGGAAATGATGAACACCAAAAAATACAAGAACAAATGAAACGCATACGCAACTTTTGCATAATAGCCCATATCGACCACGGGAAGTCTACCCTTGCAGACAGGCTTATAGAGCTTGCAGGGGCTTTAACCAAGCGCGAAATGCAAAGCCAGGTGCTGGACAATATGGATCTTGAGCGGGAACGCGGCATCACCATAAAGGCACAGTCTGTGCGTTTGATTCATACGGCGCAGGATGGGCAGGAATATATATTAAATTTGATAGATACCCCTGGGCATGTGGATTTTACCTATGAAGTAAGCCGTTCGCTTGCGGCCTGCGAAGGGGCACTTTTGGTGGTTGACGCCGCGCAGGGTATCGAAGCGCAAACCCTTGCCAACGTTTACCTTGCCATGGGCAACGACTTGGAAATTGTGCCTGTAATAAACAAAATAGACTTGCTTGCGGCCGACCCGGAAAAGGTAAAAGAGGATATCGAAAATGTAATTGGGCTGGACACCGCCGGCGCGCCAATGATTTCCGCAAAAACGGCCCTAAATATCGACCAAGTGTTTCAGGCCATTATCACATCCATCCCGCCGCCGCAGGGCGACCCTTCCGCGCCGCTAAAGGCAATGATATTCGACTCTATTTATGATGCATACAAAGGGGTTATTGTTTTTGTGCGCGTGATTGACGGCGTGCTTAAAACAGGCATGAATGTCCATATGATCGCGACAGACAAAAATTTTGACGTGGTAGACACAGGCTATTTTGGCCCCGGCAAATATATTTCCTCCGGCATACTTACTACCGGGGAAGTTGGATACTTTACCGCAAGTATTAAAAATGTAGCGGATACCGCCATTGGCGACACGGTAACAGAAACGGGAAACCCTACACTAGAGCCATTCCCGGGGTATAAAAAAGTAAACCCAATGGTGTACTGCGGTATTTTCCCGGCAGACGGCGCAAAATATACAGACCTGCGCGAGGCATTGGAAAAATTACAGCTAAACGACGCGGCCCTGCACTTCGAGCCGGAGACATCCATTGCGCTTGGCTTTGGCTTCCGCTGCGGTTTCCTGGGGCTGCTGCATCTTGAAATCATACAGGAACGCCTGGAACGCGAGTACAATCTGGACCTTGTAACCACAGCCCCAAGCGTTATTTACAAAGTATATCAAACCGATGGCACCATTATGGACTTGTCAAACCCGGCAGACCTGCCCGACCCTTCCCGTATAGACTACATGGAAGAACCGATTGTTAAGGCTACCATTATGCTGCCTACAGAATTTATCGGCCCGATTATGGAGCTGTGCCAAGAACGGCGCGGCGTATACATTGGCATGGAATATACCGGAGACACGCGTGCCACGTTAACTTACGAGCTGCCGCTTAACGAGATTATTTACGACTTTTTTGACACGCTAAAATCCCGCAGCCGCGGATATGCGTCTTTCGATTACGAATTAAAAGGATACGAGCGTTCCGACCTTGTAAAGCTGGATGTGTTGGTGCACCACGAGCTGGTAGACGCGCTGTCATTTATTGTGTTTAACAAAACGGCGCAGGAGCGCGGGCGCAAAATAGTGGAAAAGCTAAAAAAAGAAATACCGCGCCACCAGTTCGAAATCCCCATTCAGGCGGCCATTGGCAGCCGTATTGTTGCCCGCGAAACCATTGGCGCCATGCGTAAAGACGTTTTGGCCAAATGTTATGGCGGCGATATATCCCGTAAAAAGAAGCTGCTTGAAAAGCAAAAAGAGGGTAAAAAGCGTATGCGTAGCATAGGCTCCGTTGAAGTACCGCAGCAGGCGTTTATGAATGTGTTGAAGCTGGATGAGGATTAGGGGAGTTTGTAATGAGGAAGTTGTTGACGTTAGTGGTTCTATCAATCGTATTGTGTATCGCCGCTGCTTGCAGTAGAGAAGGTACTGTGCGTGTGGAAGATATAACACCGCCAGCGCAAGAAGAACCAACCGATGAATCATTTCAAGAAGATGCGACGGAAGAACCTTACGAGCCGGAGGAAACTCCGCCTATGGCTGAACCCGAACCACCCACGGAAGAAACCTTCGAGCCTACCCCGCCGCTAATTACAGATGAAGGTATTGTGTGGATAGCTCCGCCAATTCATGAACATGATGCTATCATTTATTGCGGTCACTGTGGTATTTTTGTGAATTCGCAACGGCAGATAATAAGTACGGCAACGGGAGAATTGTTAAACGACTGGGGTGATGGACATGGTATTGGGGGCTTTTTTCTCGAAATAATATACGATCCAGAACGTCACTTGCTCGGAGAGCCGCATTTTGGCGGCGGATATGACAGAGAGTTTTTAGGTATGTACCCATTTGATGAAGCGTTTGCTCAGTTTGAATCTCATGGGATTAATCTGCATGGGCTTTATATTGTGCAAGCTGTAGACTCTACCAAGCGGCGCAGTACAGGTAGTGGGCTACGCTCTAATGATGAGAGAATTGAGTTTTGGACTTTGACAGATGATGCCTTCCTTGGTGATTTTGCGGTTATGTATAATGGTGAATTTATAACAGATTTTATTTTTGATGAAGGCTTTGTATGGCCAAAGGACGATAGGATAGAAAGTGACGCGGATACCGTAGCCATGAGCTTAGAGGGCATGTGGGGCACAATTGACAATTATGGAAATGTATCAATTCCTTTTATATTCAATCACATGCGCCGTTTTGATGGAGACCGCGCCGTTGCGGTTTATGAAGGTAACTGGGGCTTAATCGACAGATACGGTAATATTTTAGTCCCATTTTTGTTTGACGAAATTTATCATTTTGGCACGGGTTGGTGTCGTTATTGGATAGTCGCTGTATATAATGGCAAGCATGGCTTGATTGACAAATCCGGCAACATCGTTATTCCGTTCTTCTTCGACCACATTTTTGGCATCAACGGTAACACGGCATTTGCAAAGTACGATGGCCTATACGGCATCATTGATATTCACCAAACCATAGCGCATACAGCACAGCAATAATGCAAAATGGGT
>Ga0123355_10010717_pt1 | contig 14082 bp, 9 predicted proteins | sample TergutEmb28metaG_3_FD_89872 | JGI IMG/M metagenome (GOLD analysis project Ga0123355, IMG submission 89872) | Embiratermes neotenicus P1 segment gut microbial communities from Petit-Saut dam, French Guiana - Emb289 P1 | ecosystem: Host-associated > Arthropoda: Insects > Digestive system > Gut ... | reverse complement strand
GAGAAATTGTGGCCGTTATTCGCATGTAGGGTTCCATAACCGCCGGTGCGCCCAGGCCGCGACGTCATCGACATCTCACCCCCGCGAGTGCCAGCTACCAGCGGGTCTCACGCTGCGTGACGTTCCTGGGATAGGTGTTCAGGCACGTTCCAGTGCTCGACGTGAAGGTCTAGACCATTGATCTAGTGGAGCGGGGGGCCGCGCCCAGCGCCCGGATGGGCCGTTTTGACAAGCCCCGGATTGCTGGGTCCGTGCGCCCGAGCCATGTTGATCATGGTTCCACTACAGTTCTTACTACATAAGCCCATGAAAACGGCCTCCCAGATAGTCCCGGAAGGCCGTCTTCGCTGGTAGCGGGGGCGGGATTTGAACCCGCGACCTCTGGGTTATGAGCACCACGACGACCGTCTCAGGCATCTACGGCATGCGGGCGAGCCTCGCTGACCAGCGACAGGGAACGCCTGTCGTTGCCAGCCTCTCGCGTCGTCTCTGTCGTTCCGAGGAATCTCGTTAGCAAATCCGTTAGCAGATGCCGCCTGCTTTGGCGGTGCCAGCGTGGCGCAGGAACCGTCCAACCCGGCCGACACCGTAGCCTCCGGGGCTAGCATCGCACCATGAGGCGATCATGGTAGGATAACGCTATGGCATCTACCGCTAAGCGCAAGGTTTCCGTCACCCTGGACGCGGACCTCGTCGCGGCACTGGAAGCCGATGACAGCACCACGCTATCGGCAGAAGTGAACTCAGCCCTGCGCGCGGAGTTCACTCGGCGTTTGCGACAGCGAGCGCTCGCTGGCCTTCTCGACCATCTCGCGGAAGAGCGAGGCGCACTGGACACACCCGAGGACGAGGCAGAGATCGCAAGATACATGCGCCTGCTCGGTGGCGTGGCCGAGGAGCCCGGCGAACTCCGAGCCGGCTGATGAGACTCGTACTCGATGCCGAAGGAGTGAATGCACTGCTTGATCGGCGACATGCGGCCGAGCGAAAGGTGCGGCGTGCGATGGAGGCAGCGCGCAGGCTGCACCGCGAAGTCGCGATCGCAACGGGCACGCTCGCCGAGCTATACCGGGGAGCCGGGCGCAACCAGTCGCTCGATGCACTTCTTGCCCGGGAGTCAGGGGATGGGCTGCTTCTCCGGGACACTGATCGGTCCCTGGCTCGCCTGATCGGCGCTTTGCTTAGCGAGGCGGGAGCGAGTTCCGAGCTTTTCGCGGACGCCCATCCCGTAGCGGTTGCGGTCGAGGCTGGCGGGGGCGTAGTGCTGACCGCCGATCCCAATGACCTCGGCCGACTGGCAGCCCCGTATCGGACGGTCGTCATCGAGCCACTGGCACGGAGCAAGGGCTCGCCGACCTGAGGGCGGCTCTGGCAACAGACGCCCGCAACGCATCCGCGGCTTGTCTCAAGATCTCGTTAGCAGAATTCGTTAGCATCCGGCAGGCGAAAGGCCCCCTCCATGAGCGGAAGGGGCCTCTGACCTGGTAGCGGGGGCGGGATTTGAACCCGCGACCTCTGGGTTATGAGCCCAGCGAGCTACCGAACTGCTCCACCCCGCGTCGCGTCTCCCTACTGTATGGGTGCCACTGCTCGCTGGCAAATCCGTGCCGGGCCCGGAGCAGCACGGCCGGCCCGGCGGCACCGACCCAGCATCAAACCGCCTCAGGCACCCGCGCTTCCGGGGGGTGGCACGGTCATCCACACCTGGTAGGTGACCTGCTGCGGCGTCGTGGGCAGCTGCGTCAGCTCGTGCGGGTCACCGTTTGTCGTGAGACTGAGCACCTGCTCCGGCGACCCGCCGAACGCAGCAAGGTGCCGCGCCGAGGCCGCCAGGAGAACCGGCTGGCGGCCGGCCTGCGCGATCGAGGCAGTGACCGTCTGGACAGCGGCGGCTGGCTGCCGGCTCATCCACGCGGTCGGCACGCCGCACATGCCGCGGACGACCTGAGCAAACTCGGTCGCGGTCGGCCAGTCGACGATGACGACTGAGGCATTGCGCGGGATCCTCGCGCACAAGCCGCTGATCGCCGCGGACTGGCCGGCCCCGATGCGCTTCAGCGCCATGCCCTCCTGCGTCACCACCCGCAGCCCGCCGCCGCTACCGCTGTGGGTCACGCCCAGACCGAACGTGGTCGCCACCGTCGGCACCAGCATTGCCGCGACGCAGAACAGCCCGGCCACCCCCGCGGTCAGTGCCCGGGCGCCCCGGTCGCGGGCTCGGCGGCCGAGCCACGACGCGGCCCATAGCGCGCACAGGATGAGCCCGGGCAAGGCGAGCACAACGAGACGCCGGCTCGCCCACGGCTGATCGGGCACGATGTCGGGCGCCCACAGCATCGCCGCGGTCCCCGCACAGATCAAGGCGGTCGGCAGCGCCCACATCCGCCACACACTGGTCGGGTCGCGCCAGGTCAGCAGCGTACCCAGGCTCCGGCGCAGCACCAGGGCGACACCGAACGCGCCGAGCAGCACCGTCGGCAGCCCGATGTACCAGATCAGCCAGTACAGCGTCTGCTCCGCGTAGGTTCTGGTCGGGTCGACCGGCAGCCCCTGCTCGCGCTGCAGCGCGGCGATGAAGTTGTAGTCGGCGAGGCTGGGGTGTCCGTGCATCCGCTGGACATACGGCCGGACGAAAAGCCCGATGAGCGCCGCCAGCACGACGAACGCGCCGACCGCCGGCAGCCAGCGCAGCGGCCTGGCCGCGAGCGCCCTCGGCACCATCCGGCGTATCCAGCCGACCCGCGCCAGGTAGATGACGACGACAGACCCCGCGATCAGCCATGCCGCCACCACTCCGGCCAGGCCGGCCGACTTGCCAACCGCGTCCAGGAACGTTCGATCGAGCAGGAAGGAGCCCAGCAGTCCGTAGCCGGCGCCAACCAAAATTCCGAGAGGGAACGGGGCCGCCTGGGGCCGGTGTCCCATGATGAGCGCGCAGCCGAACGGGATAACGGCGAGCAGGTACGGCAGCGCGTCCAGGCTGAGCACCAGGCCGAACCCGAGCGATAGTCCGGCCAGGGCTGCCAGGACGCGCTCCGCGGAGAGAAACCTGACCCACCGGGCCTCGGACGGCTCTGCGGGATTGGCCACCACCGCCAGTCCGGCCGCTGGCCGGGCTGCGCGCAACCCCAGTGAGTCAGCAAGCAGGCAGAGACCGCCGAACAGCGTGATCTGCAGCGCCGTCTCGCTGAGCGTGGTCCGGCTGATGTACTGCTGCGGCATGCTGATCCCGAGCACGAGCGCTCCGGCCGGCGCCCACTGCGGGCCCACGAGACGCGCGACCAGACCGGCGAAACTCAGGACGGCAAGGCCGCCGAGGATCGCTCCCGCGGCGATGGCGGCGGTCGTGCCGTGTACCCAGAAGGCCCCGGCCAGGACAAGCGGAAGGCCGGGGGTTACTGCCGGATAGATCCCTGACCCGGTGGTCAGGAAGCCCGTGGTGCCGAAGTTCAGGCCCGGGTGGGCGCCGCCGAATGCGGTCAGCGACTCGGGTATCGGCAGCGATCCGTGCTGCGCGATCCAGTAGCCGGTCTGCAGGTAGGTGCCGGGATCGCGGACCACGATGAGCGCTTGTGAAGCCTGCGCCACCTGCCACGCCGTCAGCCCGGCCACGATGACGACCGTCGCCAGCAGACCGAACCAGCGAGTCCAGCCGGGCTCCGAATCTCGGCCGGATGGCAACAGCCGCGGCCAGCCCGCGGGCACCACCCGCAGCCCCACGACCAGGAACACCACGGCCAGCGGCACCGAGATCAGCAGCATCGGGGCAGGCTCGAAGGCGTGGGCGAGCAGCAGCGGCACGCCGGGAATGAGCCACGCCAGCAGGAGCACGGCCGGGAGCAGGGAAAGTCGCGCCAGTAGCACACCCGCGACGTCCGCGGGCCGCAGCCACATGATCTTGCGGGCTGGCTCCCGCGGCGGCCGGCCCTTCGGCGGCCGGCCCTTCGGCGGCCGCTCCTTCGGCGGGCGGATGCGCATCAGCGTGCGGGTCACGGGGGACATGACGGCGGTGACAGGCGAGTCACCGGCCGCCGGGATGTCGCTGTCGGCCACCTCGGCCTGACTCGCCTCATCCGCATCCGCATCCGTCGGCTGCGGATCAGGGCTGGGGCCGCCGTCGGCCATGTCGGGTGGCGCCACAGGTCAACTGTACGGGTGGATGCGGCGGCGCTGGCCCGCGCCCGCCATGCCGCACCAAAGTGGCTCGAAACGAGCCTCGGATGTCGGGAACATCACAGCCGCATTCAGCGAACTGCCAGCTTCCTTTGCCCCTATCTCGACTTTTTCGCGTTCTCCTGGGCACGACGTACCATTGACACCGAAAGAAATGGTCGCTGACCTGGCCGATTGACACCGACCCAGAGGAGTTATGCCCACCGACGACGAGTCCGCCAGCGACTTGTCGTTGCCGGCTGCCCCTGAGGAAGGCCAGACCCAGCGTCGACGGACTGGCCGCCGTCTCAAGACCTCGACGGCGGTCCTGGCCTCGCTGGCCGTCCTGCTCGCCGTCGTCCTTGGCGGCGGAGTTCTCGCGGTCTACCTGAAATACCGCTCGGCCTGGGATGGGATCGCCCGTGTCGACGTGTCGGGCGACCTGCACGCAGCCAACCGGCCGCCGGCCGACCCGAACGCGGAAAACATCCTGCTCATCGGTTCGGATACCAGAGTCGGCGTGAACGGCCAGATCGGCGGATCGCAGGGCATCTCGGGGGCCCGGTCGGACACGATCATCCTGGTGCACATCGCTCCGGGAGCGCACAGCATCGACGTGGTCAGCATCCCGCGCGACTCTGTCGTGCCGATCCTGAACTGCACGCCCGAGGGCGGCACGTCCGGCCAGACCGGGCAGCCGTCCTATGACATTGAGCAGATCAACGCGACTTACGCCTACGGCGGACCTGGCTGCCTGTGGGAGACATTCGAGCAGACCACCGGCATCCACATCAACGACTTCATCGAGCTCACGTTCTCAGGGTTCGAGCAGCTGATCAATACGCTGCACGGCGTCAACGTGTGCCTTCCGCAGGCAGTCAATGACCCGATGTCCGGGCTCAACCTCAGCGCGGGCGTGCATCACGTCTACGGCCCCGAGGCACTGGCGTTCTGGCGCACCAGAGAGGACCTCGGCACTGGCTCCGACCCGCAGCGAATTCAGCGAGATCAGTTCCTGATGTCGTCGCTCTTCCAGGGTCTGGAGCACAGCAGCCTGCTCAACAGCCCCTCCACCATGCTGTCGGTCATCGACACGCTGACCTCGCACCAGGACGTCGTCACTGACAGCGGGCTGACACCGTCGGTGATGCTGAGAATCGGCGAGGCGATCCGCGGGATCAGGGGAAACAACGTCCAGTTCGTGACTGTGCCGTGGACGACCTACACCGGAAACGCCCAGTGGATCAACTCATCGGAGACCCCCAACTCGGGCAACCCTAACTGGGTGCAGTGGGTGCAGCCGCAGGCCAACGAGCTGTTCTCGGCCATTGCGCACGACACATCGCTGCCGAAGACGGCCAAGGCACCCCCGTCGACGGTGGAGACGGTCAGCCCGGCCGACGTGCGCGTGCAGGTGCTGAACGGGTCGCAGACCAGTGGCCTCGCCACCTCGACGTCCGCGAGCCTGACCCAGCGCGGCTTCAGCGTGATCGGGCCGCCGAGCGACGCGGCCACCAACACCTATACCGACTCGGTGATCGAATACAGCGGCCCGGCCGAGCTGACCGAAGCCCGTACTCTGGCCCAGGTCATCCCGGACGTCACCCTGCAGCAGAATCCGAGCCTCACCGGCACGACCCTGCAATTGATCCTCGGCTCGACATTCACCTCGCTGCTGCCGGCCGGCAATAGTACCGGCAGCAGTTCGAGCTCGGGACTTTCCAGCATTGCCGTCACCTACGGCGGCATTACCGGCAGCACCAATATCTGTAGCGACAGCAGCGCATTCAGCGGCCCCGACGGGTAATCCAGCTCGTTCAGAAAGCGCACGGCATGGTAACGGGCCGGCCGGTCAGCGCGACATTAGTTTCCTGCCGCCAGCCCGCTGCCGAGCGGGACATAGACCGTCGATCCGTCGGTCAGTCGCTCCCGCTGCCATCCGCTGGCGCCCTGCGGAGTGTGTCCGAGCAGTTCGCGCATCGACTCGCCGTCCCACGGGGCGCTGCACCCGAGGTAGTACGCGACCGCCGTTGAGTCCACTGCACACGGCGGCCGCACGCCGAGGCCGCGGAGCCGGTCGGCCTTGGCGACGAACGGCCGCCCCGACTGCTCTGCAGCCGCCAGCTGCTGCACCACGAACCGCTGGGAGATGATCCCGGACAGCAGGAAAACGCAGGCGAATGCCACGCTGGCCGTCCGCCAGCGAGCCTTGGTCACGAGCCAGGCAACCGCGTCAGCCGCGAGCACCGACATCAGGGCCAGCGACGGCATGATGTACCGGGGCGCGCCGAAGGGCACCAGGAACACGTAGAGCGCGATCACCCAGACGGCCGTGACAGCCGCCAGCAGGGCGGACGCCCGGGCCGCCGTCCGCCACGTGACGACCAGGCCAAGGGCCGACACGGCGAGGAAGACGACCCACCAGACTGACTCCCCGGGCATGACCCAGCCCTGGCAGCCTGCTGGCGGCACGCAGTACCAGGGCCCGCTGAGCACCTTGACCTGCGTCCCGAGCGAGAAGTAGAGGCGGAGAACTGGGGGCTCCTGGCCCGCCTCGTGCAGCCGCGCAGCGAACCCCCCATACCAGACGTATGCTCCGATGACCCATTCCAGGAAGCCCAGCGCCGTCCCGGCAGCCATGGCCGCGAGAACCCGTGGCTGCCGCCAGCCCGGCACGACGATGACGGCGAGGATGGCGGGGCCCATGATGAACACGACGTTCTGTGGTCGCATCACGACGATGACGAAGCTCGCGAGCGCGATCAGGGGCAGCGCGAGACGGCCGCGCATGGTGCCGCTCACCGCGTGCAGCACGAGTCCCGTCAGTGCCAGGACGCCGAGCGCTCCCCACCAGTCCGGGTAGATCTGCACGCCGCTGTCCTGGGTGATGGCCAGGCTGGCAAGGATCAGGCCCGCCAGCGCGACCACCCACATCGGCCGAAGCCCGCGCCAGCACAGCATGGCAAGGAACAGCCCGGCGGCAGACAGCAGCGCCATCCAGATTCGAATGGCCAGCAGCGAGTCAGTGAACAGCGTCACCGGAGCGGCCAGCAGGCCCGCGCCCTGGCCGTGCACGGGCGGCAGCTGAACGCCGGAGGCGCGGACGCTCGTCCTGGCTATATAGGTGATCTCATCGGTGCCCAGCGGCATCCGCAGCAAGGCCGGCGTCAGCTCCGCGGCGAGGAACGCGGCCGCCACCACGATCAGCCACAGCACGCTGTCCCGGCTCAGCGGCCGACGTGCGGGCCGACCGGCTACGATTGCCTGCGGTCCGCTTACTTTGAGGTCGTGCACCAATGACTCCCGGTGAGCGCCACTGCAGCGCCATGAGCCTATAGGCCATGCCGGGCAGGGAGCCGCCGAGGACAGTCCGGGGCCTGCACCGCATGGTCAGGTATCAGGCAAAGCTATTCGCCTTGGCCGCTCTCGACCGTACCGTAAACTGACCACTACATTTTCGCCGACCCGGGCAGCCGGGAGGGCGCAAAGTGTAGTACAGAACAATAACGATGTGCTGGATGCCACTTGAGGGCACAGACCATTGCATTAACTTTGCCGCACCACGGCATGGTTATTACTACCTTAAGAAGAGCTCAGAGAATTCCCCGAGGAGGAGCGGTGACGAGACTTGCCACGGAGGTGGTCGAGTCATCGCAACCGCAGGCCCGTCGCGGGGTGCTTGCCCGGCTGGCCGGGCCACAGGCGATAACCCTGTATTGCTACCTCCTCGGCGCCATCTACGTCACGTCGCGGATCCTGGCCAGCCCCGCCAGCATTCGCCAGAACGGCGACGTCGAGGACGTCAACCAGGCAACCTGGTTCATGCGTTATGCCGCAACCGCTGTTCAGCATTTCCGGCTGCCAGCCCTCATCACGACGGCCCTGAACGCCCCGCATGGCGTCAACCTGATGTGGAATACGTCACTGCTGCTGCCAGGCGTAGTCCTCTCACCGGTCACGCTGCTGTTCGGTCCGCAGGTCGCACTGACGGTGCTCCTCATCATCGGATTCGCGGGCTCGGCCGCCAGCATGTTCTACGTGCTCCGCCGATGGCACGCGAGCCCGCTGGCGGCAGCTCTGGGCGGCGCGCTGTACGGGTTCTCTCCTGCCCTGGTCAACTCCGGCATCGGCCACTACTCGCTGGTGGTCGCGATCCTGCCCCCGCTGATGATCGACCGGACGCTGAGGATTGTCACCGGCCAGGGCCGGCCCGTGCGGAACGGGATCTGGCTAGGCGTCATGGCGGCCGCTCAGATCTTCATCAGCGAGGAAGCTCTCGTCGACGCGGCCATTACAGCTGTGCTGCTGCTGATCGTGCTGGCGCTGAGCAAACGCCAGCAGGTGCGGTCGCGGGTCCGGCCCTCTGCGATCGGCCTCGGCACGGCAGCGGTCGTCGGACTCGTACTGAGTGTCCGTGGCCTGTGGGTCCAGTTCCACGGCGTCGCGGCCAAGGGCGCTGCCGCGACGACCATCATCAGCTATCACGGAAAGCTGACCAACCTCGGAACCCTGCCGATTGCGTTCGTCAATCCGTCCGAGGGCGTGCTTCTGCACACGACCGGCATGGGGCACCTCGCCAACAACTATCCGCAGCCGCTGCCCGAGTACCTCGCCTACCTGGGCGTGCCGCTGATCATCGTGCTGCTGTTCGCGATCATCCGTTTCTGGCACCACCTGCCCATCCGTGTCGCGGGCGTAACCTGCCTGCTGCTCGAGTGGCTCGGCATGGGCCCGAGGCCGCTCCAGCAGCACCTCACCCTGCCGGCGTTCCTGCTGCCATGGAGCCTCATTCAGCACCTGCCGGTTCTCAATGGCATGGTCCCCGACCGGCTGGCCATCCTGGCCGACGCGTGCGCGGCCGCGGTCCTGGCATTCGCGCTGGATCTGGCGCGCAGCCGGCGCTATGCCCCGTTCTCGCGCTGGCACGCTGGCGCTGCGATCGCGACCGGCATCGCCGTGTTCGCCCTGCTGCCGCTGATACCCGCTCCGTACGACCCGGTGCCGGTCAATCCCGTTCCGGCCGGCTACGCGGCCACCTTCACTGCGCTGCACCTGGCGCCGAACGCCCGGGTGCTGCTCGCCCCGTATCCGTACTCCGGCACGTCCGGGGTCATGCGGTGGCAGGCCGAAACCGGCGAGCCCGCCAGCATGATCGGCGGCGACTTCATCGCGCCGAACCAGCCAGGCCGCCTCGGCCGGGCGGGCCGGTCTGGCATGACGCCTACCTCGTACTACATCGACTACCTGTACGCCGGTGACGTGTCTCAGCCCGAGCCGACGCGCGGCCAGATCCAGGCCGACCTGGCGAGCTGGGATCCCTCCGCCGTAGTCGCCGTGACGGTCCCGGGCAGCCCGCTCGGGAAATTCCTGATTGCGCTGTTCGGCCAGCCAACGACGCACATCGGCAGTGTCCTCGGCTGGCGGCTCAAGCCCGGCACGGGCCTCGCCGCAGCCGCCATCCCCTAGCGCGAGCCGGTCATGCCAGGTCCTCGCCGGGCGCGATGATGCAGCTGCGAACGACCTTTACCCCGAGCAGCAGCACGAGGTACGCCGTCAGCGCCAGGTAGCCCGCCGTCGCAGCGCCCACCCCAGCGGCCAGTCCGATGAACAGAAGCCGACCCTCCCAGCCCAGCTCGGTGCCGTACTCCCGGGGCGCGCTGTCGGGGCGGCGCGGCTTGACGAGCAGGACTGGCCGTTGCGCGCAAGCCAGGTCGGTGTATCGCACGAGCAGAGCCGCAGCGAGCGCAAAGACGACAGGACCGGGCACCCGTCCGCCAGCGCCCACCGCGCCGATGTACAGGAGCTGAGAGCTGAGCAGCAGCACCGGCACAAGCCAGTCGAAGCGGCCGAGGTGGGGATTGGCCGAGCCCGGCGCGGCCAGCACCATGACGATCGCGGGTGCCATCACAAGCAGGCCGGGCAGGCCGTGCAGCCCGATCACCGCGAGGGCGGTGACTGCGGCGAGCCCGAGCACGGCAGGCGGCAGCGGCAGCAGAATGCCCCGGACCAGGCCGCCCAGGTAGCGGGCCAGCATGCCGTCGTCGCGCAGCCGGACCAGGCTGGCTGATGGGGCAGCGACACCGTCGCCGTCGCCGCGGGCCACGGCCGCGACGGCCGGGACCGCGCGGCCCGCCAGCCCGTACCCGACGGTGCTGATCGCCCAGGCCAGCAGCACGAGCAAGACGATCCGCGCTCCCCAGAAGGGCGCGACGATGCCGACGACCAGGATTCGGCCACCGGGCGCCATCGTCACCGCGGCTGCACAAGCCCGGCCGAGCAGGGTCTGCGGCGGATGCACGAGACCGTACGGCGTCGAGGACGCGGTCATGACGGTCCGCACCGCGATCAGGCCAACAACCCCGATGGCCAGCGGCCAGGTACCCGGGTAGCGCTGCGCCGCAGCGGCAACCGCAAGGCCCGCGTACACGGCGGCTTCGCCGACGCTGCCGCCCAGGGCAGCGAGCCAGCCCACCGGGCTCGCGAGGCGATGATCGGTGTCCGTGCCGGCAGCCTTGCTGGCGACGGACCGCCCGGCGACCAGTACGAGATAGCCGCACCACAGGGCCGCCACGCCGCGGACCATGTCAGCAGCCGTGCCCGCTGAGAACCATGCCGCCGCGCAGGACGCCAGGGCGACTGAGATGCCGGTCGCTGAGCTAAGGCCCAGATACCGCCCGCGCGCCCAGGTCAGCACGGAACGGCTGGCATCCTGCAGAAACAGCGGCGTGGTTCCCGCCGCGTCGGCGTCGCCGCCGCCAGTATCACCGGGAACGGGCCCGAAACGGTCGCCGAGAATCCGCCCGCCATGTGCAGCGCGGCCCGCGCCCGGCAGGATGCTCCCGTGGACGACGCGAGCGGCCGACGCGTCGCCAGCATCCGGGCGGCGAGCCTGCCGCCGTGACACCGGCCAGGCCGGTCCCGGATCGGCCGCCACCCCGGCAGCGGGTACCGGCATGCCCGGCCCGCTGCCAGCTGGCCCTCTCCTGGCTTGCCCCTGGCCAGCGGACCCCCGGCCGCCTGGCCCCCTGTCAGCTGGAACTGCCCCGCCAGCTCCGCCCGGCCGCCCGCTACCCGGGCCGCGCTGACCAGGCTGCCCTGACACGTCGGCGCCAGCGGAGCCGACCACCGCGCTGGCTGTCAGCGGCACCGTGGCTGCGTCCCCGCGAGCGAGGCTGATCGCGTCCAGTGCCTCGGCGGGGGGAACGTCGGCGGGAATTGCGCCGCCAGGCCCGTCCCCGGGCGCGGGCGGGGCTGATCTCGGCTGGCCTGCTGATCCGCTGCTGCTCGCGCGGGGGGACCCCGGGCCGCCGCTCGGCGCGCCGGACCCCGGCGGCCCGGACCCGGCACGATCCGGTCGCGGGCCCGAGAACCGGCGCCCGCGCGGGCGCACCTGACCGCCGGCCTCGGCGTGGTGGCCGGCCGGCGCTGCGCTCCCATCAGGCGGCGTCGTGCCTCGGCCGACGGCGCCAGCTTCCTCGCTGCTCAAATCCCTGTGTAGCACTAGGTGATCGGACAGCTACCTAGCGTATAGAACGGCCTATACGGTGGCCGAAGGACGCCGGCGCCACCGAGCGAACCGGACCAGGTAAGGTCCGCCCATGCACACCGTCGCGGTGGTACTGGCTGCCGGGTCCGGCAGCCGGTTTGGCTCGGCCAGCCCTAAGCAGCTGCGCATCCTCGCCGGACGCAACCTCATCGAGCACTGCGTGCAGGCCTTCGAGCAGGCGCCCGGTGTCGACTCCGTACTTGTCGTGACCGCCGCCGCCATCCAGGACCAGGTGAGTCATGACCTGGCCGGCCACGACAAGGTCGCGGCAGTGATACGGGGCGGGGCCAGCCGGACCGACTCGACGAGGCACGCGCTCGAGTGGCTGACGGCCAGCGTCCCGGACGACGCCAAGGTGCTCTTTCATGACGCAGCCCGGCCGCTCGTCGATCAGCGGATCATCGCGGATTGCGTGGCGGCGCTTGACCAGTGGCAGGCCATCGGCGTTGTCGTGCCCTCGGCTGACACCATCGTCGAGGTTGCGGACGGCACCATTCAGCGAGTGCTCCCGCGCCACGTCCTGGCCCGCTGCCAGACTCCGCAGGGATTCCGGCTCTCCGTGATCAGCCGGGCGTATCAGCTGGCCGAGGCCGACCCGGCCTTCGCGACGATCACAGCGACGGACGACTGCGGGGTCGTGCTCCGCTACCTGCCCGAGGTGACAATCGGCGCGGTCATCGGCAGCGAACGCAACCTCAAGATCACCTATACCGATGACATGGCCATCGCGAACGCGCTCATCAGCCGCGGCGACACTGCCTGACCGTCACAGCCCGGAGTCCTCCAGCATCTCGGTGACCAGTGCGGCGATCGGCGAACGCTCGGACCGCACGAGGGTGACGTGCGCGAACAGGGGATGGCCCTTGAGCTTCTCGATCACTGCCACGACGCCGTCGTGCCGCCCGACGCGCAAGTTGTCGCGCTGGGCGATGTCGTGCGTGAGCACCACCCTGGACCCCGCGCCGATCCTGGACAGCACGGTCAGCAGGACGCCGCGCTCCAGGGACTGGGCCTCATCCACGATGACGAACGAGTCATGCAGGGATCGCCCTCGGATGTGCGTGAGCGGCAGAACCTCCAGCATCTCCCTGTCGATCACTTCCTCGATCACGGACTGGGACGTGACCGCGGACAGGGTGTCAAACACCGCCTGCGCCCACGGGTTCATCTTGTCTGCCTCAGACCCCGGCAGGTAGCCAAGCTCCTGGCCGCCGACGGCATAGAGGGGCCGGAACACGACGAGCTTGCGATGCTGCCGGCGCTCCATCACCGCCTCGAGGCCCGCGCAGAGCGCCAGGGCCGACTTGCCTGTTCCGGCCCGGCCCCCCAGGGACACGATGCCGACTTCGCTGTCCAGCAGGAGATCAAGCGCGATGCGCTGCTCGGCGCTGCGGCCGCGCAGGCCGAACGCCTCCCGGTCGCCCCGGATGAGCCGGACCGACTTGTCCGGCTGAACCCGGCCGAGTGCGCTGCCCGCTCCCGCCACGCCAGACAACAGCACCAGGCCGGTGTGACACGGCAGGTCGCGTGCCGCGGCCAGCTCCACCCGCCCGGTGTCGTAGAGCTCGTCGATGTCCGCCGCGGTGACGTCGAGCTCCGCCATGCCGGTCCAGCCCGAGTCTGGTGGCAGCTCGGCCCGGTACTCCTGGGCCGTCAGACCGACCGCTGCCGCCTTGACCCGCAGCGGCAGGTCCTTGCTGACCAGGATCACATCCTCGCCCTCGGCGGCGAGGCTGCAGGCCACGGACAGGATCCTCGTGTCGTTGTCGCCGAGCCGGAACCCGGCTGGCAGGACGGACGGGTCCGAGTGGTTCAGCTCAACGCGGACGCTGCCGCCGTCCGGGCCGACCGGGATATCAGCATCGAGACGCCCGTGCTCCACTCGGAGATCGTCGAGATGACGAAGCGCCTGCCTGGCGAAGTAGCCGAGTTCGGGATGCTGGCGCTTCGCCTCAAGCTCAGTAATGACGACGATCGGCAGCACCACCCGGTGCTCGGCGAACCTGCCGATAGCACCCGGGTCGGCGAGCAGAACGCTGGTGTCCAGTACGTAGGTTCGACGACGCTGACTCGACCTGGTGGTACGCGCTCGCCTCGGATCCCGGCCGGGACGAGAGGGCCCGGCAGCGACGTCAGCCGCTGGCTGCGCGGCCAGCGCGTACGGAGCAGGTGCGGACCGGCGTGCTGAGGAACTGGCCACTCGCTCTCCCCTGGGCGCCAGGCGGCGCCGCGGTCGGACACAACAGACGTGTCGGCGGGACCGGGTCCGGCCCGGCGAGGGGCCAGGAACCCGGCCCTTCGCTCATCTCGCCTGCGCACCAGGACGCGAAGCTCGAGGATCTCAAGGGCCTTCCCGGCGGGCGGCTTGGTACCACCCGTCAGTT
>Ga0123355_10010716_pt1 | contig 14082 bp, 13 predicted proteins | sample TergutEmb28metaG_3_FD_89872 | JGI IMG/M metagenome (GOLD analysis project Ga0123355, IMG submission 89872) | Embiratermes neotenicus P1 segment gut microbial communities from Petit-Saut dam, French Guiana - Emb289 P1 | ecosystem: Host-associated > Arthropoda: Insects > Digestive system > Gut ... | reverse complement strand
AGAGCTCGTGTAAGTTATGCTTTTGGCATGGCTATAGGAATCAATTTTAACTTAACTGCGTTTGACATCGAATTTGATTACCACGCTTTTGCCGAAGGATTAAGAGCAGTTATCGAAGGCCACCCGCAACTCACCGAAGAAGAAGCTCTGGAAATAATCGAAGTTGCTTTTCAAAGCGCAATGGAAAGAAGGTTTGCCCAATATAGGCGCACGGAACAGGAATTTCTCTTGGTAAACAGCCAGCGGCCTGAAGTTCGTGAAACAGAAAGCGGGCTTCAATATATAATCATTGAATATACAGAGGGAGAAAAACCAAATGCCGATTCTGTAGTTAGGGTGCATTATCAGGGAACCTTTACAGACGGCACTCTGTTTGACAGATCCGACGAGCCTGACGGCACCTATATCCCCTTGGCACTTGTCATCGAAGGATGGACAGAAGGTTTAATGCTGATGAGCCCCGGCAGTCATTTTCAGTTTTATATACCTTCGAACCTTGCTTACGGCAGTGACGGCATTCATGGAATAATTCCGCCGTACGCAACATTGATCTTTTCGGTAGAGCTGCTGGAAATTGTCGAAGATGAAGATTCCGATTTCTGGGACTACGACTAAAAAGGAATCTTAATCCTAAAGATCGATCCTTCCCCGGCGTGACTTTCCACTTCGGCGTTTCCTTTGTGAAGCAAGACAATATGCCGAACGATGGAAAGTCCTAAGCCGGTTCCTCCCCCTCTCCCTTCGACTGGTGAGTTTGCGGTTTGTGTCTTGCGGCTTCGTGTGCGATCAACTCTGTAAAAGCGTTCAAATATTTTATTCAAGTGTTCCGCCGGAATGCCGATTCCTTTATCTCGCACTTCAAAAATTAACTCAGCGTTTTCCTGATAGGCGTTAATCCAAATTTTGGATTGGGGCGAAGAATACTTAATGCCATTATCAATTAAATTGTTTAATGCCTGAGTTATAAAAGAACCATGCAGTTTTGCTTTTAAATCCTTAGGACAATCAACTTTAATTTTGATTTGTTTTTCCTTTGCTTGATGTTCCGCCAAAGAAATAACTTCATTGACAATATCAATAACGGAATGTTCTTCAACCTCAAGTATTTTATCGCCGCCGTTTTCCAGACTTGCCAGTGTCAAAAGATCATTTGTCAGAGTCTCCATCAAGCTGACATTTTTATGTATGATTGATATAAAATTAGTTATATCCTTTTCGTTTTCTTGTTTTATTTGAATGTCGAGTAACGTTTCGGAAAACCCTTTAATGATCTGAATTGGCGTGCGAAGTTCGTGGGAAACATTAGCGACAAAATCTTTGCGTATTCTTTCCAGTTTTATAAGGCGTGTAACATCCTGTAATACAAGTACCACTCCCTGCCCTTGCCCCGCAGTCAAAAACGGCTGTGCCTGATACGGTCTAAGAGGAGACGCATTTACCCAAAAATGCCGCTCAGAACCAGCAAAAAAAGTCAGTTCTCTTTCGAGCGGCGAACCGCTGTGAATTGCCGTTTTTGCGATCTCGACCAAATCTGTAGAACGGGTTGCTTCCAACAATGAAACATTTCTAACATCGATTTTGTCAAGATTAAAAAGTGTTCTGGCTTTGGGATTAACAAGGTGCAGTTTAAGCGAAAAGTCCATCGCAAAAACCGCTTCGGACATTCCGTTAAGAATTGCTTCAAGGCGGCTGCCTTCGGATTTTGCCTGCTTAAAGCGGATGTTGAATTCTTCTGTCATCGCACGCAGAGCTTTTTCAAGGCTTGCAAAATCCGGCGTAACCGTATCAACTGCATTCAGCCCGGAAAAGAGAGAAGCGTTTTTCTGAATTATATAAACAAGTCTTTTTAGCGAAGCAGAGAACCGGCGAAAATGCAATAAAAAGGCAATGATTAATAGGGCACAAACAAAAACGATAAATGGCAAAATATAATAGAAAACACTCATAATCTTCTCAAGATTGATTTAGTTATTTAGTTTAAACCGGTAGCCGACACCGCGAATTGTTTCGATCATATCGCCTGCAACACCAAGTTTTTTCCGCAAGCCAAGTATTTGCACATCGACAGAACGATCCGTTACAGGGTAATCCTCTCCGTGAATCGCAGTGATTATCCGGTTACGTGAAAATACGATTTCAGGGTTTGACAGAAAATGTTTTAACAGAGCAAATTCGGTGGGAAATAAATCAAGCTGTTGTTCGCCGCAAAAAGCGGCATGGCGGGCAGTGTCAAGCATAATGCAGCCTTGCTGCCAAACTGAAACATCAGCGTTAGGGGAATTTTCTTCCTGACGGCGCAAAGCAGCTCGTATGCGGGCAATCAGCACTTTGGGGCTGTAGGGTTTTACAACATAATCGTCTGCGCCCAGCTCCAGCCCGGTAATTATGTCTGATTCCTCGCCTTTTGCCGTAGTCATGATTACCGGAATGTTGGCGCACTGTTCGATCTCCTTGATTTTTTTTATAACTTTTAAGCCGTCAATGCCGGGTAACATTATATCCAGAAGTATACAATTTGCTTTTTGGGATTTGAGATATTTTAAGCCATCTTCTCCGGTTTTTACCTGCACGAGCTTCCAGCCTTCTTTTGCTAAAGAAAATGACAACAGCTCTTGTATTTCCGGATCATCTTCGATGATAAGGATAACCGCTTTAATCATTTAACGCCTCATGTTTACCTTCGACCATGTAAATTATCGCCTCACACATATTTGTAACATGATCGCCCAAACGTTCCAACTGGTTTGACGTACGAAGAATTTGCAAACCGCCTTTCACAAGAGAAGGGTTTTTCTTTATCGCCTTTTTGATGTCATCGCTGAGAGCTTTGTGCTCAACATCGATCTGAATGTCCATAGCTGCCGTATTACGTGCTGCCTGTGCGTCCTGAGCCATATAGGCAGAAATTGCCGAACGCAGCATTATCAATCCTGTTTCCGCCATACGCTCCAAATGCATTTGTGCTCTGAACGGCGATTTTCCGGCCTTAGTAAGTTTTTTTGCCGCCCGTGCAAGATGTGCGGCGTGATCGCCCACCCTTTCGATATTACCAGTAAGCTTAAAGATCGTAACCATTTCGCGAAGATCACGGGCTACCGGCTGTTGAGTGGCTATAACCATAGCTGCGTCATCTTCGATTTTTAACTGCATGGCATCAACTTCGGAGTCATTTTCACGAACCTCATTGGCAAGTTCTATGTTGCAAGTACGAAGTGCGGCAAGAGCTTTCCCAATGTTTTCTTCCACTTTTGTTGCCATTGTCAAAATATCCTGTCTTAACAGATTTAATTTTTCTAAAAATAAAGTTCGTGCCATTTTTTTCTCCTATCCAAATCTTCCGGAAATATAGTCTTCTGTTCTTTTATCACTTGGATTTGTAAAAACTTTTTTTGTATCATTATACTCTACTAATTCACCCAAAAGAAAAAAAGCTGTTTTATTACTAACTCTTGATGCCTGGTGCATTGCATGGGTAACTAAAATTATACTGAATTCCTGTTTTAATTTCCCGATAAGTTCTTCGATACGGCCGGTGGCAATCGGGTCGAGGGCACTGGTTGGTTCGTCCATTAAGATAATTTCCGGCTCCATTGCTATACTTCTTGCAATGCAAAGCCGCTGCTGCTGCCCGCCCGAAAGTGTGTGCGCTTGTTTTTTCAGCCGGTCTTTCACTTCATCCCAGAGCGCGGCTTTTTTAAGCGAGACTTCTACAAGCTCGGCAGTGCGCCACTTGTCACGCAGCCCCTGCATTCTTGGGCCGTAAGCCACGTTGTCGAAAATTGTCATGTTAAAAGGGTTGGGTTTCTGAAACACCATACCCACTCTGCGGCGAAGGTCTACGACATCGATTGTCCCGTAAATGTCCTCGCCGTCCAGCAAAACCTCTCCCGTTATGCGACAATCAGGAATCAGATCATTCATTCTGTTAAGAACTCTGATAAACGTCGATTTGCCGCAGCCCGAAGGCCCGATAAGCGCAGCCACATCTCCCTTTTGTATGGAGAAATTGATCTGCTTTAGCGCCTGAAAGTCGCCGTAAAAAAGGTCGAGGTTTTTGACTTCGACTTTTGGTTGCTCGTTTATGTGTTCATTCATTCTACACTCGCATTTTTCCTGAATTTCAGGGTGATTATTTTTGTAGCCGTGTTGATCAATGTTACCAGTATGATCAGCACCGCCGCTGTAGCAAAAGCCATGTTAAAATCTTCAGGGTTTATCGCCTCGCTTGTCAGGTGGTACAGGTGGATCGTCAGCGTTCTGCCCGATTCAAAAATCGAGCGCGGCAAGTTACGTGAAATCCCAACTGTAAGCAGTACCGGCGCCGACTCGCCTACCATCCGCCCAATAGCAAGAATTACCGCAGTGATAATGCCCGGCAGTGCCGGCGGCAGAACGACATGGCGTATGGTCTGAAACTTGGTTGCCCCCACTGCGAGAGAACCCTCACGTACCGCATCGGGAATCGACTTGAGGGATTCCTCAGTAGTGCGGATAATAACCGGAAGCGCCATTATTGAGAGGGTAAAACCTCCGGCGATAATTGATTGTCCAAAACCCATCATGCGAGAAAAAATCAGAAGTCCAAAAAGACCGTAAATAATCGAAGGGATTCCGGCAAGAGTGTCTATGGCAAGGCGCAAAATGCGTACGTATTTTGAGTTGCCGGAATATTCGTTAAGGTAAACCGCAGTTGCAATGCCGACAGGCAGGGCGATACTGATTGACACCAATACAACTAAAAGCGTAGTAACTATCATGGGCAGTATTCCCGTTTCGATACCGGTAATAAATGACCAGTTCAAAAAACCTGCGGAATTGGAAAAAATATAAATCAAAATAAACATAAGAGCCGAGACAACGCCTATCAGCCCAAGCGACATAAATACATACATTATGCCATCTGTGATTTTTCGTTTTGTGTTAAATGCAATCATGCAGCCTCCATGCGGCGGCGAAGACATAAAATTATGCTGTTAAGAATCAGTATCATCGAAAAAAGCACAACGCCTATTGAAAAAAGCATTTCGCTGTGTCTGCCTGCGGCGTAACCCATTTCCAGTGCAATGGTTGCAGTAAGCGTTCTTGCGCTTTCCAGCGGGTTAATCACAAGCTGTGGTGAGTTTCCGGCGACAAGGATTACCGCCATCGTTTCGCCGACAGCACGTGACATTCCAAGAATGATCCCGGCTATGATACCGGAGTTTGCGTGAGGAAGAACAACTCGCCACGCTGTTTGTATACGGCTTGCACCTAACGCAAGGCTTGCTTCACGCACGGAACGCGGCACAGCTCGCAGCGAAGTTTCGGCGATGATTGTTACTGTCGGCAGGATCATCAGCGAAAGAACTATCGTTGCCGAAAGAAGTGTATTGCCCGCCGGTATGTCGAAAATCTGCCTCACCATCGGAACTATCACCATGAGCCCGAAAAAGCCGTACACAACCGAGGGAATTCCAGCAAGCAGCTCTATACCGCTGCGTACAATCGAAGCAAATCGTGCCGGCAAAAACTCCGACATGAAAACAGCACACAAAAGAGCCAGCGGAACACCAATAAGGATTGCTCCAAAAGCAACTATGATAGTCGCCACAATCATGGGAAGTATGCCGTACGTTTTGAAAATCGTTGGCTGCCATCTTGTCCCGGTAAGAAAAGAAAGAAAACTGTACGGCGGTTCGGGAAGAATGATGTGCAGGCGAGGCTGCATGGCGGCAATTGCTGCAGGCCATTCTATTGTAAAAACATAGGCTTCCGGGTAAGTTATACTTCCGGCAAAGCTGCGCTGAAAATCATCGTGCAAAAGTTCTTCCCCATCCCGAACAAAGCGAACCGCCAGTTCAGGATTTCTTTCGGAAGCATCAAAGACAAAATAAAAAGTTTCTTCTTCATCGGCAAGAGGGAAGTTTATCCGAACATAGCTTGTTCCATCAGGAAGATAGATAAAACCGGAATGGTTCAAATACCGCTCGCCGTTTACCGTGATGTCGTTTATACGCTGAGGCACAAGGCGAATTCCGGAAGCCGTCGATGTAAAAAAAGTCCTTGTGCCTTGAAAAAAAACAAACATCACAATAGCTCCCAAAGCCAAAACGGAAAAGAGAGCTACGGTGCTTACAAGATATTTAAAAAAATGGTCTGCAAATTTTCTGTTCATTTAGATCCTGTCAGTTGATTGGAACCCAGCTTCTTGCAACAAACACCTGACCATCGATAATTGCCCAATCAAGGAAGGCTCTGCTTGCCGGGTGCAAATCTCTGTAAAGCATGATAAAGGGTCTGGCAATGCTGTAAGTACCGGCAAGCATATTTTCTGTGGTAGGCGCAACATCGTTTATAGTGATCGCCCTGACTGAACCATCAACCGATCCAACGGAAATATAGCCAATCGCATTGGGATTACCGGCAACATTTGAGCGTACAGCTCCCGTGCTGGGACCTTCGACAGCACCCGCTCTAAGCAAACCGGGAAAGCCGACAATTTCTTCAAAAGCGCCTCTCGTGCCGGAGCCTTCCTCTCGAGTGACAACAGCGATAGCACCGCTCTTGTCAGTAGAAACTTGGCTCCAGTCGGTAATGTCTCCGGTATAGATACTGCGAATTTGTTCTATGGTAAGATTAATTACAGGGCTTGAAGCATGAACTATTACCGCAATACCGTCGATAGCGATGAGCTGTTCGTTAAGGCCCATTCCAAGCTCGGTAGGAGCAAGCTCCCGGCTGGTCATTCCAAACTGATAAAGAACACCTGCGTTCCTTATGCCATCACTGGAACCCGTACTGTGGACATTAATTCTGACGTGGGGGTTCACAGATTGATATTCATTCACCAAAAGTTCCAACACAGGCACAACCGATGTTGATCCGCCAATTTCGATTGTGAATGTTTGATCGGCACTTCTGGCACAGCCGCTTGCCAAAACAAGAATCGCAGCAAATACAGCAAAAACTTTAAATTTCATATTTTACTCCTTAATACAAATCTAAGTACAAAGTACCTTGATAGCGTTAGAAAAATGTCAATGAATTGTTAATTTTTGATTAAAACTGCAATTGTCAATATCTTTATAACACGGCCTGCGTTTAACCCTTAGACAACCTCGATACATTTAGCTACACAAACCTCTGCGCATTTTTTACAGCCAGAGCATTTTGTGTAGCTTATTTTTGCCAGATTGTTTTCGATTACAATTGCTTCATCCGGGCATACTTTTAGACACTTTGTGCAGGCAATGCAGCCGTTCGTGCATTTTTTTCGCACGATAGCGCCTTTTTCGGTATTCTTGCAGGCTACAATTATCGGGAAATCATCTTTTTTTTCTACCGAGATCAATTTGTGTGGACAGGTTTTGACGCATAGGGCACAGCCGATACAGAGGTGCGGGCTGATTCGAGCCAAACCGCTTTCCATGCAGATAGCTCCATTTGGGCATACTCTTTGGCAATCGCCGTAACCAAGGCAGCCGAATGAACAGGCGTTTTCGCCGCCGAAGAGAGGGCTTGCCGCCTCACAGGTTTGAATCCCTGAGTAAGCCATTTTTTTCTGTCTGGATATTCGGTCGCCTGAGCAGGAAACAACGGCAATTTTTTGTTCTATAGTTCCGGCTTCTATTCCCAAAATGGAACTGATCTTGGCAAGAGCTTCGACACCGCCAGGCGTACAGAGGTTTGGTTTAACGTTTTCGCCGGAGATTAGGGCATCAGCGTAAGCCGAACATCCCGGGTAACCGCATACGCCGCAATTTATTCCCGGCAGAATCTCTGAAAGTTGAGCTATTCGCTCATCGATCTTCACGTACATTAGCTTTGAGGCTACATTTAAAATAACGGCACAGATGATACCGATAGCAGTTACTGAAATAACGGCAATAATAATTACATTCATAAATATACTCCTAAGCTAAATGTTGTCAGCGGAAAATGTTTTCTACAATGCCGGAAAAACCATAAAACGCAAAAGAAAGTATAGCGGCGGATATAAGCGTCAGCGGCATACCTTTAAATGCTTTTGGCGGATTTGCATTTTCAGTATATTCACGTATACCCGAAAAGAGCAGCATAGCAATTAAAAAGCCAAAACCTGAACCAAATGCATTAACAAGAGATGTTAGGTAGCTGTAATTTTCTCTGATATTTACTATCGTTACTGCAAAGATAGCACAGTTTGTTGTCATTAACGGAAGATAAATGCCAAGTGTCTTATACAAAGGCGGCACAAATTTTTTCAGTGCGATTTCAACTAACTGAACAAGCGTTGCGATAACCAATATAAAAACAATTGTTTGCAAAAATCCAAGTCCGTTTGGGCTTAAGAGGAAATGGTATATCGGCCACGTTGCGGCAGTCGCCATCAGCATAACAAAAATAATTGCAAGGGACATTCCCAGTGCGCCTTTTTTTTCTTTTGAAACTCCTAAAAACGGACAAGCACCAAGAAATTGCTGAAGAACCAGGTTATTAATCAATACAGTACCGACTAATATAGTAATAAAAATTTGAAAATCCATTATTCACACTCCTCTATTCCGGCAGAAACTTTTCCGCAAACTGATTTTGAGGGGCAGCGGCTGCAGCCAAAATCGCTTCTTTTTATTGCTTTTCCTTTTGAGACCCAATTTATAATTGCTATTAAAACTCCAAATACGATAAAACCTCCGGGAGCCAATACAAACGCATCGATTGTGTTAGCGTTTAAAACAGGCAATTCCAAGCCAAGCCATGTTCCGCTTCCGAATATTTCACGTAACGAAGCAATAAAAAACAGGGCAGTTGTAAAACCTGCGCCTGCGCCGATTGCATCTATTACAGAATTCAACAGGGTATTTTTGCTGGCGAATATTTCCGCTCTGCCAAATACAATGCAGTTTACGGCAATGAGCGGCAGGAAAATCCCAAGTGCCAGATACATATTGTATGCATAAGCTTCAACAATCATTTGAACAACTGTTGTAAAGCCTGCAATAAGAACTATGTAACAAGGTATTCGCACCTTGTTGGGAATAGTTTTACGCAAAAGCGAAACAGCGATATTTGAACCAACTAAAACAAAAATTGTCGCAACTCCCATTCCAATGGCATTTATCGCCTCTGTAGATACGGCAAGAGCCGGACAAATGCCAAGTATCATTACAAAAACCGGGTTTTCTTTAACTATTCCGTTAAAAAGAATTGAAAGCTTTTTACTCATAAACATTTCCTCTTACAAATTCAAAACCCGTAAGCGCATAACGCATAATATTTCTTAATGCGTTAGATGTAATTGTCGCTCCTGAAACTGCGTCAATATTTTCAATTTCATTTTTGTTTCTGCCCCAATAAAGATCTCTGTGGCGTTCGTTAAAAACTCTGTTAAAAAATGAAATTGTTTCCGAATGAGACAAAACAATTGCTTTTATTATTCTTCCGTCCATGTCTACTCCGCAAAGCAGTGTCATGTTTCCGCCAAATCCCCTTACCGATATTGTAAAGATATACCCGGTATCATTTGCCGCTCTGTAAACTTCGGAGATTGATTCGGGGAGTCCGCTTATTCTTAAATTCGCAATATCTAATTGTTCAAAATAATCAGCCGAAGGGATAATTGCCTTTCTTGCCTCATAAGTGCGTTGAGCAGCTCCTCTTGCTATTACGGGGTATGTAATATTATTTAAACCAGCCAGCACTCCAGAAACAAAAAAACAAATAAAAGTCAGGACAAGTATTGATACAACGACATCTTTTCGTATTTTCATGACTTCAATTCTCCCAATGCTTTTTTACAGGAAATTTTATTTATAAAAGGAACAATCATATTCATTAAAAGGATCGCAAAAGAAACTCCCTCTGGATAATTTCCGTAAAGCCTGATTAAAACAGTAATCAATCCGCAGCCGATACCAAATATCGCACGCCCCAAGTTTGTCTGAGGAGACGTGACATAATCGGTTGCCATGAATATTGCACCTAAAAATAAACCGCCTGTTAACATATGGAGAAGACCAAATTCAAAGTTAAAACCGCCTATTACAGTTGTTAAAATAAAAACTGTTGCGATGAATGTAACAGGCACGTGCCATGTAATGACCCTGCGAATAATAAGATATAAACCGCCAATTAAAAGAGCAAGTTCGCTTGTTTCGCCTAACGAGCCGCCATGCACACCCAAAAACAGATTCCACATACTTGGCAGAGCTTCAAAGGCCTCTCCTCTGAACATTTGCAAAAGAGCAACAAGCGGAGTTGCGCCGGTTAACCCGTCAAGAGTGGTTGCCGCAGTAACTGCATCAAGCGGGGTTGGAAAGGTAATAACATCAGCCGCTGCTCCCCAAAACGGCAGCACCCATGTTGTCATTGCGGCAGGAAATGCCAAAAGCATTATGACACGAGCTGTAATCGCAGGGTTGGCGAAGTTTTTTCCCAATCCGCCAAAGAGCTGTTTGACAAGAATTATCGCTATAAAACAGCCGAATACCGCCTGCCAAAGAGGGATCGTTACGGGCAAATTAAAAGCGAGCAATATACCTGTTAATACTGCCGACAAATCACCGATTGTATTTTTGCGTTTTAAAAATTTTTCGTATGCCCACTCAAAAAAAACACAGGCAGCAACACAAACTCCGGTAACAAGCGCAGCTCTCAGCCCAAACACCCAAACCGCAATAACAAAAGAGGGAGACAACGCAATTATCACATCAAGCATGATACGGTTTGTCGTTATTTTTTCCCGTATATGAGGCGCAGGTGAAACAATCATATTCACGCTATTGCTCATTATTTTGCCTCCTTTTGTTTCATCGCTTGTTCATATTCCCATAAAATATTTTTTGATAATGTCATAACCTGCAAAAGCGGACGCTTTGCCGGACAGATAAACTCACAGCAAGCACACTCAACACACATATTCACTTTTAACTTTTTAAGCAGCTCTGGCTTTTTAAGCTCAAACGCATTTTCGGCAGAAGACGGCATCAAACTCATGGGACATTGCGTAATACATCTTCCGCATTTTATACAAGCTGTAGGTTCTGGCCGCTGTGCATCCTTCGCCGAAAAAGCAAGTATGGCATTTGTAATTTTCACGACAGGAATATCGATATTTGGAATAGCGACACCCATCATCGGGCCGCCAAGTGTAACTTTTTTTATGTTATCATTGAGCTTGCCATCAGAAATCAAACCGCCGCAGTATTCAAAAATATCCCGAACCGAAGCACCAATCGGTGTTATTATATTTTTGGGTTTTTTGACAGCCGATCCGTCTACTGTTACGCACTTGGAAATGAGGGGGTTGCCCGTTTTTATATACTTTGCAAAAACAGCGACTGTAGTGCAATTTACTACGATACACCCGACATCGGGCAAGCGTCCGCCCTCAGGCACTATCCGTCCTGTAACATTGTAAACAAGCACCTTTCGCTCGCCTTGCGGATACAAAGACGGAAGCACACGAACAGATAACCTTGTTGAGCCGTCAAACTCAACCTTAGCGCAAAGTTCTTTTAACTTTTTGATAGCTTCTGGTTTATTATTTTCTATGCAAATGATGATGTCTTTGGGTTTAAGGTACTCTTTCATAAGTAGAACACCATCCCAAACATGATCAGTTTCGTCTAACATCGTTCTGGTATCAGAAGTTATATACGGCTCACACTCTGCTCCGTTAACTAAAATATAGTCAAGTTTTTGCGTTTCTTTAAGCGTAAGTTTCGGTGCTGTGGGGTAACCCGCTCCGCCAAGCCCGACAACTCCCGAGTTCCTGACTGCTTCCAAAAATTCGGCAAGGTTTGTCACCTGAGGCGGTCTTATCCCTTCCCAAGGTGTTTGGTTTCCATCGGAAGTGATAACAATCGAAACTGCTTTTTCCCCGGTTATGGCATTGGTAGTATCTATACTTTTAACCGTCCCGGAAACACTGGCATGAACAGGCGATGAAACAAACCCGTCGGCTTCACCGATAACTTGCCCCACTTTGACATAATCTCCAACAGCAACGACAGGAATCGCCGCTTTCCCTGCGTGCATAGACATCGGAAGCCTGACTTCCGCCGGAATCGGCAAAATCTCTGGAACCAATGAAGCGGTGTTTTTTAAATGCGGTGCATGAACTCCACTGACTTTACCCATTGTATCTCCTGGATGTGCAAGTTTACGCCATGTATTGATAGTAAGCTTGCTTCTACACGAATTATACTCTATATATATTGATTCTGCAAGAAAAAAACTTATTCAAAATATAACACTATTTCAGTTGACAGAAAGCAAATCCGCACCTAAACTTATAGTATGAATATATCAACGTATACAGTTAAACCAAAACTTCCGGCGGCGTTGAAGCCTTTGGAAGAGATTGCCCGCAATCTTTGGTTATCATGGAATTATGATGCGGTTCAGCTTTTTATCAGGCTGGATTATGATGCCTGGATTAATTCACGGCAAAGCCCGGTACGCTTGTTGGGAATGGTTAGTCAGGAACGGCTTGCACAAACCGCAAATGACGATTCTTACCTTGCGGCTCTTAAAGAAGTTTACGATAGGTTTCAGCTCTACAAAAAGGGCGATACATGGTATCGCGGAGGCCACAAAGACGTTGTAGCATATTTTTCAATGGAATACGGCATGGACGCTTCTCTGCCAATCTATTCTGGCGGTCTTGGGATTCTTTCTGGCGATCACATGAAGGCGTCTTCGGATATGGGTCTGCCGTTGGTCGGTGTCGGGCTTTTGTATCGACAAGGTTATTTCAAACAAATGCTCAATGCCGATGGTTACCAACAGGAAAGTTATCTCGAAAACGACTGGTACAATATGCCGGTAGAGAGAAAAAACGGCAAGGACGGTCAGCCGATCAAAATATCCGTAGATTTGGCGGGGCGTCAGGCTGTTGCTCAAATCTGGGAAGTAAAAGTCGGCCGCACTTCGTTGTATCTGCTCGATACAAATATCGAAGAAAATACACAGGATATCCGCAATATTACAGCGGCATTGTATGGCGGCGATAAAGAAACCCGCATACAACAGGAAATCCTGCTTGGTATCGGCGGTATTCGTGCGTTGAGGGCGCTTGGTATCAACCCTGCCGCAACTCACATGAACGAAGGACATTCGGCATTCCTCGTGTTTGAGCGAATCCGTGAAATCATGATAGAGAACAATTTCACTTTTCATGAAGCGAGCGAAGTTGTTTGGCCTACGAATTTGTTCACGACTCACACGCCGGTTCCTGCAGGAAATGAACGATTTGATCTTGCCATGATGGAAAAATATTTTCGCGGCTGGACACAAGTGCTTGGTATCTCATGGAAAGAATTCCTTGGGCTGGGCAGAGTTAATATTCATGATGAACGTGAAACTTTCTGTTTAACAGTTCTGGCGCTAAAGATGGCGGCTTATGCCAATGGTGTTGCCAGGCTTCACGGTGTTGTGTCTCGGGATATGTGGAAAGATATGTGGCCGGGGCTTCCGCTTGACGAAGTACCCATCGGGCACGTTACAAACGGCGTTCATCCTCGTACATGGATTTCATCTGGTATGCTGGACTTGCTGGATCGTTATCTTGGTCCAAACTTTGAAGAAAAGCCGACAGAGCTGGCTATTTGGGAGCGTATCCATCGTATTTCTGACGAAGAACTTTGGCGTACTCACGAGCGCCGTCGTGAGCGGTTGGTTGCTTTTGTGCGTGAACGTATCCATGAACAGCACACCAGAACAGGAGCAGATACACGCCGCATGAGTCAGGCGGATGATGCGCTTTCCCCTTCTGCTTTGACCATTTGTTTTGCTCGCCGTTTTGCCACATACAAACGAGGCAATTTACTCCTTCGTGATCCCGAACGTTTAATTCGGCTTGTTAAAAACAACGATTATCCCGTACAATTGATTTTTTCTGGTAAAGCACATCCTCACGATATGCCCGGCAAAGAGCTTATCCGTGAATTAATCCACTTTGCCGAAAAATACGGCGTTACAAACCGCATTGTATTTGTCGAAAATTACGATATGAACGTGGCAAAGTATTTGATCTCTGGCGGTGATGTGTGGCTGAACACTCCTCGCCGTCCAATGGAAGCGTCAGGTACAAGCGGAATGAAAGCGGCAATTAACGGAGTT
>Ga0123355_10010715_pt1 | contig 14082 bp, 12 predicted proteins | sample TergutEmb28metaG_3_FD_89872 | JGI IMG/M metagenome (GOLD analysis project Ga0123355, IMG submission 89872) | Embiratermes neotenicus P1 segment gut microbial communities from Petit-Saut dam, French Guiana - Emb289 P1 | ecosystem: Host-associated > Arthropoda: Insects > Digestive system > Gut ... | reverse complement strand
AGCTACCCCAAAAGATTATACCATAATTCAGAACCGAATGCACATAAGAACAATAAATCTGTTTTACAATTTCCAACGATAAAATCCCTCTAAGGGATCGAATGATGTAACCTAAGGACTGTAGTTTTACATTTATATAATCTATATGTTGTCTCCAACTTAATGTGGATTCTAGTATAATACCCAGGAATTTAGTGGAATTTATCATATTGATTTGTCCATTATTATAAAATGGAGTCGATGTAAAATACATAAACTATTATGAAGCTAGAAAGCATCATGACACACAGTTGCAGTAATTACATTTCTGATCAAAATGTATCATTTAAGTCACTTTTGAGTAAGTCTGCGTTCTGTACTGCACTGTTAGGCTGACCGATGGGGAGGAGGGAAGGGATTAGCTGCTTTGTACCTACAGAGCACATTGGGTACCTGATTTGGATTTTTTTTTTTGTGTGTGCAGCGCAGGCGCAGTATTGCTGTGTGTGGAGAGAGAAGAATGATTCCCAGACCTCTACCCGATCAACCAGATTTTCAGGCTTTTAGGACAGTGTTCCAGTATTGTTTTATTATAATTGTGGTGCCAGTTGCATCATTTTTTGGAGCCAAAAGTATAGTCTTTGATGGTGTACTAGGACTTGCACGTGTCCAAAGCAGTGTGTACTCAGCTATAGTAACTGTTGTAGTTCTTCACATTGTATTGGGATTCTACATTCACAGAGCTTTTTTATCTGACACATTGCAGAAACCAACCAAACAAGATTAAGTTGTGTTACCTATAGAAGAAAGATGGATGCAGAATACAGCAAGGGTCAGAGGTTATTGGTAGTGACACAAGATGGGACATTTGAAGGAGTTTTCTATTTTATGGATCGAGGTCACAACAGACTGACCCTGACTGATGTTGTTCTTCATCCATCAGGCAAGAAAATGGAAGGCTTTAGTCATTATTATAGAAATGAAGTCATCAGTGTTTGTATATTGGATCCAGGTGCATATGCAGGAGTTAGCACATAAAGTGAGGCTGCTGGGAGCGGGAACGTGATGCACAAGGATCAACAAGCAGTACAGCCAGGGAAAGTAGAAGAGTCGGATGTTATGAACACTATGTCAAGAGACGCTGCTATGAACCGCAGTAATCTGAGTGAAGAAGATTATGATGCACTGAACAAACTTGTCGACAATCATGTGCTGATAAAGCATGTGGCAGATGAATTCAGAAAAGCTGTGGAAGACATTAAGGCAGAGTCAGCTGTTGGTTTGAGCATGGAGGGAGCCATGTTTGGGCGGTACAGTCAAGCAAGCCTTGTGAGCATTGCCACTCCCAGCTGTGCTTTTCTGTTTGATATATACACGCTTGGTGATGCAGCATTTGATAACAGACTGCGTGACATACTGGAATCAGAAAAAATTGAGAAAGTTATTCACAATTGCCATATTGTTGCTGATTGCTTACACCACAAACATTGAGTTAAAATTTGCAGTGTCTTTGACACACAATTAGCGGACGTGAGGATGACACAGCAGCAGTATGGACCGATCCCTTGCTTTGTGCGCAGTTTGCCTCAGTGTCTGAGCATATACCTCAATCTCCCTGAAAACCTCATCTATCACCCACAAATCCGTGACGGAAGTATTGTGTTGGATTCACCGCAATGGAACAAACGACCTTTGCCTATTGAACTGGAGATAGTTGCTGTGAAGAATTCAGTTTTTCTGCTTCAACTCCAGAAAAAAAATCTGGAAGGAACTGTTGACAGTTATTACATGCAATGGGATCATGAATTCCTAACACTGCAGTTACACACAATTTGACTTCCAAGAACTGACTTTGAGCAATAATTACATCAAAGGCCTTGTAATAGCACATATGATTTTTTTTAATGGTGGGATTTTATGAAGCTTTACTTTAATGAAACAATGTGACTTTTATGGTATACTTATGACAGCCACCAATTCTCTGTTAACCTACCAACAGAACTGTTACTAAGAAAAACAATCTGTGCCATGTGGCAAATACTGTTTCAAGAGTTGTGTTTATATGTTATAGTAGATTTCAAAATGTTTCCCTGTGGAACTATGTAATACTGGGTGTTTCGGAGGCAAGTGACTTATTCAGCTGATTGATAAAGATCCCTGCTGTTATGGAACTTGCAGGTTTGTCACTATGATGAAAGTCTATACAGATTTACTACGTACTTGGTCAGTTTTTGTTCATTCTGATGATTGTTATCTTTACAAAATGGATCATTAATCTGCCAAATGATACAGTGACTCTCCATGGACAAACCTTCTATCAGACTACTTACCATATTTTCTGTCATTTCTCATACTGCAGATGGGTATAAATGTGATCACTGCCTCTGTCTCACTGATATAATTTTGTCTTATTTCTTTTAAGTTGCACATTTCAACAAATCTCACGGTTAATGTGACTTTATCACAAGGTACAGATATATATACATATAGTGAAGTTTTTCCAAGGTTCATTGTGCACATAAGTGTGTGCCTTTTCCTTTGTTCTACTGGTTTTTAGTGTATAATGACATCTTTTCTATGTAATGGCACTGTAGACTATGTATCTATGTAGTTATGTTGTATTTTTGAATTGGATGTATTTGGCTAGTGGGAAGCTACATTCCTAAATAAATGCCCCTCTGGATTCTGTTCAGCACTGTTAGGCTGCTGATGGGGAAGAGGGAAGGCATTGGTTACTTTATATTGACTGAGCACTGATCACTGGTTACCTTAAGCAAGTTTTCTGATGACATGCAGTTGTTTGTTTCCTGGTTTGATGACGTTTCCTGAAAGGCACATTTTATACGTTGTTAGAAGAAGGGCGTGAATAAATAATAAAAACAGGAGTGGTGTTAATTTAGCAAGTTATCATGGAGGTATTGAATGCAGAAACCTTTAGATAGGTAGATAAAATCAGTATTAAACGTGCAGGGCTTCTGGAATTTACGCCATATCAATGGATAATCAGTTACCTACATTTAAAATGACAGCGCTTTTATCTTCAGGGTCAAGTGGTCCAACAAGAGTTGGATTTCTTGGCCTGTTTACCCTGAGTTTGAAGGCAGTACACTACACACGTAATGACATGCTGTTACGTCCCAGAAGAATCCAATCTTTGCTACTCTTCATTGCACGTCTCAGGTTACAGAGTCTTGACAAATATGTTGCACGGTTTCCTCTCGCCTGTGCACCACTAAAACTGCAATTGTTTTTACATTAATTCACGAAAGTATCACTGGTCGTGCAGTGCGTTGACAGCTGAGACTGGGAATTGAGAGATGAAGACTGGTGGAAAGCAGCAAGGAGCACAGTTGGGAGCAAGAGAGTTGCAGCATTTTGAAAGTTGAATGAGAGGAGGTGAGTTTCAGTTTTAGTAAATTTAGGTCTAATTTGAGATGAATGACTTGAACAAAAATCAATTAATTTTATTTCAGTTAGACTGGAGTTAATTTGTTTCATTTTGGAAGAGTTTAGAAACACCGGAAAACTATTGCATTTACATTTCTTTGAGAAACATATGAATATTTATTATGTTTGGCTTTGTCTATGTCTGGGAAACCTCACATGAATTACAAATGTGACAAACAATGTAGTTCTTACATTGTACTTAACATACATCCTAATGTCAAAACTAGCTTTATGCAGTAGTTGGGAATATAACCTGTGTGTGGTTCTTACGAAGAATCAGCCAGTCATGTTTGCAGAGTTTTTTTTTTTTTTTTTAAGTATTGAATCTGAAAATAAAAACATACTTGTACATAAACTGCTTCACAAAATTGCTTAATTGCATCTTGCCAAACAGGAATAAAATAGGCAAACAGGCTTCACCAGAGATCCAAAGCATTCTGTATGATAACCTTTGGTGGTGTTAGTTTATATGGGCCTGTCTTAGTTTAGTGACTGATTTGTCTCCACAGTGCTTGATAATTATTGTATATTAGTACATGGTTGCCATCAACACAGCCATTTATTGGTTTATATTAATTCAAATTACATGGTTACATGTTTTGACCAAAACTTGGTTTCCTTCAGGCCAGTAAATTACACAAAAAATAAAACTTGCAATTGCAATTTTATTTTATGGCTAGACTGAGATTTCAGTTGTAAGTGTGGCCACTTGATAACTCGCAGGAGCAAAAATTAAGAATGGTTTGTGTAAAGTATGTAAACTGTATAGATCACAGCATTTCAGTAATGGCCAAAGAATTTGAGGTGTTCTGTACTCAGCACAAAGAAGCACAGAACAATTCACTGCATGCATCTTTCTTTGGCCAAAGCAGGGAAATAACAATACAAACAAATATTAACTTAAACAAAAGGGTCATAACTGTCCCAGGCTGTATACCCATGCAATGGCTGGAAATGTTAATAGATGGATTTGGTCCCACTGTTCTGAAATGCAAGTGAGAAACACAGAGGACCTAACCATAATGGAGACTGCTCTTAAGCTTCACATAAATTAAGTGGTGTAGGTTGTTCAACTCATGAGCTCTGGACAGGAATGCCCATCAAGAGTTCAGAAATCAGAACACACTGTATACAGTTTGTTTACCTACTGATTTGAAACATCCTTTGATATCATTCACAGAAGGCATTTTGAATTCTTTATAAGCACTCCCAGGGCTAGTCCTGTAGGGAAAAATAAGGAATTTTTAGCATTCTCTTATTAAGGAGGCTATGAATTGGAGACATGGAACTGATTTAGTATGAAAAGTGTGTCCAGCTGAATAAAGACTATTCAAGGTTTGGAAGTGAGATGGCCGCCATTATAAAGTACAACAAATGACAACACTGCCCCATCCATTGTAGGTGTTGTGTACCAGTTAAGAAAATGAATGTGGTTATATGGAAGGCCACATCTGTCCATATGTGACCAAGACAACACAAACAGTTGCATAGTTTTTACAGGTTCAATGTGCATTTAGGACACAAAATGAAGAATAACTCATGTTAATGAACAGAATGGTAGCATTTCTTTGCCAACCTAATAAGCAGTATTGCTACACTACTACTGTTATTCATATTCAGTGAAGGGGTTTTCTGTAACAGAGATGGGATTTATTGAACTGTTAATGGGTATTTGGCTAGCAATAGTGAAATCTATATTTAATGCTTTCTTAACAATTTTATGTCTTAAAAATAATTTTTCAACTATCATTCAATGTGAGCTGCAGCTTTAAGCTCAGTATGCGTTTTCAAAAACTACCATATTTAATATCAACAAAAGCCAAAAAAAGTTCAGTTTCTTGTAAGGCTGCATAACAGTTTGTGTTGTCTACAGTTTTTCACATGAACAAGTTTGACAATATGGTTTTACTTCCTTCGTTGGTAGTTTTGTTACGTTCACAAATCCTACATTTTTTTTTCTGTGATACAAAAAGGCGCATCAGTTCAAATACACAGAGCAGAGAGCACTATATAACAGCGACACTTACAGACAATTCCAGAATTGTGTGTGCTCAATGTGATCTCCATTTTACCCTTTGGCGCCAAGAGTTTGAAAGTATATTCTACATCTCTAGAAAATTTGTGGATCCCCATGTTGTTGTTTTTACGTTGTATGGGGTGAGAAATACGGCAATGGACAAACTCGAAAGAGAAGGTACACCAACATTTGAAAGAAGTTCCAGGATAATACACTTCGGCGATTCAGTGTTGCAAGATATTAAGATCTTGAAAAAATAAAATTTTGGTTGAACGCTAATTATATTTGTATTGAGAAGTAAAATTACACTTGAGGGCAGCATTAAAATACGTCCACAAAGCAAAGTACTCAGACAGCGTACGCGTAACCTACATCTTTAGCAGATTTTTAGGTATGGACTACACCCAAACGTCTCTCGCAACCAACCACACCGTGGCTTATTAATTACGTGCGTCACGGACTCGACGAGCTTCAAGTAATCTCTGACGTGAGGGTTACGTTCGTATACTGGAGTAATGTAACTGATCCATGAATAGTTCCATGCTTCTGTGACAACTCGGCGTTTGGAAGTATTTCGCGGTAATTACGGATGAAAATGTACACTCGCTGTACCATTGCATGGAAATTTGGATAGTGGGGCTGTAATGCAACATAATTGTTATGTTTATCTTACTGCAGTGGTGTGACAACACAGGAAAAATTAAACATTAAAAGAATTACGTCAATGGAAAAGAGCCACAGTGATAGCACGTGATTATCATGCTCGTGAGCCTGTGTGTTTACACAGCGATCGTTGATCAATCTTGCCAATAGCATGAGCGCATGAGGTGCTTACTGCTGTGGTGTGTGCTGCCGATCTAGGCCGTAATGTCGCCAATGTCACGGTATCTGTGATTTATGATGATGAGGTAACAACTTCGTGCAGGTGCAGTGGGATGATTTTCATAAGTTGCAGAACATAATACAGGAATTCATTCCTACCCCCCCCACCAGCAAAACTCTTAATTTTAGCGCCATGAATTTGGTATCGCACCTTCTTCCAACGCTGGCACTAGGAAAGTCGTGTTACGCGACCGTGGTCGTAGATAAACTTTGTTAGAAGGAAGCTGTATGAGTGGGAGGTTATGTTTCGCGATATCTGTAAAGTTCATAGCGCGAGGGCGTCCTGCAGAGGCAGCTGTGGCTTCTATTTTTTATTTGCACCTGGAAGAAATGTATTGTCATGCCTGAGCAGTTATAATGTATATATGAATACGTTACTTGGTTTGTCATAGTATGGAATCCGGTGTGAGATACACCCATAAAGATTGCAGTCAGCACAGCTTAAGTCGTACAGTTTTATTAGCATCGGCGGTTGCATGTTTTAGCTCTCAAAATTAGTTGTACAAAATATAGATGGATTCTGTAGTTCGGACTCTGCGTCAAACCGAGGTGTAGGTATCACGAATGTATCAGACTCCCTGTACGTAATCTCGGTTTGCAGGAAGACAGGACTTCTATGTGAATCGGAACGCGAGAAATAGAATGTTAATGTTATCATTTAAAGGTATGTAAGCGTAATGAAAAGTGACATGACGCTTTGGTACAACATTGGGAGACACGCAACTGTACGGAGTGTGTCTTGGCTTCGCATAACACGAACGTTATTTTCAAAGTTACTAAATTCGGATTCAGTTCCAATAGATCTGTCAAGACTCACTTTGATGCACAAGCCTCGGCAGCTCCTTGTTCCCTCCAGTAGAAGAGAGGCATGCATTGTCCAAGTTAAATTTGTACATGAAGGAGCTGGAAGTGAAAGTGATAGTGAATTGGAAGAAACCTCTGAAGACGTAATTGATCTGTACAATGAATCTGAGACATTTTCTTTTAGACATCTACTGTATCCTAATTCTGAACATCTTCTTATTAAGCAGCTGAATCTTTCTACATCAGTGCAAGATGTTTTTAATTTCATAAGAGAATATGAATGTGAGTTTGATGGTCAGCTCACGAGCCAAGCTGTGATAGTGTTATGGGATCTTCAGAAGATTTTCTATAAAGTGAATATTCTGGATTCATATCAAAATGAAGTTATTAACTCTTTGTTAAATCCATATGACATTCTTAAGAACTATATCAGTAAGGTTTGTGGACATGACGATTTTAAGATGCTTCTGCATTTGGTAGAAAAACAGACTGCGGACATGTCAGTAGATGCACTAACAGCAACATTGCTGTACTTAAATAAAATGGGTGTCAGTGTTGACCATCCTGTAATGCAGAAATTAATAAATCGTTGTGAATCCTTGGTGGAGAGCTGTGGCCCAAGATTTCCTCTTACAGCCCTTTCTCGTTTCACTGTGGCAGTTCACAGCAGAAGAGGACTCTGGTCAGTCTTGATATCCAAGACAACACTGCCACGTGTATTGGCTGGTATTGGTATGTTTAATTCTGAGGGCCTGAGTAAAATTTGAAAGCAATCCATGTTTTAAACTATACACAACTCTCAAAGGCATTGCTAGTGTAATATAACTGTGTTCAAAATATTCATTGTTTGTCTTTATTAATATCAAAAATGAACTTCTTTTCCTTCATCAGGCTCTACAACTTCACTGTTTGAAAGTTTTGGTCTTCTCTGCTACTTCTGTCTACTTATCCTTACCCTGGATGCATTTTATCCAATTATTTATCTTCATAATTATTAAATCTTCTTTTATATTGTGTTCCCATCTAATTTTTGGTCTCCCTGCCAATCTTATAGATATCAGTTACCACTGATACAATTTTTTGGTTGTCCAATCATTTTTCATTTGGTGTACATGGCTTAACCAGCTCAGTGTTTTGGCTTTAATGTAGTTAATTATATTCATATTTCTAATTTGGTTTCTTAATTCGTAATGTGTTTCAATTCTTCATGTACCATCTCTATTATTTGTAGGTCGAAAAATTCTTCTTAATGTCTTTCTTTCTATTATTAATAATTTTTGTTTTGTAGGGTCATTTAGTACCACTGTTTCACTGGCGTGTTATCAGAGATCTTATTATAGTCCAATATAACTTTAATTTAGTTTTGTTTGATACTAATTTGCTTTCAGATATTTTATGATTGCCATAATAAGCCTTTTTGCTGGAGCAGTTAATTCTTTAATAACTTCTTCAGTGGAATTATTTCCTTTTACAGTTGATCCAAGGTACTTATAATAGGACTCACATCTTAAATATGCAGTATATCATCAGCGTAGGCAGAAGAATGTTTTAAACGTGTAGATATAATTACTCTTAAATCTAGTTGCTTTAATATTACATCTACAACTACACTAAAGGAAGTTGCAGATAGATGATCACTTTGTTTTACTCCAGATTCCACTTTAAACTCTTCTGTTTATTCATTGTTTATTTTAACTCTTGGTCTATTATTGATTAGAGTTAACTCTATCAGTCTTATTAATTTTGCTGGAACATTATATTGTGCTAAACATTCTATTATTTTATTCATATATACAGATTCAAAAGCCTGTGTAGAATCAACAAACATGTCATGCAGATTTATGTTGTGTTCATAGCACTTATAAATTGTCTGTTTATGAATATATTATCAATATTAGATTTATATGGGGTAAATCCAATTTGACATTCTTCCATTTTTTTCAACTATGTCAGATAATATCTTATTTAGTAATAGAGCAAATATTTTATGTGCAATATTAAGTAGTGTAATTGGTCTGTAATTGTTAACATTTTAATCTGTCTCCTTTTTTGTGTATTGGTCATATAACTTTCATTCCATTGTGTTTGAAGGTGTACTTTATCCCATATGTTTAAAATTAATTTATGTAATTTGTGTTTCAAAGTTCTCCTTTGTTTTTTATCAATTCTGGAGGCATATTATCTGAACCAGCAGCTTTGTTAAATTTTATCTTATTAATTATAGTACATATTTCATTATAATTGTGGTGATGACACCTCACTGTTTTCACTTAATTTATCTGTTATAGGGACAGATGTACTTAATGTCTCTTTTGGATTAAGAATATTTTGAAAATGTTCTTTTCATCTCTTCAATACTTGTTCTATTTGTGATATAACATTATTCTCAGACTCTGTACAATTTGTAGGTAATGTTGACTGTTGCTGGTTAAAATTTTACCGCTTACAAAATTTTTTTCATTTCTTTTATTAGCTGCATCTGTTAGCATTAGTTTGTAGTTATGCCATAATTTCTTTTTTTGTTTATGTATTTTATTTGCTTCTTTCCTTGTTTCTTTATAATGTGCTTGTTTTGTCTATTACAATTAAAACCAACTAAATGCACTCTTGTCATAATTTTAATTTCGCAAAGATCTTACACATGTTTCCAGCTATGAAGGTCCATCATCAGGAATTTGCTAGTAGGATACAAGCATTATGGTGTAATGTTATGACCAAGTATGCTTGGTGTTATGGTGAAATATCAATGTGTGTTGTATATAGGGTGGAGTATATACACTGAAATTATAATAATGGTTATTGTAGAACATATTAAAGTGATATAAAAATATATAAAAGCATACATACATACGTATATATATATATATGTTCTTTGCAATATAAAAGTGAATCAAATGCTTATTAAAATGTAAGAAATGCAATACAATGTCACACTGTAATACTATAAAATAGAGTGATATTTATAGTACATACCAGCAGTGGAAGGAGTCTTGTGGTTAAGATAGTGAGCTCAGTGCTGAGGTCTAGGAAGTCGAGGTATAGGTCGAAATTGCATTTCAGGGGTGACGTAATATGAGGGTCAAAGATCAGTCGGTACTTTGGGTTGTTTTTGCCTGCATTTTGTTCTGGTATGAGTTTTTTTTTGTATGATTACAGTGTGATCGAATGTAAAATGGTTCATAAGGAATTAGTAAAGCAGTCTTCGTGACTTGCTTCAGTATGGACAATAAATCATCCAAGTTTTCATATTCTGGGTTGTATCATTATCCGGATCATGACATTATTGTGTTGTAACAGGATATCTAGACAGGAGCACTCCTAGAACAGAAAGCATTCTTGCATATGGCTAGGTATGGACCCTAATAGTATTCTGCATCTTATTGATTGAAAACAGCTGTATAAGTAATTCACCATGAATAAGTTAATAAGCCAGAGGATTTGTTCATTGTGCACAGTCGCAAGAAACTTTGATGCTTAACTTAATACTGTGGTTTATGTGCATAGTTGGGATTAACAGATTCTCAAACATAGAGAGTAACCTGGGGCACCTGTGTTACAGATAAATGACACAGAAGAGCTAGTCTTGATCTATATATGTTTTAGATCTTTGATCCTCTGGGATATAGCATGGTATCAATTGTTGCTTGGTTACCAGTGTTTTCAGAAAGTGCAATGGCCCCATATTTGAGGGTCAAGGTGGCCTTTGGAGCCCTTGAACGTGGTGACCCTCCAATATGGGACCAACACTCTGTCCCAAAATGTCAGTGAAAAACTACCCGTTGACAGTGTGTAATGTCCCAGTAAAATCAAAGCTCTCAACTACGCTGTGGTGAAAGCCTACAATCTCACATCCAAAAATTCTCATATAAAACATTTTTTCCTTATTTTTTCAGAATCTTGTAACAGTGTTGCAGACTTTCGACTTATAACAATATGCCTCATCAGTATTTGCCAGTTAGTCAGTACCTCGGTTTTGAACATGTACAAATCCAAAGCAGATGCTCTGGTAGACTGTGGAATAATCACAGCACAGGATTCAAAAGTTGTCACGAAAGCTGTCACATTTCTTAACTATCCTCACTGGTCTCATCTGAATGGTGCCACCATACGGAAACTGCTGTTGGTTCTTAAAGGAAATATTTGTGGAATGTCACCAAAGGATCTCATCAGTGTGCACAAGGTAACCTACTTATGACCAGCTGGTCAACACTGTTAAGAGAAGTAGATGCTGTTTATTGTGAGAATTATACAGAGTGCATATGTATGGGGTGTTGCAGTTAAGTTTCTGGAATGCTGCCATAAACACTGTGTTTAAGCACATGCACACAAGAAGTTCCTGGCACTGTTGTGTAAGCTCCTCGCACAGCAATGTACTGTGTGAGCTTATATTGCCACTGTTCAGAACATTGCTGGAATCTCTCTTCTGGGATGCTTTTTAGGATGCCCATCACATGTCTGTGAATGTTGGCAGTGTTTGAAGATCGAAAGCTGTTTGAACCAGTCTTCAGATCTGGGAATAGCCAAAAACCACAAGGCACCAGTGCTTGTGAATGTAATGGATTTTCTAATGTCATTGTCAGTTTTGTGTCCAACAGAAAGTGTGTCATGAACAGATGCATTGTTGTGGGGCATCATCCAAGCATCAGGCCAAAGTATGGGTCTTGTCTGGCAAACAGCATCACATAACCTTGCCATTATCTCCAAGTAAGAGTTCTGATTCACTGTTCAACGTTTCTGAAGGTGCTCAAAGTGAACAGAGCATTTGTGATCAGAAAAGCAAGTTAGCATAGAACCTGCAGTTTCTGACCATCAGACAAAATTTATGGTACTATTTTTGCTGAATTTTTCTCATTGCCAAAACTTAAGTCAAAATCTTTGATAATTTGTTTAAATTTAGTTCCTTACAGTTATTCATACATGTAATTGTCTGTTGGTAGAGTCCAGTTGAAATGTGATGGCACACGGTGACGCACGGGAGGGGAAGTGAAGTGGAAACTGGCGAAGGGAGTGGGTAGCCAGTACTCTCACACTACCTCGGAACGTGGTGTATCCAGCATTACTACCGCTGATGTGCACACCTCGGCTGCCAGTAGTGGACTGAACTGACGCCCCCACCAATTTAAATGGACTCATCTGGTTTCTATGCGTGTGCCATCACATTTCAAACACAGTCTACAAATCGACTTTTGCACTATTTTCCACATATTTATCTCTCCACTGATTTGGGAGACATCCAGTTTTGTCATCATTTTGCATGTCTTCCTTGCCAGTCAGACACGCTGAACTTTTAATTGCATCAACACTACTATACGTCTCTTATCATCTACTGTTGCATGTGAAGCATTGCCAAACTTTGCACGATACTTGATGTTGAGGTGTTGCTCTAACCATGTATCGCTCATTTTCCATTGGGATGAAAACACGCTTGAATAAACAGTGCCAGTGGTTTGCTACTGCTGCTGTTGTTAGTGCAGCAGCTTACAAGGTGCACCACAGACATCACAACATGCAGCTGCTTAGTCATTACTGGCTACTCAAAGCAACATTGATGTGGGCATTCTGGGAACATAATTGTTGCACATCATTCATTGTGTGTGTAATATGCAGAGATTTTTAATATTGATGCAGGTGGTACATGCAGTATTGATTGTACTTTATACAGTTTAATGTAATAACAGTAAATAAGGACAATGACAGTGGAGAACATCTTGATCTGGTGGTGTAAATGGCACTGAATTTGTATGAGTCATGTAAAGAGGGCTGCACATAGTAATTCCTTATCCTAAAACTTTCTTGTACAGCTTACCACATGAAATTTGTAGGAATAATTAGTGAAATTGTAGATATTTGTGATTTAAAATGTCTTTACTTTTTCAGAATAATTTTTCATTATAATTACAATACAGGATATTCCATAAAGTACCTATGTATTTTATCATTGTGTAGCTTGTGACCTGATTTTTTATTGTGTCCAGGATTGTGAAATGTACTTTCAAATTCTCTGATTTCTCCCTTGAATTAAAATTGATGCTCATTTGTTCTGATACATTCACTGTCAGTTTTGTCCTGTGAAAGAAAATAAAAATTTGGTGGTTTCATTAAACTATTTAGGTACTGTGTGTGTTACAGCACAGCAGCTGTCTGAATAATGTACAGGATGTCTAAGGAGTTCATATGTTTTGACATCCATCTGTCAAAGCATATTTACTGTAAATGGGGTTGGAATGCTAGTGGGAGTGTTGAAGACTGCCATCATTGTGCACTTGTAGCACACCAGACACCAACTGTAATGGTTTAACATGGAAAGCCTGTTATTCTGAGATTTCACATATCCACTGAGATGAAACCAAGGTTCACCACTAATCAGACTGAATGTGGGGTCTGGTTCTCCAACGTGCACTATAGGGACAGTTAACAACATAGTCTTGCTTCATGAAGCTTCTGAACCACATTTGTTTTGTATGGATGCTCTTGTCTTCCATGTGTACTGACCTCAGTGGAAAATGTTCCACCACAAGTTTTCAAAATTTTGTGAACTGTTATCTGAATTTACACCACACTTGCTGTAGATCCTGTACTCTGCATATGCATCATATGAAATGTGCCTAGTCACATGACTTATACAGTCTGGTGCAGTGAACTTTCAACATTTCTGTTTGTGTAATACAGTGCAGTTGAAGGCAGTGACCAGCAGTATTTCTCAGATAAAAAACCTCCCTGTATCTTCTCATAGAAATTTTAGGAGGTCATGCATACTTAGAAGGTAGCATATACAGCAAACTTCCTGTAATCTGATGTCTTATAGTCTTATAATCTGAAATTCTGATAATCCAGCACTGAGGAGAGTAGTTCCAAGACAGGAACTTTCACTTTTTACCCCCCGCCCCCCCCCCCCCCCTCCTCCCGCCCCTCTCGCACAAAAAAACACGCCTGGCACCACACAAGCCACTGGT
>Ga0123355_10010714_pt1 | contig 14083 bp, 14 predicted proteins | sample TergutEmb28metaG_3_FD_89872 | JGI IMG/M metagenome (GOLD analysis project Ga0123355, IMG submission 89872) | Embiratermes neotenicus P1 segment gut microbial communities from Petit-Saut dam, French Guiana - Emb289 P1 | ecosystem: Host-associated > Arthropoda: Insects > Digestive system > Gut ... | reverse complement strand
GTTCGCTGAAACATTATTTTGAGGGAGAAATACTATGCCAAAACCAAAACGCGGCAAACTTGCCCGTGTAATCAAAAACTGGCGCGGAAGTTGTCCCGCTTGCAGTCGTACAGGTGTTAAACTCTTATGGGAGAAAACCGATGGCGACAAAACCCTAAAAGTTTGTAAACAATGCGGTGACGTTTAATAAATCCACGTCACCCTCGCCGACATAGCTCAGTTGGTAGAGCAGCTGATTTGTAATCAGCAGGTCATCGGTTCGAGTCCGATTGTCGGCTTCAATAAAAGCCCGAATATTCAACGTTTGTTGATGTTCGGGCTTTTTGATTTTCACTTGTAAGAATGATTTTGGGGACTGTTTGGGGACTAATGCTTCAAAACTACTCAATATTATTCGGAATTATTTAAGACGTTTCACTTGCTTTCAGAGAAAACAGTTCTCCTAATTTATCGGCGGCCTCTATGTCTTTGCGCTGTATTGGGTGGGTGTATACTGAAATGGTTGTGGCAATGCTTGCGTGACCAAGTCGTCTGCTGACGGTTGCTACATCTACGCCCTCGGCAATTAGTAGTGAGGCGTGTGTATGCCTCAATCCATGGAAAACCAATTCGGGCATGTCATTTTTCTTCAGCCACTTGCTGAACCATTTTGACGGAGTATCTTTAAACATTGGTTTTCCATCCACTTGCGTAAAAACTTTGTCATGATGATTCCATAGATTGCCCATTTTTATTCGATGTTGGTCTTGTTCATTCTTGTGTAGACGCAATTTATTCATTGCTATTTCTGGCAGAGCAACTTCCCTTCGGCTTTTATCCGTTTTGGGACTTCCGTCAAAACTTCCTTTATCTGGGACATATTGCGAAGCTTTATCAATTTTAATGATATTCTTCTCAAAATTTACATCTGCCCACTCTATTGCAGTTGTTTCACCCAAACGAAGACCACCAAAAACAGCTATATATATCGCCGCTTGGTATTTTATGGGTTCACATTCCAAAAGTTCAAACATTTTAGCGGCTTCGGCATCATCATAATGCCTAGCTTCTTTTCTTTCAATCTTTGGCGGCTTAACGCGCTCACAAGGATTTGATGGAATGACTTGCCACTGCACTGCCGCAGTCATGATAGAGGAAATTAAACGATGATAGTGGTTAATGGAATTGCTAGATAACTTGCCGTCAGCTTCCTTTGGCGCAAACATTTCTCCAATTGAAATATTGCAGTGGTCGCTTATTCGACTTGCTATAACCTTCGTTGTTGGTCTGCCACGAGAGATACTGCGTAAGGTGCTTTCAGACACCACTGTTATCGCTTTACGTTCACGAGATAAAATTTCCATATATTCAAGTTTGAGAAGATATTTTGTATCTGCTCGCATTCCTGCCTCACCCAGATTGTTATAAAGTTCAATTAGATGGGTGGGTTGGAGTTTACATAGTTTGATATGACCAATAGCGGGGAGCAAGCGGCTTGTAAGTTGGTTTTTGTATTCAAATACTGTTTTTGGTGCGAGATGCTTTTCTGCATACTCGGACATCCACCTTTCCGAGAATTCCGCAAATGTGATTTTCTCCCCATCTAGGTATGTGCCGCTTGCCACCTGCTGTTCAAAGAGTACCGCCTGCTTTTGAATTTCTTTTTCTTTTTGACGCTCAGTTAAACCATCAGGCAATTTGATTGATTTATGCCGACGGTCTTTTTTGCCATTGGGCAAATAGCCGCACGACACTGTTATGCGGTATGAGCCGTTGCTACGTTTTTCGATTGATGCCATAGTTCCCCCTTTTTTCTTACCATGAATCCCCCCATTTAATTGACTACCCATTCTCCGTTTTTGTTCGGACCGCGGCGTTCTACAATGTTTTGACGCTTCAAGTCTGAAATTATGCGGTCAACCGTTCGGGCAGAAATTCCTGTTTTGTCGGAAATAAGTTTTTTTGTTATTGAAGAGTTTTCTTGCATACATGAGATAATTTTCAAATCATTTTTCGACAGATTATTTATTGCGCCATTTATTACGCCACTGTCGGTAAATTCGGGGTGTCTGTAGATAGTTACGGCAAAGGAAAGCCTGTCTTCGTCTGTTTCAAAACTCGGTGGCGGCATCCCAACTTTCTTTAAACTCAATTCTCACCCATTCAACTACATTGCCAGATAACAAGGTTTTCATGTTGGTTGGAATACTCATTTATGGTTGCCACCTTTTTTATCTTCCTTCTCGCAACTTTTGTCATACAACTGTTTTAACTCCGTAATTGAACTCATAATCGACCCATAGTGCATATCGCTTAAAATATCCATGTCATATCTAATGATTTGATTACCAGACACAGACTTCGCATTTACATAAATTGAATCGTATGTTTGTATGTTTCTACTTGATGGGTCATACGTCTTTACAATCCCCGATATTGCCCACTCTAAATCGTGATTTGGAGAATCACAGTCCAAATGAGCAAATCGCTCAACTGAAAGATACTTCATAAATAAATAGTTGTGTAGATGCTGGAGCAATTTGTTTATCTCATCTGCTCTCTTATTTTTTATATCAAAGCAATTTTCTATAAGGAAATTTATAGTAGCCACTTTTTCTTTTATCGCGTGACCATGTATTGAACATTTTTGTATTCTCATATACTCGTCTTCAGCCGAACTTAATTTTTCCTCCAGACGATTAGCATATATTAACGCTTCAACCGCGTCAACACTTAGCCCAGTTTTGCTTGCGATGTCACTCACTTCATGGTTTTCACCCTCTTCAAGCCCAAGCAAATAATCGGCTGTGACTCCAAAATATTGCGCGATTTTGTACAATGTATCAATAACAGGCTGGGAACTCCCATCCAGATATTTCGATACAGCCTGCCTACTTATTCCTAATGCTTTGGATAATTCCTCATGTGTAGTTTTTTTCCTGTCTCTAGTCATAAGCGTTCTAAGGTTTTTTGCAAATGGATTCTCGTAACCATCAAATTTTCTCGTGTTAGTGTCTTTAGCCTCTGACATACTTCACCTCATGTTCCGCTAATATATTAGCGATTTCGCAAATAGCGTTGCATTTATTATCCAAACATGCTATCGTAACGTTGCGCTTGATTTGGTTGCATTGAGTTGGGTATAGCACTAGATTGCAACGTGGCGTTTGATTGATTTGCTCTAGGGTGAGCATAGCACTTTATTTTAACAATTGCAACTATTACTCAAAACACGCGAACGGAAACCATCGCTACAAGCAAAAGCTATTATATAGACGAAGATTTCCCGCGTCAAAAATAACGATTGTTGTCTTGATGTGTAAATTGTTCATGTCGTCAAAAAATGAAACATCTACACGTCATGATGTGTAGTTGTTTCACGTCTGCACCATTACCAGCCCATCTTCATGATTGGTTGGTCACGATAACGCCTACTATGGGCACTAGGAGGAATTATAATGGCAGTATTTAGGGAAGATAGAAAGGGTAATTTTACCATCACGAGCAACCATCATCTCAAAGAACGCGGCATGAGCCTAAAAGCAATCGGTTTGTTTGCCATAATGCTATCCCTGCGAGATGATTGGGATTACTCACTTAACGGGCTTGTAGCAATCCGCAAGGAAAGTGAAACGGCAATCAAATCAGCCATTGCAGAACTAAAAAAATTTGGTTATTTGGAAACCAGAAAAACTCAAAACGAAAAAGGGCAATTCGTGTGGGAGTATAATATTTTTGAATCCCCACGCCTCAATAGAAATGAAACCCAAGAAAAAGAAGTTGGACGGGTTGAACCGAAAGCGAAAGCTGATTTTTTAGATACAACAAAAAATGAAAACGAACCAAACCCATACCCCGAAAATCCGCCTATGGATAACCCAGCGATGGATAATCGCACCCAATTAAGTACTAAAGAATTAATTACTAAAGAATCAAATACTACAATAAGTAAGAAAGTCTGTAAGGGCCATTCCGAGGGAATGACCGTGGGTGTTTCTGAACCTCTAATTTTTGAACCTATTCCAAAAAAGGAAAGTATTTTTCAGAAAGTAACAAATGAACACGGAGAAGAATGGGCGCAATGGGCATTAGGCATAGTGGATAACTACATTGACAAGGCTTACCTTTATTGCAAAAACAAGGAGCACCCAAATATGAACAAAGCCCAACGCATGGCATTTGCGGGAAAGTTGCTTGACTGTATGAGCAACGTAACACCATATGAACACGATAGTGAATACGACGGTCTTTCACAAGACAACATTATAACTGCGCTTAACGATATTTTGAACAATGCAAACTGTGACCCGACAATATTGTATGCAACTTCGCCAACGGTTTTAGGTTATTGGTTATTGAGGCAGGACGGAATTGAATGGGATAGCTTGAAAAATACGATATACGAGCCAGTAGAAACGTATTATGGATAGCATTAATACGAACCACTGTAAAAGTTGATTGGAATATAGTTTCCCAAAATGGCTAGGCAAGTCGCGCCAAATTTACCAGTCTGTAAGATAGGAGCAAACTCTTGATATTTTCGACTCGTATCTCGTATCATTTTTGACATTTTCGGGACACCATTGAGAAGGCTTTTTGGGTGCGCTCTGCATGGGCGACGAGCTTAGTGGTGAAAGCCCACAGGCGTGGCTACGCGAATTGTTATCACATTTCAATATGGTGTAGTGCATAACGCCGCCTGCAACAAAACGCGTCCACGTCCAACAGTACAGAACAATCACAATATATCACAATAAAAATATTTTTTTGAACTTGCGCCGAAACTTTTCGCTCCCACCGTATAATAAATATGAAGGCATCAACAGGAAACAAAAGTGACTACCACGAGCATCGAAAAATCAACAAGCAACACATGCATCCACGAAGGAACACAAGCGTTAGGAGGTGAGTTCATAAGCTGGAAGTCCCTAAAAATCAATAGGCAAGCAAAAATAGGAGGGTAAAGATGGAAAAAAAGAGAATGACCATCAAGGACGCAACAAAAATAACAGGACTAACAGAGTACACCCTACGGAGAGGCATTGCAGAAGGGCGATACCCACATATTCGCACGGGTGGCCCTGGCAAAGGTCGAATATTGATTGACCTTGACCTGCTGGAAGAAAGATTAAAACAAGACGCATTAGACAGCACACGCAATATAGATACTGCAAGCGCAATCAACTATGGTCGCTTGCGTCGTGTTGCGGAGTAGCGGAAAAACAAATGACCGCCGTGCAATGGCGGTCATAGGCAAGTGAAACGGCGAGAAGCCGTAGCTCTTTTAGACAAATGCAAGTATAAAGCGGTTACGGCCTCTTGTCAAAAATTTTTTGAATTTTTGAAAGCAGGTCTAAATAAATGCGAACACAGCACGAAGAATATAATCTTGACAACGACAACTGTCGGGACGAAGGCATCAATGCCACTAGCACAAATAAGCATGAAATCAACTCAATTACGCCTATAGCGAGCGAAACCAATAGCAACGAGCAAATATCCGATGAGAACAATACTCTAACGGCAATCAAACCAAAACTATCAGATAAACAAGTACTGTCAAAGGCTCGCAATGCTACCAATGGGGAAAAGTTTTCATCATTATTCGACTGGGGCGATACAAGCAACTACGAAACGGCGAATTATGCTGACCTTGCGTTATGCAATCTCCTTGCGTTTTGGACGCAACGCGATAGAACCCAAATGGAAAAGCTTTTTTGGCAATCAGCGTTAGGCGAAAGCGGCAGATGGCAACAGGAGGACTATAGGCGCACAACCATAAATAAAGCCATCGCCAACTGCACCAGCACCTATGAGCCGCCACCGCCAAGCCAGACAGGTAATACAGAGGATAAGAAGGAGAAAAAGCCTGTTTTTGATGAATCACTTTTAAGAGGTCATTTAATTGCGGAAAACATAACAATCCGCCTCAACACCATCACCAAAGACATCGAAGTTAAGGGCGTTGATGAATCTTATAATCCAGAAAGTATACTCAATGATTTGCCAGCCATTTTGCACGATAAATTGAAGGCAAATACATCTATGTGTAGCAAGGCTACTGTGCAAGATATGATTACTGTTATCGCGGGCATAAATCGTTACAACCCTGTTGTGGATATGCTAACAAATAATATTTGGGATAATCGTGACAGGCTGGAGGAATTTTTCCGTATTTTAGGGATTTCCGAAACCGATACATTGTCACGACTGCTTATCTATAAATGGTTATGGCAGGGATTGTCGATGGCTCGCAACGAGTTGAAAACCGCATATGGCGCAGATGGTGTTCTTGTGCTAATGGGCCCTCAAGGAATAGGAAAAACCAGCTTAGTTAGCAAGCTGGCAATCCGTCCTGAATTTTGCAAACTTGGACAACACTTGGATAGTCGCGACAAAGACACTTATCGGCGTGCAGTCAGCGCATGGATTATTGAATTTGGGGAAATCGAATCAACGTTTCGCTCTGACCTCGAAAGACTAAAGGCGTTTATAACCAATGCACGCGATGAATACAGATTGCCATATGGGCGAGCAGACCAAGTAGTAGTAAGACGTTCGGTTATTATTGGCACATGCAATTCGGAACAATTTCTCATCGACCAGACTGGCTCGCGCCGATTTTGGACAATCCCCGTCACCAACTTCGACCTCAATGGATTGGCGGCGTTTGACGCTCTCCAATTGTGGTTGCAAATTGACAGCGAAACTAAACATGACCCACAGGGATTCCGATTGACCAAAGACGAGCAAGAACAATTAGCGAAACGCAACAGCAAATACGAAAAACCTCTAAAAGGTGAGTCCGAAGTCAGAGACGTACTGGCAAAGGATAATCTATACTACCAAGAAATAACAGTATCGGCATTCAAAGATTCACACCCTGAACTGCGAAGCTACAGCGTAGACCAGTTGGGTAGAGTACTCAACAAACTAGGAATTGAGCAACGCAAAGAATACAAAATGGTTGATGGGAAACGAACATCTGTAAGGCTTCGGTTGTTGCCCATATGGAAGCCGCCACCTGCACCACGCTATTAATGTAACGTAGTTTCTAAAAAACATCTCAGTTATGTAATTGAGGTGTTTTTTTTATGTTGGGAATGTATCGCATCAAGATATGTACAGAATCGAAAAAGCCCTGTCTGCTTGATGAAAATTGGCATTATCACACTCACAGAAAGCACACTACACACCGACACACACCATACAGCTACCGCAAACACAAAAAGGTGTATGCACACAAAAGGCTGTAAAATCAACACTTGCAGGGTGTTAATAGGTTATAGAATACACTGCATACACCTATTTTGATGCTTTCCAATATAAAATTATTTATGAATTATGGTATTGTTAAATCCATATCATAAGTAAGTAATGCGGTGTATGCAATGTATGCGACGTATGCAAAAAAACACAATGCTTAGAGTTTCTATGCCTAAAAGGTTTCTGGATTCAAAAACCTTTCAAAAAAACGCCTGCAAAATGCCTTATTTGCTAATCATCAAATAAGTACGCACGGCTTAATCATATGCTGGACATTACATAGGATATTAGTTCAGCATCACTACTTTTCAAGATATGCCGTCAGTGTATATTGGCTTAATAAAAATATTGGAATATATTCCACTATGTAATTGACTCGTAAAGAAATATACATGTCGTCTTTTTATTAGACGTAACAAGCCACCAGTCAAGTTCACAATAAGAGCGCGAACCCAATCATTTCTTGCAGACGATTGATATTGAACATGTTTTAATGTTAAACCAACTGCAATGATAACTACGCATTATCAAAAAAACGAAAGCAATTTTGTTGCTGATGGTCGCATGATAACCTAACGACATGCTAATGACAACGTACTGACACTGTAACGACAAATTAACGACAACATAATGACGAGCTAACGACAACTCTATGACAACGCAAGTCGGTCAACTTTGCAAACGGATTGGTTGCTACACTACTGGAGTGGCGGTGTGGCTATGAATCCAACGAAAACTTACAACTACAAGATACCATAGATTTTTGAAATATTCAATCCCAGCTTGCATAATGCTGTTGATATGTGGATGAAAGTCAGTGTTCGCATTACTTGCAGTGCTGAAGATTGCCTACTCAAGACTCCATGCTGTGTGGATTTCAGCTTGAAGTGAAGTAGCAAATCTGGATAGGTTTCCGCCTGTGTTTTAAGATATTATATACACAAAAAAACTATCCGAAATTCACTTGATTTCACTTCGCAACTTTGGATAACGTATTTCATAAGAAACGGTGCAATATCACTGGCTTTTTTCACTCTTGAGGTTGAACAAATTCGACGGCTAAAACACTAGCTGGAGCAATAGGTATTCACTTGCGCAAAATACCAGCGGTATACGGCGATAAAAAAACCGCCATATTAATAGAAAATCTTTTTTGAAAAGCATAATATTATGCGCGGGAAATTTCTTGAAAACCGTATAATATTAAGTAGTAGGTTTAATCGCAAGTCATGGGTAACTCTAAGATGTTGATGAAATAAAATTGCAGTAACTTAAAGAAGCCATCAGCAACGAGGAAAACAACAGTCCCACAAGAGACGTATTAACACGGATATTCCGTGTGTGCGTCTTATTTGATAGCGAAAAGACCTAAATAAAAGAAAACGGAGGACATTATATGACCCCAGAGTATTTCAAAAGGATTGAAGAGCTTGCGGATAAGATACAGCAACTCTCGGAAAAAGTGAGAGCCTTTGAATCCCCAGTATTGGAAGATTCGTTTTTTGAATCAAAATCATTTAGGCTAAACGCTATCCGAACCGCACTGACAGGCGAACGACTTGTTAAGGAGTTGCGAGATGTAATTAGTAGCACCATGCACCCAGTATACTCAAACGCCTATATGTTTGATGCAGCGCAGGCACTGGGTATCGAAGTTACACGGCACGACAATGGCATAGTGGAAATAATATTTCCATGTTTAATGCCGCATCGTACCAAGGGTGATAACGGATTTATCACCACACCGCTTCGTAAAGTTTTAGAGAAGTTCACCAACGAAACATCTGAGTTTTTCATGTTTAACCAGTGTGATATTTGTATCACCCATATCTACAACAGAAAAACCAGACGGCAAATTCGCGACCACGATAATATCGAAATGAAAGCAATCGTTGATATAGTTTCGGCGTATTTGCTTAGGGACGACAGCGGATTGTTCTGCAATAATCACACATATTCGGAGTTTGGAGACGAGGATAAAACGCGTATCGAAATTATGGATTGTGCTATCTTTCCGACATGGGTTTTAGGACATGAAAAATACACCGATTATGTAGCACAAATTTCATAACTTTTAAGCGGCAATTTGTGCCACGCCATTAATCCTATGCAGACCACTGAATTGCAGAACTTTTGCAGTAGCCGAATTGCAAAAATCGGTCGAACTAAGGAAACATCAGACCAATTTCCCCATGCATGAGGGTCGCAAGAAGGGGCGTATCTTGATGGACGAAACTGTGTCCAATGCAAACTACGATATGCCCCTTCGCAGACGGCTCTTTTCACTTTCATAAAAGGAGACATTCAAATATGGCAAACAATAAAACTCCCATCGAATACCCAAAAGAACAATTACTGCTAGAGCAAATTGCAATTGCAGGCGAATACCCATACACAAACCGACAACGAATAATCCCGTCCTCAACGTATCTAAGAAAAATACTCGCAAATTTGTTGAACGACAAAATTATTGCCAACGTAAACAAAGACGGCGTGAAGGGTTACAAATTGACCGCAAGAGGAAAACAACGATTGATGAAAGATAACCCCACGAGGTTTGAAGGGCTGTTTACTGGTGAAGTAGAAACAAACAGATTGAGAAGTACCCTTGTGCGCAGGGAGCGCATTCATCTTATGGCGGAAATATATACGTTTATGTACAACACAGGCGCAAAAGTGTACCAAGACACAAAGCCAAAAATATCTGAGCTAAGTCTCAACAATGCTGAAACCCAAATAATAATCCCGTATTATTATTCCAGTCGTGAGCAAAAAGGAAAAGAGTCAGATGCAATCAGAGGTTCACGAGCAACAGGGGTTTTGTTGTCGCAGTCTTGTGTTTTCGCAGTCTACAATACAGGGAATGTCGTTCGGAAATGGTCAGAGAAAAAAGAAACTCAATTCAAAATTCGGGCAAAAAAAGATTTCGCGACCAAAATAACCCAATACAACAAAGCAGAGGTCGCAGGAATAATGATAGGCGCAGATATGGATGTTCTGAAAAAATATTTGGACTATCCAGCTACCGCAGGTTTCGGCCCGATGATTAACGCATACGATAAGTTGTACTATGTTACCAATGATGGAATTGGCGAAATACAAATGAGGCTGCTTTGCGATACATGGAGAATGACCGCGCTAACCAAGATAATGGAAACTGGATATTTTCCAATCGACTCAACGTTCAGTATCGCTTGCGACGCGAAAACTGAAGACGGAATCCCTGTGCTATTTTGCTGCCTCTTAGACATAACTAAATTGATACGCTTTCGCAATGGGCTAAGCATGGATAGGCACAATCGAAACGGCAAGGTAATATGCTTTGACTTTCAATTGGATATTCTGAACGGTTATCTAGGGGACAGGGTGGAGTTTATCGTCATCAACTTTAACAAACTCTACAAGGCGTACTTTTCTGCTGGTATACGGTGAAATGTCCACATGTTAAACACTAAACAAATTCGCCAACCTTTATGATGTATTCGTTGAGTTAGTGCACCTTCGCAGTCGATGGGGTATCGCAGTCGAAAGTTGGGAACCGCTGGAAACTGACTACAAAAATCATCATTCTTGTACAGAATATAGACACAAGGGCGAGTGAATCAAGGAGAAAAACCAGAAATATAATGAGTCCATAAAACGGGACCTCTTGCAAAATCCTGTTCATATGAGTGCGCATTATCAAAACAAAGAGCTGATGCATACTATCATACATGTTAGGTTGCACGCAAAAAACCAACTGCCAATTTGAGCGAAAGTATTTTATGCCGACTGGTGAAGTTGGGGCTACATACTGCATACTTCGCAGACGAAGAAACACTACGAAAAAAATAGGGGAATCAAGGCTTGGGGTTTTCTTCGCAGGCGAAAGATTTGGGCTTGTTGTTCCTAAAATAAAATTATCACCACCAACTCTAATCTTCTGTATGGTTGTGTTTTGATAATTTTTCGACTTCTGCGGCAAATTTAAGCGCGAACTCTGAAAGGACTTGCTTATGGGCATCGGGCAATCTCAAATAAGTTTCAAGGAATTTTTGGCTTAATAGGTCAAGGTTATATTTTTCAGACAACTGCATCAAAAGAGTGCCATCAGCAAAAACAAACATGCTCCCTTCGCCTGTTTTCAGCCATTCTATGTTAATTTCATACTCGCGGCACATTGCAAAAATAATCTGCTCAGTGAGATTTCGCCGACCTTTTTCAAGCAAGGATATTGCGCCATCGGTTACGCCGAGTCTTGCCCCAAATTCCTGCTGGGTCAGCCCTAATGCCTTCCGCGCTTCTTTCATTCTAACGTTCATTGACATCATCTCCAGCCACATCATAACTGTTGAAACTCTACTCTGTCAATATTTTACCCCCAGAAAAAGTTGACAAGTACGCTATCAACATATATAATATGAACTAAGTAAATATATTTTATTCCTAGTAAGAAAAGGTGGTGTATATGAAACAGCTATCTTCCGATAGTATCAGCGACTTTAGCATACCCGACATCGAAAATATAGATGCTATTACAGCAACCATAAGCAAACTCCCGCGAGATTATCGTTTACTGCTTGTTGGGCAAGCTATGGCACTTGAAGCTATAGGTTTTGGAGAATCCACCTGTAAAGCTGATGCATTGCCTTTGTTGAGTTCTGTGGGTGGTGGATAAGGAAGAAAAATGTTTTGATGTTTGCAGGGGGGGCAGAGTTGCAATTCTCTGCACTGGCAACAGATTGGAATTGTTGCTACTGAATCGCCACTACATTTTTTTCAGCAATTCCAACAATGCAATCTTTTGTTCTTTATTGAGCGTGTTCCAGATTGAAAGCATTTCTCTTTGCTCGTTACTTAAAACAATAGCGTCCTTCTCATCTGCGAAAAATTGAGACAAATTAATATCTAAACCTTTGCAGATTGCTTCCAGTGTAGGTATTGTAGGCTGATTGTTAAGACGAAACAAGTTGTTTAATGAGCCCTCGGATATATCAGCTTCTTTCGCTAATCTGTAGTTACTCCAGCCGCGCTCATCTCGCAATTGCTTAATTCTGTCTAGTATTTTCATTACATGTGCCTCCATTCCTGTCCAGAGTACACATATTTGAAGGTGTAAAATACGATTTATAAAGCTTGCAAATGCGCATGTTTATATGTATAATTAGGCATGTGCATAGTGAACAGCATCAATTTTTCATACAATTGAAAGTTGCCAATGGCGGAAGAAAGGGGATTTTTCAATGAAGAAAGTTGTAACTTTATTACTTGTTGCGGTAATAGCACTTGGGGGATTGAGCCTATTCGCAATACCCGCAACTTTTGTTTACGCATCAAATGTAAGTGTTTCCGCGCCATACCATGCAGGTAGAGTTGTTAGAGGAACAGCAGGTTATTTGACCATTCCCATTACAACACAAGGCGTACCCAATGGAACTTACCGTGTTGCATTGTGGCTTCATAACGGAATATGCGGAAACGGTTTTGTTTTAGGTTTATCTGCGCAAGGCTTCACACCGCAAGTTTTGAACTTAGGGTGGGGAGAGCTTGTATACGCTGTTGGTCGCATTGCGATTTCAGATGGTATGGGTGTCATAACCATTGTTAATGACGGAATCCAACATTGGGAGCGCAATTACTGGGGTGGCACAATTTATGTAGAAGTAAACAATACATGGCATTATTCGGGTATTCGCATTGGCGTTTCAGAGTTTGCATCTCCCATGGTTTTGGCAGGTTATGAACCGACAATCCGTGCTGAACTTGGCAACAATAACCCCGCAAGAACTCGTGACAGCTTCATCAGTCGAGGAACTGGAGCACCCTACTACTATAATGGCAGGCTATACACCCGCGCAGAATTCTTTGATGCTCACAACGGAGGAGTGTTCTCTATCCGCTCAATGAACAGAAGCGATTCAAGAGCGCGTGGTCACAATGCAATTTGGATAGCAACTCGCCAAGCTGGGCAGATTTCCCCGCCAGTAAGAATAGACGGTGGCACATCCCCAAGCACTCCCACCCCAGATGTAACCGTGAACCCAAATGTCCCGAACAGCACCCAACCATCACCAGAGCACCCACAACAACCCCCAGCAACTCCACAAGCTCCTGTTCATACTCCTCCTGTTGTGGATGGTGCAGGCGGTATCATTGTTATGGCGGGTGGTACACAAAGAGTTCAATCTCATAGACCTTGGAATTACACTGATAGCGAAATTATGGATTTTCTTCCGCTTGCCTATGCCAATTCTGAGATAACCTTGCCAAATAGAAGACTTACAGATGCTGAAATGCAGGCGTGGATTGATGAATATTGGGAAATGGGTGGTATGAGGGCGTTCGAGTTGGAGGTTATTAGGCTCACTAACTTGGAGAGAACCAGTCGTGGATTGAATGCTCTTGAAATTTGTTATGATTTATCTATGGTTACGAGGTTCTATACTCAGACAATATTAGATTTAGGGCTTGATATGAGTCATCATGCTGGGCCATATGGGAGTTCTGGAAACACGGCGGCGGCTTTTGGAATAGGCTGGAGTGGAGCAAATGGCTCAGGCGGGTCAAGAATGCCACATGATGTAGTTTCCCGTTGGATGCGCTCTCCGGGACACAGAGATAATATTTTAAGCGAAAATACCACGCATATTGGATTTGGGACAGCCAGAGGAAACAGCAGAATATTCCATTATCAAATGTTCAGATAATAATTACACATAAACCAATGATAAATTTCCTCGAAAATGTCGATATAGATGGCTAGGCTAAATTAGCAGGTTTCATAGTTCATGACACAGCATAGTTTGAAGTATCCACCAGCCAAGCAAAAATCCAAAAAATCATAGAAGCCAGCGCGAGG
>Ga0123355_10010713_pt1 | contig 14084 bp, 12 predicted proteins | sample TergutEmb28metaG_3_FD_89872 | JGI IMG/M metagenome (GOLD analysis project Ga0123355, IMG submission 89872) | Embiratermes neotenicus P1 segment gut microbial communities from Petit-Saut dam, French Guiana - Emb289 P1 | ecosystem: Host-associated > Arthropoda: Insects > Digestive system > Gut ... | reverse complement strand
GTCTCCTCGACATGCTTCAGATAATCGTCGAGCTCCTTCTTCGAGAAGAAAGACGTTCCGTAAATCCGCTGCAGCTGCGGATTTTTCTCATCCCCCAGCCAGTACGCCCCGGCGATGTTCAACAGTTTGAATGCCTTTATCTTTCCCGTCGATGGAATATGCGGCCCGCGGCAGAAATCGGTGAACTTTCCAGTGCGGTAGATCGAAATCTTTTCGTCAGGCTTGGTGAACTGCTCGACGAAATGGCACTTCATGAAGTCGCCATCTTTCTTGAATTCGGCCAGTCCCTGATCGCGGGGAACAAACTCGCGCGCATAAGGAATGTTCTGTTGCACGAGCTCCTGCATCTTCTTCTCGATCTTTTCGAGATCCTGGGGCGTAAAGGCGGTGGGACGATAAAAATCATAGAAGAAGCCAGTCTCAGTCGCGGGCCCATGACCCAGCTTGGTCTCCGGGAACAATTCGAGCACTGCCGCCGCCAGCAGATGCGCGGACGAATGCCGGTAAACGTCCAGCGCCTCGGGATCTTTCTCGGTCAGAATGCGCAGGTCAGTATCTTTTTCCAGCGGTCGCGCCAGATCGATCAGATCGCCGTTCGTTTTTGCCACCACAGCCGCGTCCGCCAGCCGCGGACTGATGGTCTTGGCAACCTCGAGCGCAGTCGTGCCGCTGGGAAATTCTTTTTCGCCCCCATCCGGGAACCTCACATGAATGCTGTCAGCCATGGTTAGTCCTGCACAAGCACTGAATCCTTCAGTCTAAAGAAGGGACTGGGGAGGGTCAAACTCACTGTGGGGTGGTATACACAGGCGGAAAGACCACACCCCACGCATCCGTAATTCCCTGAACGTGACCGTTATAATGCTAGCTTGCTGAACCGACTGGTCCTCGAAAACCTACGCTATCGACCCGTCCGGACGCTTCTCAGCGTACTGGCCATCGCGGTCGAGGTCACCATGATCCTGACCCTTGTTGGCGTTAGTTATGGAACGCTGGACGAGGCCGCACGGCGTGCTCGCGGAGTGGGTGCTGACATCGTCGTCCGCCCGCCCGGAGCCTCGGTGATCGCTGCCAGCTCCGCTCCCATGAGCGATGGATTGCTGCCATTTTTTATGAAGCAGCCACATGTCACTTTTGCAACCGGAACCATGATCCAACCCCTAGGCGGCTTTGACAGCCTTACCGGTATCGACCTTAATCAGTTCAACAAACTGAGCGGTGGCTTCAGGTTTGTCCAAGGTGGTCCCTTCATCAGTAACGATGACGTCGTTGCTGATGAGTATTATGCAAGAGAAAAAAACCTTAATGTCGGAAGCTCTATTCAGCTCATGAACCACGATTGGCGTGTCTCCGGAATTTTTGAGTCCGGCAAACTCGCTCGAGTCTGTGCTCGGTTGGATGTGCTTCAAACGCTTACCGGCAGTCCCCGAAAGCTCAGTCAGATCTATCTCAAAGTAGACGATCCGACGCGTTCACAATCGGTAGTCAATGACTTACGTAAGCAAATGCCTGGATATTTCATCTACACGATGGACGAGTTTACTTCTTTGCTGACGATTAGCAGCGTAGGCCTTTTGCGCAGCTTTATTGCCGTAGTGATCGGAATCGCTGTAGTTGTAGGATTCATCGTAGTGACGATGGCTATGTACACAGCGGTATTGGAGAGGACGCGGGAGATCGGAATCCTTAAGGCGGTCGGTGCTTCTTCTGGCTACATCCTTAACCTGTTGTTTCGGGAAACTCTAATGATTGCGATCATCGGGACTGTTATCGGAATCATCCTGACATATGGGACCCAGTGGCTCATGATGCACGCCGTACCAGCATCCTTGACCCAAGAAACCGTATACCGATGGTGGCCAATCTGCGCTGTAATTTCAATTGCAGGTGCGCTTCTGGGGGCGATTTTTCCAGGATGGAAAGCAGTGAATCAGGACGTCATTCAAGCATTATCGTATGAATGACATTCCCAGGCCTGAAATGAGCCGATGAAAACCAGCAGGTCTTCCAAGGTGCTGTCCTGTTCGCTTTACAGTCTGGCTGTGCTCCTCGTTGCTACAACGAGGTGTTGGGGACAATCGAATGCGGAAATCCTTTCACGACTGGATCAGGCAGCGCACTCGTTTAGTGCGGCGACCGCAAACATTAGCGTCACAACGCACACCGCAATAATCGACGAAGACGATACACAAACAGGGACCGTTGTGGTGAAACGATATTCGCCCACAGAAATGCATTTCTTGATTACCTTTAGCGGTGCTGGCGCGCAAGCGCTGGCCTTTCGAGGTCGGACGCTCCAGATCTACTATTGTCCCGAACTGAACACCGTGCGCGAATACGATATTGGGAAGTACAAGGATCTGGCTCAGAAGTTAATTTTGCTTGGATTTGGCATGACTGGACAGGAGCTTGACGCCAACTATGAGATCACGAATTTGGGCAACGAACACGTTCAAGACCAAGACTCGCTACACTTGCAACTGACGCCAAAAGCCTCGGAAATTTTAAAGCAGTTAAGGAAAGTAGATCTGTGGATTTCGCTCAAGAACCACTGCCCGGTCCAACAAAAATTCTACCTGCCGGGAGGCGACTACCGGCTCGTCAGATTCTCCGATGTCGAGATAAATCCGCATTTGCCTAAGTATGCACTTGACCTCCCAAAAACTGCGAAACATGAACGTGTCAACTAGTTCCTGTGGTTCTGCGCAGTGCGAAATATTCCCAAAATCTCCCAAACGTAGCCAGTGCGCCGCAACGAAGCGGATTACAATACTTCCGTTTGAGAATTTCGAAACCGAAACGCAGCTCGGCCATCCTCGGCGGCCGCCTTGTTCCAATCGCCGTGTCGTCGGTGACACTCGCCATGCTCGCCTCCTGGCTCGTCAGCTGTGGTAGCAACCACAGCGGCACAGGAATCGGCAATCCCCCTCCGCCTCCTCCAACCACCTACAGCGTCACCACCTGGCACAACGACAACGCCCGCACCGGACAGAACCTCAACGAGACCATTCTCACCACCGCCAACGTGAACTCGTCGACGTTTGGCAAGCTCTTCGTCCTCTCCGCCGACGGTAGAGTCGACGCGCAGCCTCTCTACCTACCCAACCTGACCATCTCGAACCAAAATCACAACGTCCTCTTCGTCGCCACGGAACACGGCAGTGTCTACGCCTTCGACGCCGACAACGGCACGCAACTCTGGCAGATATCGACGTTAGCCTCCGGCGAATCGCCCAGCGACGACCGGGCCTGCAGCCAGGTGTCTCCGGAAATCGGAGTCACCGCGACGCCCGTCATAGATCCCAACGCCGGCCCGCACGGCTCCATCTATCTCATCGCCATGTCAAAGGATGGATCCGGCAACTACCACCAGCGCCTCCACGCGCTTGACGTAACTACGGGAGCGGAGCAATTCAGCGGTCCGAAGGAAATTCAGGCCACCTATCCCGGCACCGGGGACAACAGCTCCAACGGCAACGTCATCTTCGATCCCGGGCAGCAACTCGACCGCCCCGGCCTGCTCCTGCTCAACGGCATCCTCTATACCAGCTGGGGATCGCACTGCGACTTCCGCCCGTACACAGGATGGATCATCGGCTACAACGAAACCACTCTCGCGCAAGTCACGGTTCTTAACGTCACGCCGAACGGCAACGAGGGCTCCTTCTGGATGAGCGGCGCCGGCCCCGCTGCCGACTCCACCGGCAACATCTTCGCCCTCGACGCCAACGGCGTATTCGACACCACGCTCAACGCCCAGGGATTCCCCATCGAAGGCGACTATGGCAACGCCTTCCTGAAGATCTCCACCACAAACAACCAGCTAGCAGTTTCCGACTATTTCGAGGAATCCAATCAGGCCGCAGAAAACGAAAGCGATGAAGACCTGGGGTCCGGCGGTGCCATGGTCCTGCCCGACCTCAGCGACAACTCCGGTACCACCCACCATCTCGCCGTCGGCGCCGGCAAAGACGCCAACCTCTACGTCGTCGACCGTGATTCGATGGGAAAATTCAGTCCGAACGCCGACAACATCTATCAGCAGATCTCAAACGCTCTCCCTGGCGGCGTCTTCTCGAGCCCCGCCTACTTTAACCATACCGTCTACTACGGACCAGTCAACAGTCCCGTCAAGGCCTTCGCCATCTCGAACGCGCAACTCAGCTCCACTTTCGCCTCGCAAACCGCGCATTCCTTCCCGTATCCCGGGGCGACTCCCAGCATCTCCGCCAACGGCACCAGCAATGCGATCCTGTGGGCTGCAGAGAACTCCACCCCCGCCGTCCTCCACGCCTACGACGCAACGAACCTGGCTAACGAGCTCTACAACAGCAACCAAGCCTCCGCCGGCCGTGACCACTTCGGCGTCGGCAACAAATTCATAACCCCCACCGTGATCAACGGAAAAGTCTACGTCGCAACCACAACCGGAGTAGGCGTCTTCGGGCTGGCCCAGCAATAAACCGTGAGTTTTAGTGCATTGAGGGGTTGCGCGCCCGGGCACACCTGGAGCCGTTTCGGTCGAGCCCACTCTTCCCACACCAGTAAACACAACGTTCCGTCACCGGCCTCGGCTGCTACACTCCCTCCATGCGCGTCAAAATCCTCGGCTCGGCCGCGGGTGGAGCCTTTCCCCAATGGAATTGCGCCTGCCCCAACTGCCGATCGCTGCGCGCCGGAACCTTCCACGGCCCGGCCCGCTCGCAAACGCAAGTCGCCGTCAGCGCCGATTCGTACTCCTGGTTTCTGCTCGGAGCCTCTCCCGACCTGCGCGCGCAAATCGAATCCGCGCCGGAACTTCACCCTCGCGCAGATGGCAACTGCACTCGTCATTCTCCCATCGCGGGAGTTATTCTCCTCAACGCCGATATCGACCATGTCCTCGGACTGCTTCTTCTGCGCGAGCTGCAGCCGCTCCGCGTGCATGCCACCAAGTTCGTTCGCCGCATTCTCACCAAAGACAACTCCATGTTCGCCATGCTCGACCGCGTTCCCGATCAGGTAAGGTGGATCGATCTGAATGTCGGAGCACCATTCGCTCTGCTCGGTCCCGCTGGAAAAGCCTCCGGTCTCGAATGCCGCGCGCTCCCGCTCGGCGAACACTATCCTGCGTACGTTTCGCCTGCCCGCCTTTCGGAGCTCGGCATGGGTGAATCTTCCCTTTGCCTCGTGATCGAATCGCCCACGGGTAAACGCTTAGCGTACATGCCAGCGGTTCCGCGGATCGACGACCGAATGTTGGCGCTGCTCGATTCAGTGGACGCAATCCTGTTCGACGGTACCTTCTGGAGTGCTGACGAACTCATTTGCATCCAAGGCTCTGGCGCATCCACGTGGGACATGGGACACGTTCCCGTCTCCTCGCCTGCGGGAAGCCTCGTTCGGTTGGCGCAACTGAAGCGTCCACGTAAAATCTATGTGCACATCAACAACACGAATCCCATGCTGAATGAGGCTTCGCTGGAATACCGTCAGGTATGTGAAGCAGGCTGGGAAATCGCGGAGGATGGATGGCAGTTCGACCTGTAGACGAAAGGGTGCACGCCAACGCACAAGCGTCCCTCTCATTCGAGGAACTGCGCGCGGCGCTGCGAGCCGTGGGCGAAGAGCGCTACCACCACAAGCATCCCTTCCACGTGATGATGCACGAAGGGCGCCTCAGCCGCGGACAGCTTCAGGCTTGGGCCTTGAACCGCTACTACTATCAGGCAATCATCCCGATCAAAGATTCGATCATCCTCTCGCGCGGTCCGGATCCTGCATTTCGCCGCGCCTGGCGCAAACGCGTCGTCGATCACGATGGAGACGGCACGAGCGAAGGCGGAATCAAGCGCTGGCTCAAACTCGCCGAAGCCACCGGATTGCAAGCCCGGCAAGTGCAGGCCGGAACCGGAATCCTTCCGGCAACGCGCTTCGCGGTGAACGAATATCTCAACATCGTCCGCAGCCGCAGCCTGCTCGAAGCCGTCGCGTCGTCGCTGACGGAGTTGTTCTCGCGCGACCTGATCTCGCTGCGCATGGAGAAATTGCGCCAGCACTATCCCTGGCTTGCGGGAGGTCTCGACTATTTCCAGGCACGCCTCACGCAAGCCCCGGAAGACGCGAAGTTCGCCACAGAGTACGTCTACGACCACGCGAGGACGCGCGCCGAACAGGAACTCGCGCTCCACGCCCTGCGCGACAAATGCGACATCCTGTGGGCGCAGCTCGACGCGCTCTACTTCGCCTATGTCCAGCCAGGATGGCCGCCGCCCGGCGCGTTCCGCATCGCGGACGAGGAGCAGTAATCGTGGCACCTCCCGAAGACACGAGCCGGCCACGCCTCGCCACAGGTTGTCGCTGGGGGGGAACCGAAGAGAATCGCATGATCCTGTTTCCCGAAGGCGCAATCAAGCTGCAGGGAACTGGACGTCAAGTGCTGGAGCGCTGCGACGGCCAGCGCACCTTCGACGAGATCATCGCCGAGTTGCGGAAGGAATTCAGCCAGACTGATCCGGCAAAGATTCGGTCCGATATCAGCATATTTCTGGAGCAACTGCAGAAGAAGCGAATCGTGGACTATTGAAGAATTGCATATCGTTGAGTCATGAAATCAATCGAGCCCGGTGATTCAATCCCGAAGCTTACGGATTCATGGACCAATGAGTAAATGTTTCAATGACCCAATTTCTCAACCCACTCGCCCTCATCGCTGAAATCACGCATCGCTGCCCGCTGCACTGCATTTACTGCTCGAATCCGACGGAGCTGGTAAGGGCGCAATCCGAGGTTTCGACGGAGGAATGGGCGAGCATTTTTCGGCAAGCGGGAAAGCTCGGGATGCTGCACGTGCACTTCACCGGCGGCGAACCGCTGGCTCGCGCCGATCTGACCGAGCTGATCGCTGCGGCCCGGGTAGCGGGACTTTATACCAATCTGATCACGTCAGGGATTGGGCTGAACGAACAGCGGTTGCAGCTGTTGGTCGACGCCGGACTCGATCACATCCAGATCAGTTTTCAGGATTCGCGGGAAGAAGCGGCGAACTGGATCGCGGGGGCGAGAGCACATGCGCACAAGATCGAGCTCTCCCGAGCCATTCATCGTCACAAGATTGCCTCCACCGTGAATCTGGTCGTGCACCGCCAGAATCTCGATCATCTGGAGGAGATGATCGCGTTCATCGAGCAACTCAATCCCGACCGGGTCGAGGTTGCCCACACGCAGTACTACGGATGGGCCTTGGCGAATCGTGCTGCGCTGATGCCCACCCGCACACAGCTGGAGAGAGCCGTCAAGACCATCGCTGTGGCGGAGCAGCGACTCTCGGGGAAGGTGCGCATCGACTCCGTGGCTCCCGACTACTATGCGAAGTATCCGAAAGCCTGCATGGGAGGTTGGGGACAAAGACTCATACTGATCAATCCGTCGGGGAAAGCTCTGCCGTGTCATGCGGCGGAAGTGCTGCCCGGAATGTCGTTCGAGAATGTGCGCGAGAAGACCCTGGAGTGGATTTGGCAGGAGTCGTCGTCATTCCAACGCTTCCGCGGGGAAGAATGGATGCCCGAACCCTGCCGCGGCTGTGACCGTCGCACCGAAGATTTCGGTGGATGCCGCTGCCAGGCTTTCCTGCTGGCGGGAGACGTCAATGTTACGGATCCCGCGTGTTCTCTCGCACCGGCGCACGCGCTTGTCGAATCAGCGGTTCTCCAAGCCAATTCCAGCACAGAAACCGCTGAGCCGAAGCAGGCCTCATCGTTCGTCGAACTGCAGAAGCTTACGGCCGACCTTTGGCAATATCGTATGAATCCCGAGTAGTGCCTTACGACCGAACATACAAGCCACGGATTTCATGCATGGACACGGATAGATCAATCTGTTCGAGATTTGTCGCGTGGGAATCCGTGTTAAACCCGTGGCGAAAATCCTACCAGCGGACTCCGACCGAGATTGGGCGGAAGTCGGTAGTGGTGTTGATGTGGGTGCCGTGCTGGATGCGAAACTCGGCGTAGATCTCCAGGTTCGAGCTGATTTTGCGGGTGATGCCGACACCGAAGTTCTCTCCGAACTGATTCAGGCTGGAATGAAGAAAGTCCCCATTGATGGGCAGGCTTGCCGCGTAGCAATGTCCCCACCACAAGAAAAAACCGTTGCAGGCTGACCCCGGAAACGCGGTCGATGAATCAAGTTTGCCTGACCGATGGAAGTAGCTTGCACCCCCGACGATGTATCCGCCCCAATCCCGGTTCACGGGAATATTAATGATGGGACCCAGATTCAGTGTATAGGCGTGGCTGTTTGCACCGGGAGCTTGTGCAGCCTGGAGCGCGGAATAACGCAGAGGCAGGCTGTTGAACTGGAAGTCGAGCCGCAGCCCGAAATACTTGCTGAGGTTTCGGGCAACGCCCGCGGCGACGAGGGGGCCTCCGCTCCGAACATAGGTCCCCGTGGTTCCGCTGGTGAGGCTGGCGCCACCTCCGGCATTAAAAGACCAGTTCTTGTACTCCTTCGGCTTCTTTTTGTGAGTGCCCAACTCTTCAGTCGAGGGTTCCTGACTGCTGGGTTGCTGACCACCGGGTTGCTGACTGCTGGGTTGCTGGTTTGGTTGCTGCTGGGTCTGGGGTTGATCGGTGGCTGGCTGCTGGGGTTCGGTTTGTTGGGCGTTGACGGTTGCGACTCCCGCCAGAATCATCATCAGAACCGCGGATTGCACGATGCTGAATCCGGGAATCGTTGCGAACTTTCGAATCATTCATTCTCCTCCCGCAGCGCGGGCGTGAAGGGCGGACCCGAGCGCTCCGATCGAGAGGCGCTTTTAAAAGAGCATGTCCGCAGTGATCCCACTGTGACTCGGTCGCAGCAGGCAAACAATCATATTACCAAGCTTTGATGCGGAATTTGTGCGCGAAGCCGCCCGAGTCAGTTCTTGACTCCGATTCGTTCTTTAAGGCTTTGAAAGACCGCCGGGAGCCAACTGTTCCACTGATTCCAGTCGTGGCCGCCAGGAGCTGCATGGAATTCGTACTTGAAATGACGCTGAGCGAGAAGCGCCGCGAACTCGCGGTTCGGGGGCAGCAGACTCTCCTGCTCGCCGCACGCTAGAAAGAAATAGGGCGCAGTCTCCGGATTGGCGGTGCGAATCAGGACGAACGGATCATTGTCGCGCCGGGTTTGGCTATCGGAGGGACCGAAGATCTGGTTGTAGTGGCCAGATTGGTGCAGACGCCGGATCGTGAATGTGCGCCGGGGCACATCGATCGCCGAACTGATCCCTCCGACAAAGACAAAGAGATCGGGGTGGCGCAGACCGATTTTCACGGCTCCGAAGCCGCCCATAGAGACGCCGATCATGGCGCGGTTGGCGCGGCCGCGCGCTGCCGGGAACCGGCTCTCTACGTCAGCAATCAAGTCGTGCGCAATGTAATCTTCGTATCGGTCCTGCGGTGGATCGACCGCGTTCGTGTAGTATGACGATCCGCCCTCCGGCATCACGAGCAGCAGGCCTGACTCGGCGAAGCGCGCAACGTCGGAGTAGTTTGACCAATCGCGAAATCCGCCTCCGCCCCCGTGCAACAGGTATACGACCGAAAGCTTGCGATCACGAGATAAGGTTGCAGGCAGGATGACGCGGTATGGCATTCCACGATTGAGGGCCGCGCTCGCCAAGGTGAAATCGTGGAAAGCGACGTTGGGAGTGAGCCGCGGGTGATCGGGCTTCTCCGCTGGTTCGTTACGGGCGCAGCCTGCGGAGAGAATCCATATTGCAAGTAAGGGCCAGACGCGCCGATGAGCCAGCTTCCACCTAGAGGCAAGCGATCATACCCGAAAGGACTGCCGCGAAACACGGCGACCCATGGCGCGGACGCTGGTTTGGCAACCGTCGAAAATGCAAGCCGATCCTCCGCCTTTCCAGTTCCCGAAAAACCTGGATCGCACGTATGATAGAAAATTCATTTTCGAGAGAGAGATCCGTTGGCGAAGCTTATTTCTAAACCGGTGGCGAGAACGGCTCCAGACAAGGGGCGAGATGCCCTTTGCCGCGTGGCATTGATCGGCTTTGGGACCGTTGGTCGGGCCGTTGTGAAGATTCTTTGGGAGCGTGGAAACGGTTCGATTCGGCTGACACATATCTGTAACCGCAACGTCGCACGTAAGAAACAGGATTGGGTGCCGGGCGATGTGATTTGGACCGACAACATCGATTTGGTACTTGAGTCCGATGTCGATGTCGTGATTGAACTGATCGGCGGGCTCACGCCCGCCGAGCAGATTGTGCGGCGGGCGCTTGAGTCCGGCAAGTCGGTGGTGACGGCGAACAAGCAGCTCATCGCGCGGATGGGGCCTGAGTTGCTGGCACTAGCGGGCAGCAAGGGATGCCAGCTCGAATTTGGCGCGTCGGTCGCGGGAGGAGTTCCGGTGTTGCCGTCGCTGCGCACCGGACTGTGCGGAGACAAACTGCACGGCATCGCCGGCATTCTGAATGGGACTTGCAACTACATTCTGAGCCGCATTGAGAATGCGCGAGTGCCCTTCAGCGAGGCGCTGGAAGAGGCGCAGGCTCGCGGATATGCGGAGGCCGATGCATCCGAAGATCTGGATGGCGGAGATGCGCGGGCCAAGCTGGCCATTCTGGCACTAGCGGGGTTGCGAGCGCGAGTCGAGCCGGAATCGGTGCGTGCGAGGACCATCCGCGCGGTGGACGCGGTCGATTTTGATTACGCGTCACAGTTGGGCTGCACGATCCGGCAGATCTCGCGGGCTGAGTTGATGGGTGAAACCTTGTTGGCTGACGTTGGGCCTTGCCTGGTTCCGTCCGATTCTCCCTTCGGGCGCGTGCAGAGAAATCTGAACCTGGTGCTCACCTCAGGGCAATATGGCGGCGACATGGCGTTCCTGGGCGCGGGTGCTGGAGGAGATCCTACGGCGGTGGCCGTGGTGTCGGATGTGATGTTCATCGCCGCGGGACTTGCGGGCGGGAAACGAGACGTTGCCAGCTCCGTCTCCACACCTGAGATTCGTTGCGATTTTGAGACGGCCTGGTACCTGCGTTTCTTTGTGAAGGATCAGCCGGGGATTGTGGCGCGGCTGGCGCAGATTCTGGCGGCGCACCGGCTGAACATCGATTCGCTGCTGCAGAAGACCGGCTTCGATAAGGCTTCCCTGCCGTTTGTGATTACGCTAGAGCCTTGCCGGGATTCGCAGCTGCACCCGGCTCTCGAAGAGATGACGAGCCTGCCGTTTGCGACGCGACCGTGCCTTTGTCTGCCGATCCTTGGTTGAAATTGGAGGGGAAAAAACAACCGCGCCGATCGTTACAAGACCGACCGGCGCTGTGCCGAGAGCTAATTCCAGAAGGGGTTGTTCAGACCTGCCGGCGCGAGCGCGCTATCGGCTTTGGTTTCCGTCCCTGTTTCGTCAGAGATCTTTTCATCGATCAAGCGGGACGGCGGCGCTTTCAAGGGCTCATTCTCCCCAGGTATGGGAGCAAAAGGATATTCGGATTTCATTGGGTGACTCCTATTTCGTTATGATCTAACCCCCTATTAAACACCCCGAAGAGGCAGCAGCGGTCGCAATAATATTTATAGATGCTATCGAAAAAACTGCACGCTCCCCCACGGGCGTCTACCTTAGAGTCATCGGCTCAGCGGCCCGAAGGCGGCGGGAATTTACGCCTCGATATATGCTTGGTGAGTCCGGGTTGAGACGTTTGGGGAAACGGGGCATATTTTCTAAGGACGCCATCATGAAATATCGCAAGCTGGGGCGCACAAACTACGACGTCAGCGACATCGCGCATGGATTGTGGGGCATGAGCGGGTGGAGCGGTTCGGACGACAAGGAGTCGTTGGCCTCGATGCAACTGGCGGTCGATCTGGGCTGCAATTTTTTCGACACTGCGTGGGCCTATGGCGAAGGCAAGAGCGACGGGTTATTGGGCGAAACCATGCGGAAGAACGCCGACAAGCGGATTTATGCGGCGTCGAAGATTCCTCCGGCAAACGACCGCTGGCCGGCGCTACCGGAATATAAGTACCACGAGGTCTTCTCGCCGAAGCACGTTTTCAAATACGCCGACCGCATTCGCGAACAGCTGGGGGTCGACACGATTGACCTGCTGCAGTTTCATGTCTGGGACGATAGCTGGACCGATGATCCCGATTTTCGGTCCACGGTGGAGAAGTTGAAGAAGGACAAGATCATTCACTCATTCGGGCTCAGCATCAATCGGTGGCAGCCAGAGAATGGCATCAAGGCGCTGCGGACCGGACTGGTCGACACGGTGCAGGTAATCTACAACATCTTCGATCAGGCGCCGGAGGATGAATTGTTTCCCGTGTGCCAGGAGTTGAACATCGGGGTGATTGCGCGCGTGCCCTTCGATGAGGGCAGCCTGGGCGGCAAGATGACGCTCGAGACACGCTTTCCGAAGGGCGACTGGCGCGCGGGGTATTTCGGGCCGGAGAATTTGCCGAAGACGATCCGGCGGGTGGAGAAGCTGAAAGAGGTTGTGCCGAAGGGCATGACTCTGCCGGAGATGGCGCTGCGGTTTATCTTGTCGCATGCGGCGGTAAGTACGACGATTGCTGGCATGCGCAAGGCCGAACACGTCCGGCAGAACATTGCCTTGAGCGATGCCGGCGGGCTCGACAAGGCATTGCTGGCGGAGTTGAGGAAGCATCGGTGGGATCGAACGCCGGCGCGCTGGTCGGACTGATTCGCCTCACCACCCAGACACGGCGAAACACCTTTCGATCTCCCCTGTCTCGACGCTTCCCTATCCGCACGCTTGGCGGCGGTCTTGAGATGGTTTTTGCCTGATTCTACGAGGGCTGGTAGTACTTTCTCCCTGCTCGTTACCCTCATCTTTTGAGCTTGCATACCACTCTTGCGTACTTCCGACTGTCGAGCTGGTCCCGATTGCCGGCGATTGCGGCTTGCCTGCTTTTCGTCGTGGCGACGCCCCTCCACGCGCAGAGTCCGCGTGGGACGCTGCGGGGAGCGGTGCAGGATATGACCGGGGCCCGTGTTGCTGCCGCCAAGATCGTGGTGCGGGCGGTGGATTCGGCCATGCGCCGTGAGGCGGTCAGTGAAGACCGGGGAGAGTTTCGTGTGGACGATTTGCCGCCGGGGACCTATCAAATCACCGTCAGTGCAGCCGGATTTGCGCCGGCTGAAGCCGAAGTTTCCATCGCGGTAAGTTCGGTGCGCGAGGTTACGGTCACGCTGACGGCAGTGGGGGCGAGCGAAAGCATTCAAGTACAAGGGGAAATCTCGTCGATCACAACCCAGCCGATCGATCTGGTCAGCGTGGTGCATCAGGGGGTGATCAGCGCCGAGGACCTGGCGACGCTGCCGCTGGCTGCGCGAAGCTTTGCCAACATCGCTTATCTGGCGCCCGGAACGGAGCCGGTCGAGCCTTCGGATCCGACCAAGGCGCGGATTACCGCGGTCTCTACCGGCGGAAGCTCGGGGTTGAACAACGAGCTGTCGGTCGATGGTGCCGACAATACCGACGACTGGATTGGCGGATTTCTGCAGAATTTTTCTCCGGATTCGGTTCAGGAATTTGCGGTGCGCACGGCGAATGCAGACGCGGACACAGGAGGCACGACCGCCGGATCGGTTGTCATTACGACCCGTCGCGGGACCAATGTCTGGCACGGCAGCGGGGCCTTTTATGAGCGGGCGGCGGCGCTGAATGCACGGTTTCCGATTGAGAATCCGGCGCAGACTTGCGATGCCTCGGGATGCGTAAACAACCCGAAGCAGCCATTCTCGCGGCAGAATTACGTGGGGACGCTGGGCGGACCGATCGCTTCCAACCGAGTCTGGCTGTTTTCCTCGCTCGAATACGTTCGCGAGAATGCGAGCATTGCTTACAGCCCCGCAAGCACGACTCAGTTTGATGCGCTCGCGCAGCTGGCCGCCGACGGGCTGGTTCCGGGAGTGCCTTCAATCGAGGTGCCCGCGACCGTGCCAATTCCTTTCCGCGACTACATCGGCTCGCTGCGCTTTGACTGGGCACAGTCGGCAAAGTCGCAGTGGTTCCTCCGGGTGTCCCAGGACAGCTATCTGACGCGCAACGCGCTGGTGCAGCAGGC
>Ga0123355_10010712_pt1 | contig 14084 bp, 1 predicted proteins | sample TergutEmb28metaG_3_FD_89872 | JGI IMG/M metagenome (GOLD analysis project Ga0123355, IMG submission 89872) | Embiratermes neotenicus P1 segment gut microbial communities from Petit-Saut dam, French Guiana - Emb289 P1 | ecosystem: Host-associated > Arthropoda: Insects > Digestive system > Gut ... | reverse complement strand
ATCAGGGAATCTCTCATTTAAAATGTCAGTCACAAAGCAACTGAAATCGGGAGGAGCTCCGCCTTGCATAAAAATAACTCTACTTACAGTTTCTTGTTCGAAGGTTTCAATCTGTGGAAACACGTACTGTTTAAGTTATAGCGGTTTCAAATCCCGTCCATCTATTTCGAAGACCCTGTATAATATATGATCATATTGTTGTCTGGGTGCCAGATGGTACCGATGAAAGTAAATCAGTATACGTAAATTTCACCCTAGAACAGGACAGAAAAGCCTAAAAGGGAGTAGAAATTTGTCTGTACCCTTTCTTTAACCTCGGCTCTAGATGGGATGGGACGTCAACGCTACGTCCCGGCTGCTTTACCACAGGAAATGACTCGGTATCCTTTGTCGAGGAGGCGGGGTGGAACCCAGGGACAGTCTGGACGGGTACGGAAAATCTCGCCCCTAACGGAATTCGATCCCGGGATCGTCCAACACGTAGCGAGGTGCTATACCGACTAAGCTATCGCGACCCACTAGATGTTACCGATAAGAATCGACAATAATGTAGCCAGAATCTTTCAATGAATAATACCAACATAATAACGTTAAAACGTGGGTGATTTTCGAAGCCTGTTTCGGTAAAGAAAGATAAGAGTTTGCAAATTATCGTCCTCTCCAGACCACATTACATGTAATAATAACCAACAATTCGTTCGCTACGTTAAATACATTTAACCCAATTATTTGTTGCGTTGTTAAGTTTGTAGGGTTCTGATCTGTTTTTAGTTGACTCCATATTGCATTAGTGTCTGTTATTTTGTTCCATTAGTCCAGGCGGTCTACAAGAAATCCTGGCTTAAAAAAACCATCAAACGAACAATAGTAGAAACAATTAACGTGATGCAAAAATAACAAATTTTATTGATACTTACAATCAGATCAACATGTTTCGGCCAATAATGTCGCCCATCCTCAGGTGTAATAAAATGTGTTTACAGCTTGTGATATAATGCACCGACGATGCTGCTTGTAGGCAGAATCGTTGGTGCATTATACCACAAGCAATTAGGAACGCGGTGGGTACGTCAAAACACAGCTGTATTGAATCCTAATTATTATGCTGACGACGACATGTTTCGGCCACTGTGGGCTATCTTCAGGTCACAAAAATGTATATAGAGGAAAAATTTACAGATTATGATTAGAGTATAGGTGCATATTGTAAACTGTACAGAGTATGATAATTGTATAGGTGCATATTGTAAACTGTACAGAGTATAATCATTTTATAGGTGCATATTTTAAAACGTAAAGAGTACGATCATTATATATGTGACTAATGTAAAATTTACAGGGTATAATGAGAGTATAAGTGCATATTTAAAAAATTCTACAGAGTATGATCATAGTATAGGTGCTTATTCAAAACTTTACAGAGTATAAACATGTTATAGGTGCATATTTTAAAGAGTACAGAGTATGATCATAGTATAGGTGCTTATTGTAAACTGTACAAAGTATGATTATAGTAGAGGTGTATATTATAAACAGTACAGAGTATGATCATAGTGTAGGAGCATATTGTAAAATGTACAGTACATGAATATAATAGAGGTGTATAATATAAACAGTACAGAGTATGAATATAGAATAGGTGCATATTTTAAACTGTACAGAGTATGAAAAATTTATAGGTGCATAATTTATACTGTACAGAGAATGAAGATTGTATAGGTGCATATTTTAAACTGTACAGAGTAGGTCAGAGTAAAGGTGCATATTTTAAAACGTACAGAGATTGATCATTGTGTAGGTGCATATTTTAAACTGTACAGAGTATAATAATTGTGTAGGTGCATATTGTAAACTGTACAGAATAAGATAAAAGCATAGGGGCATAATTAAAATTGTACAGAATGTGATCAGAGTATAGGTGTGTATTTTAAACTTTACAGAGCATGATCAAATTATGGGTGCATAATTTAAACTGTACAGAGAATGATTAGAGTACAGGTGTGTATTTTAAAGTGTGCAGATTATGATTATTGTATAGGTGCACATTTTAAAATCTAGAGTATATGATCATAGTATAGGTGCATAATTCAAACTGTACAGAGTAGGATCACAGAATAGGTGCATATTGTAAACTGTACAGATTAAGAACATAGTAACAGTGGATATTGTAAACAGTACAGTTTATGATTAAAGTATAGGTGCAAATAGAAAACAGTAAATTTTGTGATGATAGTATAGGTGAATATTTTAAAATGTTCAGAGTATGAACATTGTAGAGGTGCATGTTGTAAATTGTACAGAGTATGAATATTGTGTAGCTGCGTAATTTAAATTGTACAGAGTATGATCACAATATAGGTGCATATTTAAAATTGTACAGAGTATGATAATTGTATAGGTGCATAATCTAAATTGTACAGAGTATGAATATTGTGTAGCTGCGTAATTTAAATTGTACAGAGTATGATCACAATATAGGTACATATTTAAAATTGTACAGAGTATGATCATAGTAAAGGTGCATAATTTAAACTCTACAGAGTATAATAAATGTTTAGGTGTTTATTGTAAACAGTAAAGCGTATGATCATAGTATAGGTGCATATTATAAACTGTACAGAGAGTGAATAATTTATAGGTGCACATTGAAAACTGTGCAGAGTGTGATAAATATATAGGTGCATATTTAAAACTCTACAGAATATAAATAAAGTGTAGGTGCATATTTTAAAAACAGTACAGAAAATTTATTTAGTATAGGTGCATATTGTAAAAAGTAAAGAGCGTGATCTTAGTTTAGGTGCATACTTTAAAGTGTACAGAGAATGATCACAATATAGGTGCATAATTTAAACTGTAAAAAGTATGATCACATTATAGGTGCATATTGTAAACTCTAAAGGGTATGATCATAGTACAGATGCATAACAAGAACTGAACAGATTAAGAAATTTTATAGGTGAATATTGTAAACTTATCTGTATATGATCAATATATAGGTGCATATTTTAAACTGCACAGAGTAAGATCATAGTGTAGGTGCATATTTTAAACTGTAAAGTGTACGAACATAACATAGATGCATACTGTAAACTGTGCAGAGAATTATCAATTTATAGGTGCATATTTTAAACTGTACGGTGTACGATTAGAGTATAGGTGCATATTTTAAACTTTAAAGACTATGATCATAATATTGGTGCATATTTTAAACTGTAAAGACTATGATCATAGTATAGGTGTATATTTTAAACTGTAGAGTGTGTGATCATTTCATAGGTGCATATTTGAAACTCTATAGTGTAAGATAATTGTATAGGTATATATTGTAAAGTTTACAGAATATGATCATAGTATAGGTGAATAATTCAAACTTTACAGGTTATGATCAAAATATAGGTGCATAGTGTAAACTGTACAGGGTATGTTCATAGTATATTTGCATATTTTAAACTGCGCAGAGTATGAATAATATAAAGTTGCATACTGTAAACTTTACAGAGTATGACCAATTTATAGGTGCATCTTATAAACTTTAAAGAGTATAGTCAGAGTATAGGTGCATATTTTGAACTTTACAGACTAAGATCATAGTATTGGTGCATATTTTAAACTGTAGAGATTAAGACAATTTTATAGGTGCTTATTTTAAACTGTACAGAGTATGATTATTGTATAGGTGCATATTGTAAACTTTACCTATATGATCAGATTATACGTGTATAATTCATACTGTACAGAGTATGATCAACGTATAAGGGTAAATTGTAAAGTGTACAGATTATCCCCATAATATTGGTGCGTATTGTAAACTGTAGAGAGTATGATTAAAGTATAGGTGCATATTGTAAAGAGTAAAGTGTGTGATCATAGTATTGGTGCATATTTAAAACTCTACAGAGTATGAAAAATTTATAGGTCCTTATTGTAAAATTTACAGACTACGAACAGGGTGTAAGTTCTTATTTTAAAATGTACAGAGAAGGATTAGAATTTAGGTGCATATTTTAACTCTACAGTGTGTGATCAAAATTTAGGGGCATGTTTTAATCCGTACTGTGTATGAACATTGTATAGTTGCATATATTAAACTTTAAAGTTTATGATCATTTTATAGGTGCATATTGTATACTTTACAGAATATGTTCATATTTTAGGTGCATAATCCAAACTGTAAAGAGTATGACCAGTATATAGGTACATATTGTAAATTGGACAGAGTATGATCAAAAATTGTTTGCATTTTTTAAACTGTACAGTGTATGAAAAATGTATAAGTGCCTATTTTAAAATTTACAGTGTATGATAATTGTGTAAGTACGTATTTCAAACTCTACAGGGTATGATCAGAGTTTAGCTGCATATTTTAAACTTTCAGAGTATGATCATAGAACTTGAGCATATTTTAAACTGTACAGAGGATGAACATTGTATAGGTGCAAAGTGTAAACTGAACAGTGTATGACCACAGTATAGGTGCGTATTTAAACTGTAAAATATATGATCAATTTATAGGTGCATATTAAATCTTAAAAATTATGAACGGGGTGTATGTGCATATTTTATACTGTAAAGAGGTTTATAAATTTATAGGTGCATATTTTAATCGAACAGGGTATTATCATTGTATAAGTGCTTATTGTAAACTGTACAGTATATGATCACAAATTAGGTGCGTTATTCAAAATCTACAGAGTAAGTTCAGTGTATAGATGCCTATTGGAAACTTTACTGAGTATGATCATGTTATTTTTGCTTATTTTAAACTGTACAGAGTATGAACATTGTATAGTAGCATACAGTAAACTGTACAGTGTACGATCATGTTATAGGTGCATATTTTATACTTTATACTGTATGATCATTATTAAGTTGCTTATATTAAACTGTACAGAGTATGATCTGTGTATAGGTGCATATTTTAAATTGTACAGATTAAGATAATTATATAGGTGCATATTTTAAACTGTACAGATTGTGATCATTTTACAGGTGCATATTGAAAACTGTACAGAATATGATCAAAGTTTATTTGCATAATTAAAACTCTACAGAGTATGATTACAGTATAGCTGCATAATGCAAATTGCACAGGTTTTGATAATATTATAGCAGCATACTTTAAAATTTAGAGAGCATGAATAATGTATAGGTGCATATTTTAAATTTGCTGTGTATGATCAAAAGAATAAGTGCATAATTTAAATTTTACTGTGTATGATCAGAGTTTAGGAGCATATTTTAAACTGTAGAAAGTTTGATCGTTTGTGTGGGTGCATTTATTAAACTGTGCAGAGAATGATCACTGTTTAGGAGCATATTTTATACTCTACAGAGTATGATTTTTGTATAGGAGCTTATTGAAAATTGTACAGAATATGATAAAAATATAGGTGCACAATTTACACTTTACAGAGTTTGATCAATGTGTAGGTGCATATTGTAAAGTTTACAAAGTATAATCAATGTATTGATGCATAATTTAAACTTTACAGAATATGATCATAGTTTAGTTGCATATTTCAACCTATACAGTGTATGAACATTGTATAGTTGCATGTATTGTAAACTCTAAAGAATGAGAACAGAGTATAGTTGCATAATTCAAACTTTACATATTATGATAATTTTATAAGTGCATATTTTAACATTTACAGAGTACGATAAATGTATAGGTGCATATTTTAAACTCTACAGAATAAAATAATTGTATATGCCTTTACTTTGATCTGTGCAGTGTATGAACATTTTATAGGTGCATATTTTAATATTTACAGTGTATACTAATTGTATAGGTGCATATTATAATATTTAAAGAATATGATCAGTGTATAGTTGCATATTATAAACTTTAAAGTTTATGAATATTGTGTACGTGTATGTTGTACATTCTACAGAATATGATCAATTAATAGGTGCATATTTTAAACTGTACAGAGTACGATCTAATTATCGTTGCATATTTTAAACTGTACAGATTAAGAATATTGTATAGGTGCATATTTTAAACTCTAAATTTTATGATAAATGTATAGGTACCTATTTTAAACTGCACAGAGTGCGATCATAATATAGTTACATATTTTAAACTGTACAGAGGTTTAATAATATATAGGGGTTTATTGTAAACTATACTGTCTATGAAAAATATATAGGTGCATATTTTAAACTGTACCGAGCAACAACATTGTATAGGTACATATTGTAAATAGAAAAATAGAAGAACATAGTATATGTGCACATTTTAAACTGTACAGGACTTGATCATACTATAGGAACATATTGAAAACCCTAATGAATACGATCATATATATAAATGGCCAACTAACTGCACTTTTTATTATATTTTTTTGTAATATATCACATATAGTATTTCACATATAATATTTTAAAAACATATAATTTTTGGATAAAATTCACTCCTACATGTTTCGGTCGTATACGACCATCTTCAGGGAGTACTTAAAAATGTTTCTAAAATTTGCTAAAAGTATTTATTATTTGTTGTGGCGGCATGTATGTGTTGGTCATATGCCCGGTGTTGCTCACCGGGCACATGACCAACACATACATGCCGCCACAACAAATAATAAATACTTTTAGCAAATTTTAGGAAACATTTTTAAGTACTCCCTGAAGATGGTCGTATACGACCGAAACATGTAGGAGTGAATTTTAACCAAAAATTATTTTTTTTAAATATTATATGTGAAATACTATATGATATATATTCAAAAAATATAATAAAAAGTGCAATTTGTTGGCCATTTATATATACATACTTTTGCACGGAAAAATGTAAATAAAAGAATATGATCATAGTATAGGTGCATAATTCAAAATGTACAGAGAATGATCAGATTATAGGTACATATTGTAAACTTTAAAGGGTGTGATCATAGTATAACTGCATATTTAAATTGTACAGGTTATGAATATTGTTTAGGTGCGTATTGCAAATTGTAGGAAGTATGATCAATTTATAGGGTCATATTTTAACTGTAAAGCGTATACCTCAGTATAGTTGCATATTTTAAACAATAGAGAGTATGATAAATTTATAGGTGCATATTGTATACTTTAGAGAGCACGATCATTGTATAAATGCATATTTTAAACTGTACAGAGCATGATCATATTATAGGGGCATATTGCAAAAAGTAAAGAGTATGATCATAGAAGGGGTTCATATTTTAAACTGTACAGATTACGTTAATATTATAGTTGCAAATTTTAAACTTTACAATGTATGAATATTGTATTGTTACATATTTTAAACTTTACAGAGTATGATTATTGTATAGGTGTGTATTTTAACTGTACAGAGTAAGATCATAGTATAGGTGCATATTGTAAACTGTACAGTGTATGAACTTAGTATAGTTGCATATTTTAAACTGTAGATTTTATGATCATAGTGTAGGTACATATTTTAAACCCTACAAAGTATGATCATAGTATAGGTGCATATTTTAAACAGTACAGACTACGATCATAATGTAGGTGCATATTCTAAACTTTACAGAGTGTAATCATTTTATAGGTGCATATTTTAAACTCCACAGAGAATGATCACATTGTAAAAGTTAGAGATTATGATCGTAATATGGGTGAATATGATATACCGTAAAGTGTATGATTAAAATATAGGTTAAAATTTTAAATTTTACTGTTTATAATCTTAATAGATGTGCATATTTTAACTGTACAGATTATGATTTTATTAGAAGTGCATATTGTACACATTACAAATAATTAACGTATAATAAGTTCATATTTTAAACTGTACAGATTATGATTATATTATAGTTGCATATTTTAAAGTTTACAGAGTAAGACCATAGTACATGTGCATATTTTAAACTATACAGTTTATGATTATATTATATGTGCATATTGTAAATAGTAGAGTTTATGATCATAATATAGGTGTATAGGTGCATATTTTAATCTGTCAATGTATGGTTATATAATAGGTGCATATTATAAACTCTAGAGTGTATGAACATAGTATTGTTGCATACTTTAAACTCTACAGAGTATGATTATATTATAGGTGCCTATTGTAAATATTAGAGATTATAAAGATAATATAAGTGCATTTTGTAAACTGTACAGAGTATGATTATAATATAGGTGCAGAATGTATAGTTTACAGAATATGATCGTAGTATAGGTGCATAATTTAACTGTAAAACGTATGATTATATTTTAGGTTCATCTTATAAATAGTACAGGTTAGGATCATAGTATAGATGCATATTGAAAACTGTACGGAGTATCAATATAGTATAGGTGCATATTGTAAACTGTACACATTATTCATAAATCTATAGTTGCATACTTTAAACTTTACAGTTTATGATCACAATATAGGAGCATATTTTAAAATTTACATATTGTGATCAGAGCATAGGTGCATATTTTAAAATTAGCAGAGTATAATCATTATATAGGTGCATATTGTAAACATTAAATGTATCAATTTTGTATAGGTGCATATTTTAAACTTTACAGAGTATGATCAGATCATAGGCTCATATTTTAAAACATTACAGAGTACGATCACAGTATAGGTGTATATTGTAAACAGTGCAGTGCATGAAAATAGTTTAGTTGCATATTTTAAAATTTACAATGAATGATCGAATTGTAGGTGCATATGGTAGACTGTACAGGGTATGATTATTGTACAGGTGCATATTGTAAACCGTACAGTTTTTGATCATAGTATAAGTGCATATTGTAAAATCTAGAGTTTATTATTATAGTATAGGTGTATGTTTTAAAAAATACAGAGCGTGATCTTAGTGTAGATGCATGTTTAAACATTAGAAATTATGATCATATTATAGGCGCATGTTGTAAAATTACAGATTATGATCATAGGAGAGCTGCATATTTTATCGGTATAGTTTATGATTATTCAATTAGAGAATATCTTAAAATGTACAGTTTGTGATAATAGTAAAGGTTCGTATTGTAAATTGTACAAATTATGGTTATTGTATAGGTGCATATTGTAAAATTTATATAGTAAGTTCATAGTATAGATGCATATTGAAAAATGTACATTGTATGATTATATTATAGGTGCATATTTTAAAATTAACAGATTATGATCATTGTATATGTGCATAATTTAAACTCTACAGAGTATGATCATAGAATAATTGCATAATTTATACTGTATAGAACATGATTATTTGATAGGTGCATATTTCAAAATGTTTAGAGTACGAACAATGTAAATGTGCATTGTTAATCTCTGCAGATTATGATCAAAATATAGGTGTATATTGTACAAAATAAGGAGAATGATAATAGAATAGGTGCATATTTTAAACTGCACAGTGTAAGATCATAGTATAGATTAATATTGTAAACTCAAAATATCATGATCAGATTATAGGAGCATATTTTAAACTGTACAGTGTTTGCTAATATTATACGTAAAAATTGTAAACCCTACAGAATACGAACATTGTATGTTTGAATATTTTATACTGTAAAGAGTAGAAAAAATTATAGGTGAATATTGTAAATTTTACAGTGTATGTTCAAAGTAAAATTGCATATTTTCAACTCTACAGTGTATGAAAATAATATAGGTGCATATTTATGTACCTTTAAAGCTTATGTTCATAATATAGTTGCATATTTTAAAATCTACAAATTATTATCATTGTATAGATGCATATTGTAAACTGTACAGTGTAGGATCATTTTATAGGTGCATATTTAAATCTATAGACAGTATGATCATGTTATAGGTGCATATATATCTTTATACAGTATAATCATATTACATGAATATATTTAAAACTGTACAGAATATGATCATAGAATAAGTGCGTATTGTAAACTCTAAAGAATAAGAGAATAAAATTGGTGCATAATTTAAACTCTACATTATATGACCAGAGTATAGGTGCATATTGTAAACTTTACAGTGTATGATCATAGTATAATTGCATATTTTAAACTCTACATTGTATGAAATGTGTATAGATGCATATTTTATACTGTAAAGATTATGAATATAATTTATTTGATTATTTTAATTCTGTACAGATTATGAACAATATATATGGCGATATTTGAACTGCATAGTGTAAGATCATTGTAAAGATGCATATTTCAAAACTCTACTGATTATTAACATAATATAGTTGCATATTTTAAACTGTACATTGTATGAATATTGTATAGGTGCATATTGTAAACTCTACAGGTTATGATCATTTCATAAGTGCCTATTTTAAACTGTATAGATTAAGATCTTAGTATGGGTGCATATTGTAAACTGTACTTGTTTGAACATAGTATAGTAGCATATTTTAAACTTTACAGAGTATGATCATACTATAGGTGCTTATTGTAACTCTACAGAGAAAGATCAGAATATAGGTGCATATTTTAAACTGTACAAATTGTGATCATAGTAGAGGAGTATATTGTAGAATATTCAGATTAAGATAATTGTATAGTTGCATATTTTAAACTGTACAGATTATGACTATAATATAGGTACATATTGTAAATTGTAGAGTTTATGATAATAGTATATGTGCATATTTTAAAATCTACAGTGTATGATCATGGTTTAGGTGCATATTGTAAACTCTAAAGTGTATGAACTTAGTACATGTGCATATTTTAAACTCTACAGTGTATGAACAAAATATTGGTGCATATAAAACTGTACAGATTATGATCATACTAAAGGTGCATATTGTAACTTTACAGAGTATGATCAGAGTATAGGTGCATAATTCAAACTCTACAGAGTACGATCACAACGTAGGTGCATATTCTAAACTTTACAGGGTGTGATCATATTATAGGTGCGTATTTTAATCTGTACAGAGTATGATAATAATATAGGCGCATATTGTAAATTGTACAGTGTTAAGTCATCGTATAGTTGCATATTTTAACTGTGCAGAGTATTATTATAATATAGGTGCATACTGTATATAATACAGATTATGATCATAGTGTAGGTGCATATTTTATACCGTAGTGAGTTTGATTATAATATAGGGACAAGTTTTAAATTCTACAGGTAATTAACATAGAATAGGTGCATATTTAAACTTCACAGAGAATGATTAAGTTATACGTACATATTGTATACTTTACGAAATATGATATTATTATAGTTGCATATTTTAAACTGTAAAGATTATGATTATAGTATAGGTGCATATTGTAAGGTTTAGCGTGTAAGATCATGGTTTAAGTTCATATTTTAATCTATACAGGTTATGATTATATTATATGTGCATGTTGTAAATAGTACAGATTATGAACATAATATACGTGAATATTGTAATCTCTACAGGGTATGATTATAGAATAAGTGCATATTGTAAACTCTACAGTGTGTAAATAGTATAGTTGCATAATTTAAACTCTACAGTGTATGATTATATGTAGGTGCATATTGTATACTCTACAGAGTATAATCCTAGTATATTTGCATATTTCATACTCTGCAGATTATGATTACTTTATAGGTGCATATTGTAATTACTAGTGATTATGATCATAGCATAGGAACATATTTTAAACTGCACAGAGTACGATTAATGTATAGGTGCATAATATAAACTTTACAGGATATAAACATAGTATATTTGCATATTTTAACTGTACAGAGTACGATTATATTATAGGTGTATAATGTATATAGTACAGATTAGGATCATAGTAAGGTGCATATTTAAACTGTACGGAATATGAATATATTATAGTGGCATATTTTAAATTTTACAAATTATTCATTAATTATAGTTGCATATTTTATACTGTAAAGATTATGATGATATTATAGGTGTTTATTTTAAACTCTACAGTGTGTGATAATAGCATAGGTGCATATTTTAATATTTTACAGATTATGATAATAGTATAGGTGCATATTGTAGACAGAAATGCGTAATATTTTAGTATAGGTACATATTTTGAACTGTACAAATTATGAACATATTAAATGTGCATATTGTTAATTTTACAGTTTATGATCATTTTAGTTGCATATTTTAAACTGTACAGAGAATGATTAAAGCAGTTGTGCATATTTTAAAATTTTACAGAGTATGTTCCTACTCTCGGTTATTATTGTAAACTGTGCAGAGTACGAATATAGTATAGTTGCATATTTTAAAATTTACAATATATGATCAATGTTTAGGTGCATATTGTAGACTTTATGATGTACGATTATTGCACATGTGCATATTGTAAACTCTACAGTTTATGATCGTAGTATAAGTGCATATTTTGAACTGTAGAGAATATGATTATTGTGTAGGTGTATATTGTAAATTTTACAGAGTGTTATCATAGTATAAGTGTATGTTTTAATCTGTACAGATTATGATCATAATATAGGCGCACATTTTAAAATTACCGATTATGATCATAGAATAGATGCATATTTTATCTCTACAGTTTATGATTTTTCAATAGGTGCATACTTTAAACTGTACAGAGTGTGACAGTAGTAAATGTTCGTATTGTAAACGCTACAGTGTATGGTTATTGTGTGGGTGTATACTGTAAATTTTAGAGAGTATGAAAATTATATAGGTGCATATTGAGAAATCTAACTTTTATGATTATATTATAGGTGCATATTTTAAACTGTACAGTTGATGATAATTTTATAGGTGCATATATTAAACTGTACAGATTACGATCATAGAATAGCTGCATGTTGTAAAATATACATTGTATGGTTATAGTATAGGTGCATATTTAAATTTTTCTGAGTGTGATCAATATATATGTGCATATTTAAATCTCTACAGACTATTAACAAAGTACAGGTGCATATTATAAACATTACAGTGGATGATCATAGAATTGGTGCATATTTTAAACTGTACAGTTTACGATCATATTATAGATTCATATTGTAAAATTTAATTAGTATGATCAGTGTCTAGGAGTATATTTTAAACTCTACAGATCCTGATTATATTATACGTGAAAACTGTAGCACCTACAGAGTATGATTATTGTATATTGCACATTTTATACTGCACAGATTACGAAAATATTATAGGTGCATATAGAAAACTTTACATTATAGGATCAGAGAATAGGTGCTTATTTTCAAATGTAAACAGTGTGATCATATTTTAGGTGTATGCTTTAATATTTGCAGAGTATGATCATAGTTTAATTGCAAATTTAAACTCTACAGATTATTATTATTAAAATATAGTTGCATATTTTATATTTTACATTGTATGATAATAATGTATGTGCATATTTGAATCTCTAGAGTGTATGATATTTATATAGGTGCATAAAAGAAACTCCACAGCGTATGTTCAGAGTATACTTGCATATTTTAAACTGCACAGTGTATTATCGTTTTATAGACGCATATTGTAAACTGTAGAGTGTATGAACATACTATAGGTTTATATTTAAAACTGTACAGAGTATGATCATATTATATGTGCATATTTAACTTTAGAGAGTATGATCATATTAAGGGTGTATATTTAAAACTGCACATAGTATGATCATTCGATAAGTGCATATTGTAAACTTTATAGCATATGATCATAATAGAGGTGTATATTTTAAACAGTACAGATTATGATTTTAAAATAAGTGCGTATAGTAAATTCTACATATTATGATTTTAGTTTAGGTACATATTGTAAACACTATTGCTTATAATTGTAATATAGTTGCATATTGTAAATTTTACAGGGTATGAAAAAAATGTAAGTTCATATTGTAAACTCTACAGTGTATGATCATAGTATATATGCTTATTTTAAACTGCAAAGAGGTAGAGCATTGTATAAGCGCATATTTTAAACTTTACATATTACGATAATTGTATAGGTTCATATTGTAAACTGTTCAGGATATGATGTTATTATTGTTGCATATATTAAACTTTACCGAGTTAGAATATTTTATATTTGCATATTGTAAACTGTACACAGTATGGTTATTCTATAGGTGTTTATTTTAAACTCTACAGAATATGATCATAAAATAAGTTCATATTGTAAATTTACACGGTTTGGTCTTTGTATAAGGGCATATTT
>Ga0123355_10010711_pt1 | contig 14085 bp, 11 predicted proteins | sample TergutEmb28metaG_3_FD_89872 | JGI IMG/M metagenome (GOLD analysis project Ga0123355, IMG submission 89872) | Embiratermes neotenicus P1 segment gut microbial communities from Petit-Saut dam, French Guiana - Emb289 P1 | ecosystem: Host-associated > Arthropoda: Insects > Digestive system > Gut ... | reverse complement strand
TGCTCAACATGTTTCGGGCCACCTTGTGCCCATCTTCAGGAGCTGACGACTTAGTGGTATTTTTTCGCGTGTGGTGTAGTGCCGTGGCTGTGTAGGCAGTCAGATCCGGTTGGCTGGTTGTGTATCCATTGGGAAGTACATAGCACAACTCGTGCTACGTACTTCCCAATGGATACACAACCAGCCAACCGGATCTGACTGACTGCCTACACAGCCACGGCACTACACCACACGCAAAAAAATACCACTAAGTCGTCAGCTCTTGAAGATGGGCACAAAGTGGCCCGAAACATGTTGAGCCACTTATAAAGGAGAAATAAATATAATACTAAGTGACATCTAGTTGGTTTCTTATTCCACACTGAACTATGATGCACGGTCAACCACACATCAAATTTACCTCTAAGTGTTTGAAATAACATAAAAATCAGCTGCTTCTGACTTTAATAAAAACACTTCAAATTTTCTATGTGATACTGACAAACTAACTGTAATGTCAACTACAGTCTCGTTTGCTGGGATTAGAAGCTGTGAGTTGCATTAGCTACAGACATGAAAAGTTACAGTGTATATGAGAAGTTTCTGCCTGGTTCATGGTTGAAAGACATTTCCATACCCTCCACAGGCTCAAAATGTTAATAATGTCAGCTCCTGGCTTGGTCCCATACTCTTTACTGACACAGTTAGTCATTTTGGTTCCTTCCAACATGTGATAAAATTTATCCTCTTTGTGTTATTCATATTCTTTGGGCCCTTTACTTCAGAATCTTATCTTTTATTTTATAAGGTAGTCGTTTTTCTTACTTCAACAGCAGAATATAAATTGGATACGTCTGGAAACAAACTGCTCAAGAAAATATGTGAGCTTAACTGAGAAGATGTAAGAGGAGTATGGAGTTTATAAGAGGGAGTTTATATTATTTTTTATCTTCTAGTAATTAGCACTGCTCCAACAGGCTAAACATGTAATCAGATGGGAGAAAAGAAACATAAGCTTGGTGGAGGAACATGCTGGAAAACAGAACTGCGAGGACAGAGGATGAGGTATGATAACCTAAACTGAATAGGTTCAAGACCATGTCCAGCCAAAGAAAGCAAGGCTAGTCAGGTCTAACATCAAAAGCATGTTGGTGATCTTGGTCACTACTAGGAGTTTTGCAATATCTAAGGGAAAAGGACTAAAAACATCTAGAATGATGGTGTAACCAGAAACTTAGAAGCAGACTACTTTGGACAGGCAACATCCAATAACAAAAGTAAGCGTACAGTACACTGACGACCCAATCCAGGAACTTTTGGATATATCCTTGCACAGTATTTCTTAGTATCAATTTTCATATCATTCTCTCTTCCTTGTATGTGACTGCTTTCAACACATTTTACTCACCACAATGAAGATTTTTTGCTTTCCAACTCAAGCTACATGTCAATCTCACTGTACACTCGTTCCATGATAATACATGAAAACTAAGTAAGTTAGTGGCAGTTTAACTTTCTGTCATTGTCAGTGTAATGAATACAAAATTCATCCTTTCAAAAGTTACTGCGGTGACAAATGCTGCTGCTCTGTATATGAGCTCTGGATTTAAATGTTGGCTTAGACAGTGACTAGTATGACTGAGGCTTTTTGTAGACTTCCTTAGTACCTGCAGGCGAATTCTGTGGCAGTAACTTAGAATGGCCAAGACTACTTCCTTCCACATTATTCTGAACTCATTTTTTACCAAGACTCTAAAATTCAGTGTTGCATAGCCTAAGCAGCTGATAGAGCATTGTTAAATAAACTACACAATGAATGAGCATTACTTCTCATGTGACACTTGAGGTTCTACAATGTCCAAGATTCTATAAATGTGTACTTAATAATAACTATGCGTGAGAACTGAGCTTCTTATGTTGATGACTATGAGCATAACTATTTTCTGGGATGTGACACTGTAAAGTATGGTAGACATTGCACTGACATTTCAGAGCAATGTCACAACACATCTACCAGTCTAGAGAGCACTACATGCCAGAAGACAGTCATCTTCAAGCATTATGTGGCTTTTGCATGGATATGAAACACTTGAGAATTTCCTAACCTGCATTGCGGATGGTGGAGAGACGATGTGCAATGATGAGTACAGTACGCCCTTGCATGATGCGCTCCAGGGCCTCTTGTACCAGATGCTCACTCTCTGCATCCAGTGCACTGTCACATACAAAGCATACTGTATTGTGTCTGCCCATCTGGCAAGCTAAGATTGTTTGAGTGCTAGAACTGACTCATGAAACTCACCTTGTTGCCTCATCCAAGAGCAGGATTCTTGGATTCTGAAACAAAGACAAAGAAAATCACCCTCTAGCAAGAAGTTTGGGAATTGAAATTGTACACCACCACAGCCGCCCCTCAACATTTACACAGTCATGGTTTGGGCAGAGTAAAGCTACAATACACTGCAGAAAATTGTGTGTGGACACTATGGATTATATTAGGTGCACATGCAGCACAAACCAATGGCTATCTCATTCTCTCAAAATTAATCAGGAAGATTATACATAAGACCTGTGGTGTGAGCAAGGCAACTCACCTTTGGGACAGAGGTCAGATTCCCAGTGGCAGGAGAGATTTCTCTCTATCCAGAAGCCAGCTACCCTACTCAATGAGTAGAGCTCCCTGTCATAAAGCCACCACAATATAACCCTGAACCCTCATCAAGTTTAAGAATTTATGGAGCTTTACCTTCACAATTTTTGTATGGCTTCATAGTACTGTGCCTCAAATACAGGCATAATTTAACTGAGGATCCTTGCAAGGCTTGCAAACCAAAAACTAGAAAGGTGGTTTAGGAAATTATGGAAATGATATGTCAAGTGTTAAAGCTGCACACCACTTTCAAAAAAACCATGGTCATTATAGTGATGTTAACAACATATACACCTGCACCCACTTCATGTTAAGTCTAATATGTACTCACTTTGATAAGGGCCCTGGCAATGGCCACTCTCTGTTTTTGTCCTCCAGACAACATGACACCCCTCTCTCCAACCAATGTGTCAAATCCATCAGGAAAGTTCTTGGTGATGAAGTTGTAGGCATTTGCTTCCTTAGCAACAGCTACCAGCTGGTCTTCTGTCACTTCCGAGGGATTCATTGCTCCATATAAGATATTTTCACGGATAGAACATGAGAATAAGACTGGTTCCTGTGACAGAAAGCACCATAATTACATTTAATACAGGGTAAATGGACAGTCACAATAACTTGATATGACTTCACAACCAATGTGGGTTCTACTACCCTACTGGCCTTCTGCCTAGGTCAAATAAATCTGACAGGGTTGATGTGGCTTGGCAGGCAGTACAGGTTCACCTTTGCTGTTGGTTGTCAAGCCAGACAGTCACAATGTCTGGGTTCACAAACCTGACTGACAGAGCCAATGTGGCTTCGCAGCCAGCGTGGGTCCAGCTGTCCCACAGGTTGCCCATCCAGCAGTACAGTCCCACTGTCAGGGTCATAAAGCCGCAGAAGCAGTGCTGCCAGTGTGCTCTTGCCTGAACCACTGGCACCAACCACAGCTGTGATGGATGCCTCTGGGATGTCCAAGGTCAAATTGCGGATAACTCGTGTGTCAGGCCGTGATGGGTATGTGAATGATACATCCTGGAATGTGATTTGGCCTGCAGGTTCCTTTGTAGGCACTAGACCACCTGCAAAGCATGAGACACAAATGACTTGAAAGTCCATTTAGGATATGGACAGTAAGTTTCACATAACAGACATACGTTACCTGACACAGGAATTGTTGGCACTCTGTCTACCAGCTCCCACAATCTTGTGCTCGCCCCCAGGCCACGGTTCATTTCAGAGTAGAAGCTGCTCAGTCCACCGATGGATACACCAATGTAGCCTGCATACAGCAAGAAGGCTGACAGGTTCCCAACTGTGAGGGTATTCTCGCTGACCATGACGCCCCCATAATACAGCACTGACAGCACAATGACATTGCCACTGAATCCTGACTGCATTAAGCACTAACATTAGTGGCAGTATACTTCATTCTGTTACATCCATAGCTGGTGTGTCAGAAACACACCAAGCAGCATTTAACCTTTTTAAGTCTGAAAGGCATCCCAGTAATACTTAAAACATGTAGTTTCTGCCTTGCAGGAATGAGAAGGGTTGTCTACTAAAGAGACTGAACTGGTACACCTGTTTACACAAATAATCATGGTTTATTATGAGAATTATGTGGAAAAAAGGCATACAAAAAGTTGAAAAATATATCAATTAGCCTTTGCATGTCTCTCTGTCCACATGTAGTAACTTGAGAATCAATGAACAGTGATTTACAAAAGTTTGATTTAAGGAGTTTTATTAAAATCTGACACATTCCGGTTTAGATATAAATCAGACAAAAATAATACATGCTTGACATGGAGACCTACAAGCATACCAGCATGCTAAATGTCACAGTGAAAAATGTTTCAAAAAAAGTTAATAAAACAAAATAAAAAAACATAATCTATATTAAACATTCTTTTCCCTTAAGTTTCTCAGTTTTCAATATAAAACAATGTTGACATAATGCCCCAGAGGTGTTATGCTATGGGTATATTTCCCCAGTTTTTTCCTGAACATTCAGCACTGGTCTCTTGGATAAATAAACAAAGCATCCATGCATCTGAATTCACAGATACATTGCATGGAAGAATTCCTTTAATGTGACATCCCAGTTGGGTGTAAGATTATCAAGTATTCCAGAACATCAGAAAGTACCTGTCCTCACCAAGGTCATGCAGGTAATTTTTTTCTGCTGATGCACAACTATTCAGAGGGGTATTCCATTTGGGCATCTCCTTCAGTTGCTGGTTATTTAAAATCCCACAGCCAGCCCTCACAGAATGTGCACTGGTCTGTTATTTTTATTTTGTCATAAAAGGCTCAGCTTTTTCAGTTACCACAATCAGTCATGTGTTTCAGTCAGAATGCATTGTTGTAAACTGCTTATAAAAACCTTGTAGAACTATGCTAATTTAGGTTGTTTTAATGTCTGTTACTTGAAAAAGTCCTTCATACTTCCACTTAAATGTAAGTTGTCCTTCTGTTTCTTTATATCATAGATGGTTGGCGATCCAATGTTGTGTGAAGCCATAATCTCTCTTGGGCTTTCACCACTTTCATACCTCCTAAATATCTCAATGGTTTGTTAAACTATGTGTTTCCTCTCTCCAGGAGTACCTTGTTTACTCATCTTTGCATCTTTTGAAGCAATTATAATAGTTCAATAGGCTCAATAAGATCCAAAAAACCCAAGATAAAATTATGGCATCACTATGTGCACCAGAAGTTATGAACAGCAAAACTTAGGGTTTTTGGACTATTTTCCTCAAATGCTAAACAATCAGGAGGCCAGGTTATGAGATGCCAGATTCAACGAATTCTACTGCATTAATTCAAATTTAATTGATCATGCTGCTACAACCAGTAGTTTATTATATATATTCTTTAGTTATTCTCTTGTACTTTATTTTGCTTGGTCTGTATATACTATTCACATATTTAACAGTGCAAATTTATAGAAAAGAGCACTAACATCATCTGGTCTTTGTTCTTGCGATGGTGATACAAGGAATATTGTTGATACCTAACACCTGATTATCACCCACAATCTTAGCAACAAGAAGTTTAAGCTTCCTCTTGCCTCATAAATTTAGATGCAGGCCATGGGTCATGAATTCTTCCTTTACAATAGATGTAGTGTCAATAATACCAATATGGGAAATGCCAAGCCCAACAGGGCTTGACTGCAACTGAAATTCAAACTCATAACCTCCCTCTGCATCCATAACTTTCATAACTTATCATGTCTCTTACAGAGGTTTACAAATCACACACTTGTGTTACTTATCCTCACTATAATGAAGTTTGTGTCCTTTTTGAATGAGTAATGGTGATTTCAATCCATGCTGTTTCCTGGCCCTCTCACTATAACAACACAATCTCACTTCGTAAAGTGATCACCAACCTTCCCCAGGCCCTCAACCACATTATCAAGAGGTGCACTCTACATATTCACTGCCCAGGTGTTCTTGGATAACTACCTCCAAGCAATAAAATCTTTCTTTTCTGACATTTTGTCTTCCCTACAAGTGGTTTTACTTTGTTTTCCACATGCTTCAAAAAAACCTGTGTTTTTCCTGATCACCTTCACTCCTTCAAGTACACTGAATCTGTTGCTCAGGTGAACATAAGGTGCATCATCAGCAGAGAACCTACAGGCCCTGGACTTAGAATTTTTTGGCTTATTCCGATGAAATAAATCAGAAAGTACATGCAGTTCCTCCTTACCTTCTTCTCACCCCTCAAGAGGCCAAGTACTGGCAAAAGAAAAACCAACAGTCTCAAGAAATTTATTCATTGTTCAGATGGGTAATACCTATACTTATAACAGCATATATATCCAAATGGTTGAATCAGAGAAATGGTTAAAGTGATCAAGATGCTATACCCACCAGACCAAAGAAGATGCCCCTTGCCCATGACTCCTTGTAGGCCAGCTGTAGGACACGCTGGAGCTTTTTATTAAATGTGTCACACTCTCTGCTCTCCTGACTGAATGACTTTAATAATCGTATGTTGGCAATTCTCTCCTCAGCAACTTGCATTGCAGCAGCAAGCGAGTCCTGAACAAGAAATGACACAGGAATGAAGCTTACAATATGTACATTTCTGACAAACTGACAAAACTTCGTATATCATACCTGAACTGACTTTGTAATCTTCCGAACAAACCTCCCATAAATTACAGCCATTCCTGCAACAGGTGGCACTATGGCAAGACCAACTAGAGCCAACTGTGGGGACATATAGAACTGAAAAAAAGAATTGAATATAAACATAAGAAACAGTAAGAGACCATGATTTCACCCAGGGTACAACAAAACACATTCCATACTGGTTTATTTCTCGTCTGGGATGAACAACATACAGATCACAGCACTACAGACTTCATAGATTTCAAGTACACGTACTGAGACCTAAAAGTGCCACATGAGCAAAAGCCAGTGTGTGATATATATCTTTGATCTGGGTTCGGGTCCTGTCCAGAGATTTGGCTGTTGGCAAAATTCATTATCATAAAGTCTAAAAAATAATACAGTTGAACTCAGTTATAACTACCTTGGTTACAGCAACACTTTGGATGTAACATTATACATTCAGTGGTATCAACCAATTCCCCATAAGGCATGCATTTTTCTGCCTTGCTTAATACAACATACATAAGAACATCTATCGCGGATATAACGACATTGGCAATCATTGTTTCCAACAAAATTTTCCAAGAAGTAGGCTATTTTGAGACTTAACCGCTACATTATTCCTGGCCTGTACAATGACAACAGTAATGGAAATTCATTTTGTGTTTGAAGTTGCCCCCACATTGCTTCTCCTGCAGTTAACAGAAAACTGATATAGTGATAGCATGGCTGCAGTTACAAATAAAAGGAAGGTTCTGAGCACTGAAGAAAAAGATAAAGTGAAATATGTCAATTAGAAAGAAAGAAAAAAAGTTTACAAGGGTTGCGAATTTGGTCTTATCAATTCTATGACCCAGACGATTTGGAAAAATAGAACCAAAATTATTAGTGCATTTGAATGGAATGGATAGAAAATAAAGCAATTTAAAATGCCTGAAAAAGTGACATCAATTAGGCACCAATTAAGTGGTTTAAGCAAGAGACAAGTGACACATATTCCAGTTAGCGGTCCCTTTCTTATGATAATTTTGCTCTCCCTAAATTTTAATTTTAAGTTAAATGTATTACTTACTTATTACTTCCTTACTTACTCACTCCATCCTTCTTGAGAAGCTAACCGGTTTGCAGCTAGTCAAGAAATTCCCCACATTTTATGGAACCCGAAGGTTCATTATCACATTCACAAGTGCCTGCCACCTGTCCCTATCCTGAGCCAGCTCGATCCAGTCCATACACCCACATCCCACTTCCTAAAGATCCATCTTAATATTATCCTCCCATCTGTGTCTGGGTCTCCCCAGTGGTCTCTATCCCTCAGGTTTCCCCACCAAAACCCTGTACATGCCTCTCCCCTCCCCCATACATGCCACATGCCCCGCCCATCTCATTCTTCTTGATTTTATCACTTGCACAACATTGGGTGACCAATACAGATCATTAAGTTCCTCATTATGTAAGTTTCCTCCACTCCCCTGTTACCTCATCCCTCTTAGGCCCAAATATTCTCCTGAACACCCCATTCTCAAACACCCTCAGCCTACGTTCTTCCTCAATACCAACGACCAAGTTTTACACCCATATAAAACAACTGGTAAAATTACAGTTCTGTATATCTTAATCTTTAAATTTTTGGATAGCAAACTGGAAGACAAAAGATTCTACACTGAATGATAGCAAGCATTCCCTGACTTCAGTCTGCTCTTAATTTCTTCCTGAATAGAATTTTAATTTGTTAAAGTTGTTCCCAAATATTTGAACTCTTCCACCCTTTCAAAGGAACTATTATCAATTTTCATACTGTGACTTTGTCCTGCATTCTGATCTCAAGACATGACCATGTACTTAGTTTTATCCACATTTACTTCTAGTCCGATCTCCTTACTAGCCACTATCAAAGCTCCAGCGTTTTCCTTTACAGTACGTACGCTTCCTCCTAATATATTAATATCATCAGCATAAACCAGAAGCTAGTGTGTACCATTTAATTTCAAGCCATTTTGGTTTACCTGAACCCTCCTAATGGCGCACTCTAAAGCAAAGTTGAAAAGCAATGGCGACAAAGCATCTCCTAGTTTCAAACCATTCCTAATAGGATACATGTAGGACAAATTCTTGCCTACCCAGACTCTGCTATATGTTTCAGTGAGACACATTTTTATTAGCCTTACCAGTTTCATGGGGATACCAAACTCAATGAGAATATTATATAAGACCTCCCTCCTAACTGAATCATAAGCTTTCTTGAAGTCTGTAAAGAGATGATGCACTGCTTCATTGTATTCCCATTTTTTCTCAAGTATTTGACAAATGCAGAATATATGATCAGTAGTTGACCTGCTGCGTCAAAATCCACACTGACGATCCCAATAATTTCCTCTGCATATGGAGTTAACCTTGACAGCAGGATGTTGGATAAAATTTTGTACGTAGCTGTCGAAAGTGATATGCCCATATAATTACTACAGTCTGTCTTATCACTCTTCTTATAGATAGGTACTATGATCGACTCCTTCCACTCCTCAGGCAATTCCTCCTTATTCTAAATAGAAATAATAAGTTTATGAATCCCACAGCAAATTGCTTTACCCTTTGCTTTAATCAATTCTGCTGGTATTTGATCAATACCTGGTGATTTGTGACTTTTAGCTCTTCAATAGCCAACTAAACCTCAGAGGCACTTGGCTCAGGTACTAGTGCTTCTGCTGTGTGTATTTCTGTCTGCCTAACATCATTAACCCCATGTACATTCAATATCTGGGAGAAATAGTTCCTCCACCACGCCAAAATACTGTAGGAGTCTGCAACCAAATCACCTTTTTCATACTTCACTATATTAGTTCTAGACTGGTAACCCTTCTTAAAGTCATTGATGCCCCTATACAAGTCCTTGCTATTTTTGATCTTACTGTTATTTTTAAGGTCCTCAATTTTAGCTTTCAGATATGCATCCTTTTTGTTCCTGAAATGTCTACTAGCATCATGTCTTACATTGTTCATATTATCTAAATTGCTTTGGCTTGGGTCATGCATCCACTGCATTTTAGCCTGTTTCTTTTGATCTAAAAAACCTAAACATTCCTCATCAAACCAGGGTTTATGCCACTTCAATTCTTGCAGGCTTAGACTCTCTTTAGCTGAGGTTTTGATGTTCTCTTTAATGTTCTTCCAAGCCCTATTTATGTCCTTGTCATCACATAAGTTCTCCAAAGCTGCAAACCTGTTTGTAATCTCAATCTGATACTGTTCCCTGACTTCCAGCTCATTTAGCTTCCTCAGGTTAAATCAGTCAACCTCTGTGCTGCTTGTTTACTTACTGCCAATCTTTCCCTAACTTCTGCAACCACCAGACAGTGATCAGTATCACAATCAGCTCCCCTGAAACTTCGTACATCCAATATGCTCGAATGCCATCTCCTATATATCAATATGTGATCAACCTGGTTGTGAGTCTTCCCATCAGGAGAGGTCCAGGTGTACTTGTGAATGTTTCAGTGTGGGAATATCGTGCTCTTAACAACTAAATTTTTTGATGTGGCAAAGCCTACTGTTCTAACACCATTATCATTACTATCCTGATGTAAACTCTCATTACCAACTGTCGGTTTGAAAATATTCTCTCTCCCCGCTTGTGCATTAAAATCTCCTAATAGAATTTTCATATGGTACTTAGGAAAATGATAAAAAACCGGCTCTAATTCCTCATAAAAACTGTCTTTTGAATCATCACTTTTCTCCTCACTTGGTGCATGCACATTCAGAATAATAATATTACACCAGCGACCTCTCAGAACTATATATGACACCCTATTGCTAACAAACTCTACTCTCTTAACTGCCGATACTATTCTGTGGTGTATAAAGAATCCTGTTCCTAATTGATAATTCTCATTTACTTTTCCATAGACAAAATTATAATCCCCTGCTCTTACTGTGCCCTCTCTGTCCCACCTAACCTCCTGCACACCCACTAAATCTAATTTATATCTAGCCAATTCCCTGGCTGCTGCTGTAAATGAACCTGCCCGATACAGGCTCCCAATATTCCTAGTACCAAATCTCGTGTCCCTCTTTCGTTGCTTATGTCGTATCAAAGTATCAGTCAAGGTCCGAGGCTTTGTCTGCGAATGTTTCATAATAAAATACATATTAACAGGGAGGAGTTGTTAGCACCTCGCCCAACCCCCAAGCTGGAGGACCACCCCTTGTCGGTTGTCCGCGACTGCTTTCAATATATTCGCAGCTACCCTCCATATCAGAGGCCGTTCCTCCATCCGCAACCCGAGAATGTGCCATGCCATGGTGACAGGGACCCACTTATCACATGGAAGTTAAATGTATTATTTAGCATAAACCTGTGTGGAAATTTACAATTACAGAAGAGTAATTTTTATTATTTTTAAATTTTAATTTTAACTTAAATTTTAAATAGATCATAGCCTTAACAGGGAACATGGTGGCAAATTTGCCTGCAGCACTGCGCTACAAGCCAGGTCATGGGTTTGATTCCCAATGGTATTACAGGAATTTTTTACTGACATAATCCTCCCGCATGGAATTGACTCAATCTCAGTGTGTAGGGCCTGTCTACCAATCTGGGACCCTCACCCTCCTGGAACCCTCTGGGTCTACAATAGGCCAGTATGGTGATTGCTTCATAGAGTTAACATTAAGTAATATGCCTGTGGGTATGCATTTTGTCTTGAAATATTTTTCCTTCACATTTACCATACATCTTGCTTACAGCTACACTCGTTTCTAAGGACATAATTTACTCAGTCCCTTTGATGACATAACCGAGTTCAACTGTATTTTGTTCAAGTGCTCCAACTTCTGTGCCTTTCTATAAAACCAGCTGCCTTAATGGTAAAATTAAAGAAACTGAATACACAAACAGAATTTGGTGAGCTTTCTGGAATCCAAATATACAGGAAATCTGAACTGCTTGGTACCTGACTCATGCCATATCCAAATTGATGATGCTGTAATACTTATATTAACTAAAATGGAAATGCTGTGAAGTGCACAGTTACCTATCACCATGGTCAGTGGTTCCTCAATGTAATGTACTTGATATTCATCACCACTGGGCCTAATCCTGACCCATTCAGTACAGTTTACTCCTCAGAATGAATATCCTAACATGCTGCTTTAATAATGTTGCAATCCATTAAGAAGCACAAATCTGCCTTCTGTTTAGAGGGTTCTGGGTCCAATCTGAGTCTGGTCAAAGGCCAGGTTGAGTGAGACTTCTAACGATATTTCCTATTCCCTCCAGGCTAATGCTACAACAGCACATCAAATTGGGCCACAGAGGTTTTTTTCCACATTTCCTACAATCCATTATTCACCAGTTATCCTGTAACTGAACACTAAATAAATGGATCTTCTGGGAGACCTTCGAGTTTATATGGTTCTCACAGTAGTATAGATGACAATTCCATTCTTTTGGAATATAACACTGCATCACTGGGTGAAAGGCTACTGACTTTCTGTGGCAACATAATTTCCTCATCTTCAATGGTTGAAACATCCAAAAGGAATGCCAGGAACAAAAGGAAACATGAATGTATAAGGATGGAATAACTGGTGACCTGGCCCTCTGGAGAGGTTAACTGGCCAATCAAGCAGCAGTGAGAGGGGCAGTATGTTTACAAATGTTGCTGGAACAGTGCCAGGTGGATGTACGTTAAGGGTACTGCCATCAATCACCCATAGGAGAGCAGCTGACTAAGCAACAGGCAGCAAAGAGAAGAGAAGAAATGATAAGAGGTGAGAGGAAACAACTTCAATAAGCAATCGAGTTATATGTTGAGTTGGTGTTTATCCTTCTCTTTTTCAACAGCCTTCTGTATTATCCAGCATTTTGATCAGCCAACCATCTTTTGGTCTCATTTATCTTTGACAATCAGGACCCTACTGTAACTGAACTCTGTTAAGGTGCCTTTAAAATTATGTCTTACTCTATAAAGTTGATAAAGACACCCATACATGCAGACAAGCTCTATTCCACTCACCATCATGGAGACTCCGGCCATAACCATAACGGTGGAACGGAGGCCATCTGAAATGTTCATTGTCACAGACTGACTAACAAGTGATGTGTCAGCTGACAACCTGTTGACCAGCTCACCCGTCTTGTTCTTGTCAAAGAACGCAATTTCCTGCTTCACAATGGCACCAAAAACCGTCTGCCGCAGTGTCTGTACTATGCGCTGGCCTGTTAAGACAACATGACTATCATCAGCTACAATAAAGCATGACCATGTCCTTCCTAGCATTTCTATTTCAATTTATTTCATCCTTTTGACAACAATGTGTATAGGATACATCTATCATATCTTATACTGAGTTTCTATAGGTCTATTTAGCTAATGCAATTCATATACAGTATAAAGCAATTATTTAGCTAATGCAATTCATATACAGTATAAAACATACATAACAATTATGATTCATATACAGTATAAAAAACATACAACTTCTGCTAATACAGATAAAAATTCATAACTCTTCATACTTAGTACCCATTTATCATACCTCTACAGAAGTAAAGTACTTCTACACATTCAATATAAATCACACACACAACATGTTTTTTTCACTCCATACACTTAACAATTTCTCTCTGTCCACATTTGCACCAAAGTAATATCAATAAACTAAAACTTTAAAATTTTCTCTATTAACTAAAAAATTTTTAATCATCCATACATTGCTAGTTTTATTAGTAATTTGATTGCCAATACCATACTTTTCCATAAAATTCCCTTTCAGGGTGCCTGCATGTGGGATAAGTATTCCTCCACTGAATAAAAGGTCTGTTGTAATAAAAAGGCTTGAAGTTGTTTTTCAAAAGGTTTTAAATTCCCTAGGTTTTTGTATTTGTATTTATTATGCGTTCATCAGATCTATACAAGGCAAATGCCTATAGGATATTGAACTTGTTATATACAGAGATAATACAGGGATAGAATTAAGGTAACAAAATAGAAAATACAATCATAAAAGAAGTACAGTTACAAAACAAGAAATACAGTCACCAAAACAGTCATTATAAATTACATTAGATAAAGTATAGGATTACAATATGTACATATATTAAACTTAATTATATACAGGGTGATTCAGGAGGAATCTGCACTACTTTGGGATATGATAGTATGAGTGATTCTAAGCAAAAAAGTTCATATGAACATGGGTCTGATTTTGAATGGTTACGGAGTTATGACCACTTGAAACTTGGAATAGAAGGTAATGATTATTGACAATGAACGGAAGAAAATAATAAACCAGCATAATACATGATACATTTAAAGTATAAATGTAAAGTTAACTTCGTGA
>Ga0123355_10010710_pt1 | contig 14085 bp, 9 predicted proteins | sample TergutEmb28metaG_3_FD_89872 | JGI IMG/M metagenome (GOLD analysis project Ga0123355, IMG submission 89872) | Embiratermes neotenicus P1 segment gut microbial communities from Petit-Saut dam, French Guiana - Emb289 P1 | ecosystem: Host-associated > Arthropoda: Insects > Digestive system > Gut ... | reverse complement strand
CTGTGACTTGCTTGTGCATTGGATACAAGGCAGACACTCCCAAGGCGGCTTATGTCTTGCGAAAATTATTAAGACAAGCCGCTACTCCTGTCGACTTTACCATCTTATACATAATCTTTTCTATCATCTCATGATATGGATTCACCCTCGGCTATTTCACCTGCCTTCGCGCTATCCATCTCATTCTCCTCCAAGCTTAAGACAATAGTGTCGCTTACACGGCAAAGGGATAGGGTATCACCTATCTCCCAGCCTAGGGTACTTCTCAGCTCTTTTGGCAGCAATACCCTCCCTAGGTCATCGATTTTGTGATTATACTTCTCATTTGTCATGATATTTCATCTCCTCATCGGGATAGTAAAGGCCAGCAACAAGAAAAAGCGCGGAGGGAGACGATATACTTCATCGTCATGCCTCCGCGCTGTAAATTCAATAATTCAAATTTATTAGCACACAGATAATACAATCCGCTTGCCGCGCAAAACAATACATAATTACTATCCACGCCTCATAGAGAACGCCTATACTCCGTACCGCAGTTAGATATTGTTACTTTGCCGAAATATACAACGCTTCTCGCATTTTTCGGTAAGGCTTACTACATCTTATGAGGAACGGTAGCATAGTAGTGCCGCCATCTGATAATGAATTCACACTGTTAGTGACACTCACTGACAGTGACTTCACGCGACAACAACGCCCATCGGCAGCGATTTCACACAACAGCGACGCCTGCCAATGAAGTGATGTCCTATTGAAGCGGTGAGGGTAATGTTATATACTGCTTTGGCTGCGGTGGCAGGTGTATACCTGTGTTCGGAGGCGATGTGTACTATCCCTTCGAGCGCCATGTCGGGTTCCAGCCCTTCATGGTTCCGCAGTTGTTGTATTTATTATTGCAGCAGTGGAATATTTCCTGCCGCTGACCTTTCTGACTTGATTCTATAGCATATTCTGTAAAATAGCAACTTTTTTTGTAGATTCTACAGCAAATCCAATTTCCCAAACAAATATACACGAGTACGGCCTAGTGCTGCTTCATTCTAAACAAACCTTTATCCTAGATAAACCTCTATCTTAAACGAACCTCTATCCTAGACAAACCCCTACCAGCACAACAGCTAAGCGCCAGCGTCCAGCAAGTGCGGCTAGGTGCGAACCATCCGCTAACCACCATCCATCCGCATAGCACAACATACCCAACAAACTAAATCTTTTGCCCCTCCCCCAGCAAGCCGTAAGATACGCAAGGGAGGGCGGTTTGCTCTTCAACCCTGTTGCGAAGGCGCCAGGGAGACTCGGGGGGCGGGAAAACGCCATTTTTGCGGGTGGTAACCCGCGAAAAAATGGCATTTTCCCCGCCCCGAGGCTTCCTGGCATAAGCCGTAGCTTGGGTTGAAGAGCTAACCGCCCTCCCTTGCGGGGGGCTTACCCCCCGTTGACAACACAACCCCTTTCATGCTACTTTCTCAACAATTGAATACATTCCGTTGAAAGAGAACAGATTTTAATCCCATTTTCAGAGACTTGGTGGCTGGTGCAAACCAAGAATGGCTTAAAATCCTTTCCGCTCTGGAGGAAGCTGGTGATGAATCAGCCCGGTGCGCCGGTTACAGCGCCATAAAGCCGTGTAAGCAAATTCAATGAGAAACAGTCACGTCCGAACCGAAAACTCTGAGTGGAATCGCGAATGCGATTCTGCGAATCCCGAGTGCTTTAACGGGTTTTCGGAGAAGGGCGGGACTGATTTCGAATTAATTTGCTATTGCACGGAAAGTTGGGTGGTACCACGGGAGTATACTCTCGTCCCTTCGCGGACGGGAGTTTTTTATTTTTATAGATAAAAGTCAAAGTAATAAAACCACAGAGAGGAGCATGACAATGGTCAGCATCAACTTCATCAGAGAAAACCCAGGCATCATCAAGCAAGCAGCAGCAGACAAAGGCATCACCGTAGACATCGACCGGCTGCTAACCCTAGACGCAGCCCTACGGGAATCAGCAAAAAAGACAGACGGCATACGCGAGGAGCGAAACCGCCTATCTCAGCAAGTAAAAACATGCCAAAGCGCCAAAGAAAAAGAGGCCCTTGCAGAGCAAGCACGCCTCCTAAAAACCGAGCTTTCGACCCACGAAGCAACCGCTAGGGATACCCGGGCCGAGTTTGAAAACCTAATGCTACACATCCCCTCAGTACCAGCCCCGGAAGTGCCCGTAGGCAAAGACGAGGCCGACAATGTTGAACTGCGCCAAGTAGGCCAAGTACCAGCCTTCAACTTCCCTTTCCGGGATCACCTGGAGCTATGCGAGATCCACAACATGCTAGACATGCCCCGGGCCACAAAAATTGCAGGCAGCCGCTCGTATTTCCTAAAAAACGATGCCGTACTCCTAGAGATGGCAGTCTGCCGCTTCGTCATGGACTTTCTAGTCTCCCGCGGGTTTACCCCCATGACTATACCTCTCCTAGTAAGGGAAAGAGCAATGCAGGGCACAGGATATTTCCCCATAGGCCGCGACCAAGCCTACGAAATCCCTGAGGATGAACTTTTTCTTGTGGGGACGTCAGAAGTCTCCCTGGTAAGCTACCACCAAGACGAAATACTGTCCCTAACCGATTTTCCTATGAGATACGCGGGCATATCAGCAGGCTTTAGACGCGAGGCAGGAACCTACGGCAAAGACACCCGTGGCTTATATCGGGTGCACCAGATCCAAAAAGTTGAACAAGTTGTATTCTGCGAAGCCGACCACCAAAAAGCCGAGCAACTACACTACGAAATCCTAGAAAACACCGAGGCCATAATGCAAGCCCTAGAGCTACCCTACCGCGTATGCCTAGCCTGCACCGGCGAAATCGGCATCGGCCAGATAAGAAAGCACGAAGTAGAAACCTGGATGCCCAGCAGAAACGCCTACTGCGAAACCCATTCATGCTCAACCATGGGAGACTTCCAAGCAAGACGCCTAGGCATCCGCTATAGGGACGCCACAGGCGAAATACAACATGCCTTCACCCTAAACAACACAGGTATAGCATTCCCCCGCGTTCTTATACCACTGCTGGAAAACCACCAGGATGCCAACGGAAGCATTAATATTCCCAAGGCAATACAGCCGTATATGAATGGGCGCGAGAAAATATTGCTCGCCTAGAGTCTGTCTGTCATCTCCACAATACTAGGGCCTGTTGCCACTACCGACAATAGGCAGACCCTAATGCCAATGATCTCCAACCCGAGCTATGATTACCTTGTGTTCATCAATTTCGCGTCTACCCCAGCTAAAATATATTCGACTATCGCTGTGGGCATTAAATAATTTGGTATGCGGGTTACAGGTAAGTGTATATGTACGCCCTTCATATTCAAGGCTTTTCTTGTAACTCGCATCCTCCTTTGACCCTTTCCCACTGCATACGATCCCACACGCAGCACTCAATGTTAACAATGCTTCGTTTTCATCACGGCTATCCCTATAAATTTTTCCGGCATTCTGATTCAAAGCAGTCAAATGCCTTATTATTTCCTCAATGCACTCCTGAAAATTTCCGATTTTTTCTATTGGGTCAAGAGAATCAGGCATAAATAGTAAATTTGAAAACACGTTTGGTATCGCATTAGCCAATTCACTATATCCAATGCACTGATGAAGATAATGCACATTCACATGAAATACATCATCAGCAGACTGGATTACTAGTTTCGGTTCAACATCAAATGAGCAGGAATGAATAACCAAGAAAGCAAGGCCGCGTTTTGTAATATTGGTTACATCCTCACATGTCCAATCCACATGCTTTTGTTTACTTATAATTTCGGATAAAAGCGTTATTTCATCACTTGTGTAGTCTCCGTAAAGATAATCACACGCCGTTTTTCCTTTCGCATCGCATACATCGTAAAAATCATAGGGTACGACAACATCACCGGATTTATTAACTTCATCTACACTATTATCAAAGATATGAATACAGTCTAAGCTAAGGTTTTCATAATCGGCAGCGGGAAGAATATTGCCCTCTATTTTCCACATCTTTTTATCTCCAAAAGTTCCCTTAAGTCAGATTTTGTCTGATCAAAAAAACCCTGAGGCCAATGCTCCAGCTCACCAACCGAGGAAATATCAATGCTGGTATATTCACTGTCGGCAGAAAAAAATAAAATTTTCATTAGTTCTGCATGGCTTCTTTTTGCAAGTTCTAACCGGCATCCATTTACAATATGCTCGCTATGGGTTTCGATAATAACTTGCACCCCGTTCATGGCGACATTTGCTAAAAATTTCGCTAACATTGATTGGCTATATGGATGCAAGTGCGCTTCAGGGTTTTCTATAATTAAGACAGGGTTACTAATGGAAAATGCCGCAAGAGCTTGTACTACTATAGGCAAGACGTAGCTTATTCCAAAACCTGTTGCAGCCGGCACATAAAAATCGTCATTGTTGCTGCTAATTCGCACTGTAGCAATGTTCAGCTCCGAATTTGTACTTGCCTTAATGTTTATGCCAGGGATTATTTTCGACATCCATTCTTCGCAGTTGGCCAAAAACCTCTTGCTTTTAGTAGCTCTCATAGAAAATGGCAGGTGATTTCCCACCTGCATTCTATCCAACTTATCTAACACATAATATGTGTTTTCACCTCTGCTTCCGACATAATATCCTAGCGATTCATATATCCTTGAAGATATTCTTGGCCCGATTCTTTCTGCATTTAGATATAAAACTGTCATATCAGCATCGCCAAGATAATCTAATACATCAAAAGATAAGGACTCTTCTCTAGCGTCTTTAAGTGTCAGGCTAATACCTGCTTTTGCATCGTTCACAGCTGCGGAAATCAATACTCCAGCGACACTTGGGTTGGCATTAATTATTGAAGAGGGTAAACCCAAATTAACCCCATAGACATCATCTGTGGCCAGTGTGGATTTATCCTTGCGGGCCTTAGATAGCATCAATATAGCTTGTATGACACTGGATTTCCCTGTTGCGTTACCTCCAGTCAAGATAGTCAGCGGGGACAGATTCATCTTAATATCTTTGTGGCACTTGAAATTCACTAACTCCAAGTAGCTGATTATTGGATTTGGCACGCCCTTATCACCTCGTTTGAGAAATTAAAGTTTGTTTTTATCCTTGCTCTATCGCCAGTTCCTATTGTTAGAGAATTTGCATAATCTGGGTCTTCCAATAAATCAGCTAGCTCTTTCAATGCGACATCTCTGTATGGCAACAAATCTAAACCATCAAACTTGTTGTTAGCAAGTATCACAGTAAAGGACGAAAACAGTGATTTATTTATTACAGCAGACGGATAAATATCACCTGTTGAAGCATCCAGTGTTATTTTTGAAAAGCAGTACTCCCCAAACAGTGCATATGCCCTTGTTAGTGCCACGGCAAAAATTTTCTTATAATGATCAAGTGTCTCCACACTTGCCTTATTCAAAATATCTACATGCTCGTCTAACAATGAAACCAAGCTTGACGGGATGCTTTTAATAATTTCTTTTTCATAGTCGTAAGCTTCGTAAAAAGCTACAAACCTTAAAACCATCTCCTGGGCATCCATTCTGTTGTCATTTATCTTTCCTCTGGTTGCAGCTACAAATTCATCACATCTTGAGGCTGATTTTAGAAAATCTCTTACTCTATCACTGCACAGGGCATTTCTCATTTCTTGTTTGTTTAATGGTACGCCACCTGTGTTTACACGCCTAAATATATCAAAGATTACTTTTTTGGGAGATCTAGCATCCATTATATTAACAGCAACCTGTGTGCGATAAATACGTTGCTTAAACTTTGGATCTAAGTCTTTAAACTTTTTTCCACGACACTCTGTGTCCAGATATTCTAGGCCAGTTAATCGAAACTTTCCATTTAAGAATTCATGTATTGTTGATAGACGTTGTTGACCATCTATTACTGTGTACTTGGAGTCCACATCCTCATAAAAATAGAATGCAGGAATAGGTATCCGAAGAATCAAGGACTCAATTAATCGTGACTTGCGCTTATTATCTCTCCACACACGACTACGCTGAAAATCTGGACTTATATTAAGCAACCCATCAGTCATTAATTCATAAACATATTTTAAAGAAAGCATTTGCTGATCTACACGTATTTTTTCAGGGTCAAAAGGCTGTGGCTCATCTACATCATCGTCGCCATCGGCATCATAATCATCTTCTTCATATTCAACCCCATAATGTTCAGAAGCAAACTTCTCAATTTCAATTTCGGCTGAAATTTTTTTTCGTTTAAGCATAATTTAGCTCCTTATGCACAACATAGTTGTGCTCATAATAGTGTCACAAGTACGGTTTTGCAAGACATTTCTGTTATGGTGCAGACAAATAAAAAGGGCGAGATTATACCCGCCCACTGTCAGCATTTACTTAATTACTAAACTACTGCCCGCTAGCCCTCTTAACCGCCTGCCCAGCAGTATAATGAAGCTTAATCCGAATATCATATCCAGTATCTGTCTGCTCCATATCAAACTGGGTATCAATCCCCGACTGCCGCACCATGTCCAGGTTTTCCTTAATGGAATTGGTAAGTATACGGATATCCCGGATATAAGCCTTAAAAGGAGTCTGGCCATTAGCCTGCTTGGGACCGGGCGAAAGCGTAGCCTCAATAAGCGCCTCGGTTTTGCGCACAGTAAGGCCCTGCTTTATAACCTTAGCCAGCACCTCCAACTGAGCCTCTTCACTGTCCAGCCGTAGTAGCGCCCGGGCATGACGCTCGGTTAACTCGTTTTCCACGATTAGCTTCTGCACAGCCCGGGGCAGGCGCATTATTCTTATTTTGTTGGCGATGGTGGACTGGTTTTTGCCGATTCGGCTGGCTAGGGCTTCTTGGGTAAAACCGTAATCCATCATCAGGTTGGCCAGGCCCTGGGCCTCTTCAAAGAAGTGCAGATCCTGGCGCTGCAGGTTTTCTATCATGGCCAGTACGGCGCTGTCGTGGTCTGTTATGTCCACCACTATAGCAGGGATGGTCTGGAGACCAGCCATTTTGCAGGCCCGTAGACGGCGCTCCCCAGCTACAAGCTCATATCCTGCACCGTTTATGTGGCGCACACTTATGGGCTGCAGTACGCCGTATGTTTGTATGGAGGCGGCCAGTTCCTCCAGCCCTTCCCGTTCAAAAATACGACGGGGCTGGTATGGGTTGGCGTTCACAATCCCAAGGGGCAAGTGCAGTATTTCGCCTCCCCGGGCAAAATGGGCAGAATGGGATCTTGTCATGGTATGCACGTCCTTTTGTAATTTTTTGGAAGTATACCACTGGGCAAGGATGGGCAATGAATATTCTAAATATTGGCAATTGTTTGCATGTGACAAAATACTGCACTAGGCCCTGTCGGTTGATGGGGCTTTATTGTGGTTTTTGAGTGAAGTTGATAGCAGGGCGTATGATTTGGGGGTTGGTTGTATGTAAAAGAACAGTTGTACTGGCGAATGTGGTAGTGGAGGCCCTAGTAAATACACATAATTCGGGAGGGCAAAGCCCAGTATATATACGGCCTAAAAAGGTTCATCCAAAGTATCAAAAGCGGGCATGTGTTCCTAATGGTGCTACTCGTCCACACTTGTGCATATACATCTGAAGGACAAGATTGACAAGATTACTTTAGTCGCAGCAACACATCTTTTCCAACGAAAAGACACAACAATGCCCTCTTCTAAGGAGTAGATTTTTTATGAGAGAATCCACCTTCCACACCGGCCTGACCCAAGAAGACGCAGCCTTCTCGGCACGCCAGTACGGCAACAATTCCCTTACAAAAAAGGCAAAGACTGGCTTCCTAAAACGATACGCCGCCAGTTTTGGCGACCCGATTATCCGCATATTGCTAGTGGCCCTTGGGGTCAATCTCTTGCTTTTGTTCCGGGACGCCAACTGGTATGAGTCTGTAGGCATTGCCGTGGCGGTGCTGCTTGCCACACTTATTTCCACCCTTTCGGAATACGGCAGCGAGTCAGCTTTTGAAAAGCTGCAAGAAGAAGCCGCCAACATCAAGTGCCGGGTGCGGCGGGATGGGAAGATTGTTTTGCTGCCCATTGCGGAAATTGTGGTAGGAGATATTGTGTATGTACAGGCTGGAGAGCGCATCCCGGCAGACGGTGTGCTGGTGCATGGGGAAATTTCTGTTGACCAGGCCGCCCTCAACGGCGAGACTCGGGAGGCCTACAAATCCCCTGGGCAGCCAGGGGAAGATCACAATCCCCTTTCAGACTTTTTATCCGCAAGCGGCCTATTCAGGGGAAGCGTATGCTGCTCCGGCGAAGGCATAATGGAAGTCACTCATGTAGGAGATGCCACCTTCTATGGGAGGCTGGCCTTAGATGTCCAGGATGCTACCATCGAAAGCCCTCTTAAGGCCCGACTTACCCAGCTTGCCCAAACCATCAGCCGCTTTGGATATGCCGCGGCGGTTATTGTTGTGGTGGCTAATTTGTTCAACGGGATTGTAGCAGCCAACCATTTTGATATGGCCCTTATATCGGCCCACGTTGCTAATCGGGGGCAGCTTTTGCGGGATATTATGCAGGCTCTTACTTTGGGCATTACGGTGATAGTGATGGCTGTACCGGAAGGGCTCCCCATGATGATTACGGTAGTGCTTTCCGCCAATATGCGGCGGATGCTTAAGGATAACGTACTGGTGCGTAAGCTGGTGGGAATAGAAACCTCTGGCAGCTTGAATATTTTGTTTACAGACAAAACCGGGACTCTTACTAAGGGGATGCTGGAAGTTACAAGCTTCATCACACCCCAAGGGCGAGTTTTAGGCGGGCAAGAGCTAAAGGACGCGGCTCCGTTATATAGACGGGTAGCCCTCAACTGCTTCTATAACAATGCCGCCCAGCTAAGCACAAAAAAACTGCGGGCAGTAGCTATCGGCGGCAACTCCACAGACAGGGCATTGCTGGAATATGTAATGGAAGACGCTGCGCGGCTGCAGGTGTATGAGAAGGGGTTTACAAAGCCATTTAACTCCAAGGATAAGATGTCAATGGCGATGATATCGCCTCAGGGGAAAAAAGGCCAACCGCGCAACACACAGGCCAAAGGTCCTGCGGCCTCTCGCTCACATAGCCCTGAAGAATCTGTAGTTTTAATAAAAGGCGCACCTGAAAACCTCCTCCCCCTATGCCGCTATGCCTACAACGAAAATGCCCAGCGCGTAGCCTTCACCCACCCTACAGAAGTAAAGCAAATGCTATCAGCCCAAGCCCGGGAAGGTGTGAGGCTGCTGGCCCTATGCGAAGCTGCTCCAGCAGAGGAAACCCGCACTTCTTCCAAAAAGAATGATTATGACATTTCCCATGGAAACCTGACTTTAGTAGGATTTTTGGGCATACGGGACGAAATCCGCCGTGAGGCCCGCCAGGCCATTGGTGAGGTATTGGGTGCAGGGGTACAGGTGGTGATGGTAACCGGCGATAACCGGGAAACCGCGGTAAGCGTAGCCACTTCCCTTAAGCTAATCGCCCCTGGGGAAGAGCGCTGCGTATTCACCAGCCAAGCCCTTAATAAGCTATCCGACACCGAGGCAAAAAAGCTACTGCCACAGATACGTGTAATTGCCCGGGCCCTACCCTCAGACAAAGGGCGGCTAGTACGCCTGGCCCAGGAACTAGGCCTGGTGGCAGGCATGACCGGAGACGGCATCAACGACGCCCCCGCATTAAAAAAAGCCGATGTTGGCTTTGCCATGGGTGACGGCACGGAAATTGCCAAAGAGGCCAGTGATATTGTTATCTTAGACAACAATTTTGCATCCATAGTAAAGGCGATTCTCTACGGGCGCACGATTTTTAAAAGCATACGCAAATTCCTTATTTTTCAGCTTACCATAAATCTTTGCGCCGTCGGCATCTCTGTAATCGGCCCGTTTATTGGGGTAAGCTCCCCGGTAACGGTTATACAAATGCTGTGGATTAACATGATAATGGACACCCTTGCAGGGCTGGCATATGCCGGTGAAGCGCCCCTGCCCGAGTACATGCGGGAGTCCCCTAAAAAGCGTACTGAGCCTATTATCAACAGATATATGTTTAACCAGATTGTCACTACCGGGCTGTATACCACATTTTTGAGCTTGCTGTTCTTTAAGCTGCCCTTCTTTGCCGCAGCCTTCCGCAATGACGAGCGTTACTTGCTTACCGCATTTTTTGCCCTGTTCATCTTTGCCGGGGTGTTCAACAGCCTCAACGCCCGCACTAACCGCATAAACCTGCTATCCCATATCGAGCATAACAAGGCATTTATTGGGGTAATGCTGGCGGTTGTGGCAATGCAGGTATTGCTTATCTACTATGGTGGCGCGGTGTTTAGGACTACCGGACTTAGGTTTGAAGAGCTTGCCTTGGTGGTGGCGTTGGCTTCTACTGTTGTGGTGGTTGATCTTGGCCGGAAGGTGTTTCTCCGGGTTAATAAGCGTAAGGGGTTTATATGATCTTATTTCGGCATAAGAAATCTTCAATCACAGCCTCTATAACCGGTACGGACACAGAGTTGCCAAATTGCTTGTATGCATAACCATCCTCGGGATGGATTGCAAAGTCGTCTGGAAACCCTTGCAGCCTTGCACACTCGCGGGGGGTTATTCTCCTGGGCCGATTGTCTTGCACAACTCCCAGGCGGTTGGCATCTGAGGATGTTAGTGTGATGGATATGCTATCAGGGTCAAGAAATTTGAATATCTCGAAGGACATGTTGCCGCATACCGGGTTATAACGGCCATTGTCTTCCTTTAGATAACTCTTGCTTATAAGAGACGCCATCACGCCATCTATATCATTATCCATATAAAAGGTTTGAATCTGCCCCTTTGTAAGCTTTTTGCCGTCTTGATGGGTTCCAAATGTGTGGCGGCGTCTGTTTTGTATTAGCTTGTTCATAAATGTGATTTCCTGTGGGGTACACTTTCCCTTTGTCCCTAGCTCCCAGGAGTGCAGGGATTGCCCGCCACGGTAATCTATTAGCCTGTAACCGTGGAGCTTTGTGAAATCGTCTCCTATGGCATCCCTTAGCTGTTGGGTGAATATATCTGTGCAGAAATATTTCTCGTCGACTTTTTGCTCTAGTATATCCTTCACCCAGGGAGTGCCTTTCGAGGCCGGCTCCAATTGGCTTGACCTAACATAGCATGATCTATTTTGGCCCGTCACCAAACGATCAAGCTCTACAAGGCTTGGCTGCATATAATTGTGCTTAAACTTATGGGAGTCTGCTGCGCCAAAGCCGCTTTTAAGAGACATCATAGGCGTGGCCCCATATATGCCTAAAATGTACAAGCGCACCCTATTTTGCGGTACACCAAAGTCCGAGCTATTCAAGACAAGGGCATGTGTACCATAGCCGATTTTTTCAAGGCTTGAAATAATCGTCTCATAGGTGCGCCCACCGTCATTGGTCTTTAGCCCCCTTACGTTTTCCAGCAAGAAGGCTTTAGGCTTATACTTTTCCAGTATCCGCTCGATTTCAAAAAACAATGTCCCCCGGGTATCCCCAAAGCCTTGCTTCTTTCCTGCATATGAAAAAGGCTGGCAAGGAAACCCCGCAAGCATCATGTCAAAGGGGGGTATATCATCAATTTTTCTAATGTCGCCACTGGGGCATTCGCCAAAATTCACTTCATATGTATAGCAAGCCCTTGAGTCAATCTCACTGGAAAGCACACATTTGCTTGCTATTCCCTGCTTTGCCAGTGCGGCAGTAAACCCTAGGCGGATACCACCGATACCGGCGAATAGGTCAATATATTTAATCAATCCAATCCTCCTGTGCGCCATCCGCCATATAGCAATTAAATCGAAATCATTCACACATGCTACCGAAACCCTTCAATAACTATGTTATAGCAAGCCCTCGTCTAAGTAAATTAAGGTCATGGCAATTTCTCAATGATAAAGTTACATAACACATCAAATTCGGAATCTGTATACGCCACGGTGCAGTGGCTGTTTTCGCAAATGGTGCGCAGCGCTGATTGCCGTTGAAAATTCCCAGCGCCATCAATGATATATGCGATATAATTACCCGTTGCTTCCACGGCAGCAAAGCGGGCATGTGCTTGTCCTGATTTCCGCTCTATTGTTGAGTTTGTGGTTACTTGGAAGCTGATTTCAATCCCTACATATTTTCCGTCTTTGCTGACGCATAAGTCAAATGTCGTTAGTGTCCTGTCATCATTGTGAGTTACGCCAGGGATGGCTCCGTTCATCCTTACTGCGTAGCCTTCACCTAGTTTGGCTTCAAGGTAATCCCGTGCGTATTTTTGCGCAATCTGCCCCAAATCGTTGGCCTGTGCGCCACCGGTTATCCGGCTCACGAAGATATATCGTTGCTTTATATATTCCCTTAGCTCGTCAGACTTACCTATTAGGTTGCCCACCATACATTTGCGAAAAATGCTTGCGATGGTCTCATTGGTAGCGTTGCCGCCAAATAACAGTAACGTAATCAAGTCCTTATACAAAGGAGAAAGACTGCGTGACTCAACTGAAACCGCTGCATCGGTTTTAAGCCTTGCATTGGACAATTGCCCACTGCTTTGCAGGCCAGTAAACCTGTAATCAACAGCCACACCGTCTATTGCATACTGAAGCATGTCATCAGGAAAGTATGTGCGATAGTCCCGTTTTATGCGCTGCAAAGGCTCGCTGCCATAGTCGCTAAGTACCATAAGATGCTTGAGAAAAACATTGGCCCCAAAGCCTGACGCATCCAATATAGCAAAAAGACTATTCATGTCAGTAGGGTTAGACAGCGTTAGAACCGAAATAAATTCATCCTGGGTTCGTATCAGAGCGGGAATTATACTTGAGTCTGATTCCTGTGCTACCAGATTATCCGGCCACCATTTACATGCGAATGTTTCAAGCTCTTGTCTTGTTCTATTATATGGCATGATCTTCCCCACCTAAAATCAATAGCTAATCGTCTGATAATACTCAAATTTCTATAAGGCATGCGCTTACACACAATATCAATGGTCATATCACGACATCATCTGCTCTCGCCAGCCAATCCGTACATCGTGAACAAAAGGATAAGGGGCAACGCTATTTTCAACCCCCCAGGCATATATCTGCGCTATCAGGTCAACTGCCTGCTGAAGATACAGCCCCCGCTGCCCCTGGGGTATACTCTGGTCAAACCCTCTCGCAAACAGCAGCGCGATGCCAATCCTAGCCTCATGGTCTATCCCCGTTTCCGAATAAAATCGGCTCGCCAGCTCCTGGGAAGACTTAACCGCATCATCCACACCCATAAGCATCTCAATATGCATGGCAGGGACAATATCACCCAAATGCTGCTGCCAAAGCCTCACAATATCAATATTGGAAGTAAAGGCCGCCTGCCAAAACGCCACCGCATCTACGTGGTCAAAAAGCACCCGGGCAAAAGTGGCATCATGGCGCAAGCAGCAGCCCCATATCCCTGGCCGCCCTGTCATTTCCTCGGCAAAAAGCTCGGATATCGGGTCACCAAGCCCAAAGATATTGGCAACCTCGTGGAAGGTAAAATGGGCAAAAGATCTATCCTGGGGATAAAGCCTTGTCTGAAGCTCTGTCCCCATAAAAATATGCATTCCGTCATTTAGGCCCAGAGGCATGGCCCACAGCGCCATTGCTGGCTCGTTACCGGCAAGCCGCCAAACATGATAGGTTGTGGCCTCTGCAACTTTGTTCCAGTAGTCCGTATTAAAAGGCAAGGCATGACGCATTGTGTCGTTTGAAAATCCTGTGATAAGTGCCTGCCGAAGCTGTATATCAAACTCTTCGCATAGCGCCGTAAAATCCGGCACATCCTGGCCCCGCCATGAGTTCCAAAGCGCCCAGGGGAACTGGTTGGTGGTGCGGTTTAGTGTGTTGTCATGAAGGTTTTGAAGGTCAATTGCCAGGCGATTATTGGACTCCACGGCTTGTGGGTTTTGGTTAATATACTGCGGCTGCTGCCACGCCCGCTGGAAAGTATCAGGTGGTTGCGGCGTAGATGTTGAAGGTGTAGAGGGTGGCGGCGATGGGGGTAGCGGAGGTGATGGGGTTG
>Ga0123355_10010709_pt1 | contig 14085 bp, 10 predicted proteins | sample TergutEmb28metaG_3_FD_89872 | JGI IMG/M metagenome (GOLD analysis project Ga0123355, IMG submission 89872) | Embiratermes neotenicus P1 segment gut microbial communities from Petit-Saut dam, French Guiana - Emb289 P1 | ecosystem: Host-associated > Arthropoda: Insects > Digestive system > Gut ... | reverse complement strand
GATTTAATTGTTTGGAGGATTTGTTAATATGTCTGTATTGTTTTTGATTTTATCAATTGTTTTTGTAATTGGTTGCATTTTCCTTGTTATTGCAATTCTTATGCAAGATAAACGTAATGCAGGTGGTGTTTCCAGCATTGCAGGCATGGGTAATATAGCTGATACCTATTGGGGTAAAAATAAAGCACGTTCAGCAGAAGGACGACTTGAATTTTTAACCAAAGTTGGTGCAGTTGCTCTTGGTCTTTTGTCTGTGGTTTTATGTATTGTTTAAATTTAAATTTTAAAGTGGCGTAGAGCCACTTTTTTTATTTGCTAGGAAATTGCTCTCGCAATTTCCGTCGCGCACAATGGGGGCGCTGCCCCCAATCCCCCGCAAAGCGGCTACGCCGCTTTTTTATTTGCTACACTCGTGAAACGAAAGATTGTTTGATGTAGGGGACGCGCCCCTGCGCGTCCCGCAAAATGGATGGGTGTATGTTATTATTGGCGGGACGCACAGGGGTGCGTCCCCTACACAACCACAGAAAATTAGAAATACCCGTATTTTTTAGCGTCTATTTGAGTTACTAGTTGACCATCCGTCATTATTGTCATTACTGTTGTTATCTGAATCAAACGGATTAATTGGGTTTAATGAGTTTAACAAAACAGAAGCTGAATCCCTCATTAGATTGGCAGTTTGTGCAATCATAATAGTAGCATTTTGCTGTAAAAGCTGACGGCGTGCAACTCGAGACTGTTCTCTTGCCATATCTGCATCAGTGATATTAATATAAGCATCTGTATGGTTAAGACTAGTGAGTTCAAGCTGGTTTGAAATATGGTGCAAGCGATTTTGAGACGCACCCAAATGCCCTATTTCTGCTGATACAGATAATAACACATCATCCATAAAGTCAATCATTTGACTAACTGCACGTGCAGACCTACCTCTAATATCAAAAGTATTATTTCCATCTGCATCACGCATACCAAGAGTTTCCAGGGTTAACGCGCCAATATGTTGGAATAATACTTGATAAGAATTAGCACCCACTTGGAACACCAATGGTCTTCCTGGTATATGAGGGCGGAACGGACGTTCAAAGAAATCATCATCAGGTGGTGGAGGCGGCGGAGGTGGTGCATCTTGTCTTGTGAGTATAAGAGTATTTTGGTGCCCGTGTGGGTATGTGGTGGTCATTTGAAATTGACCTGTAAAATCATCCCCCCACATAACCATTGTAGCCGCACCTTCAAAACCATCAGAAGCATCTTCAGGCAAATAGAAAAATAGTCGCCCAAAGCTGTCCGCAGTAGCTGTAACTTGTCGCCCACCAATATAATACGTAACTTGTTGATGAGGATTAAACGTATGGCTTGTATCCTCAAGGAAAATTTGAACTCTATAAGCAGTACGAGCAGAGGAACTATGCGCATCTACGGGGGTTGTTACATCACTCCTATTAATATAGTACATAGGGTTTGAACCACCAGACCCAGTTGCATAGTGTATGGATAGGTTACCACCTGAAACAGTGGTTGTTCCTTGATTTGCATTACCCAAAGAACCACCAATCCAGCCATTCATAACTTCAAGCAACCCGCCAGATATATTAACGTTTGCACCCCCACTATTTGCACCAGCACCACCAACAGCCGCGGAACGTGCCCCTGCGTGCACATTAACAATACCACCTGTAACATTAAGACTTCCGCCGTCGCCTGTAGTTCTTGCGCCTGTGCCAATACCAGCACCACCATAACCACTTGCCATAGCCGCGCCGCCAATTGCTGTCAAAAACCCTCCGCTAACAGTGACATCAAGCCCTTGACCACCTGTGTTAAACATGCCCCAACCAGAACCACCACCAATACCAGCCGCTCCAGTTCCGCCCGTAGTTCTAACAGTTCCCCCTTCAATGGAAACTGTTGCGCCAGTGGTTGGGCGATTGCTTGAGCCGCCAATTCCTGCTCCACCACCGCCACCACTATAGCTTCCGCCATAGGCATGTACTGTACCACCTCTAATAACTACAGAGCCTGTAAAATAACCACCAGGCGTTGCGCGAAGGCTATGTCTTCCAGAACCAATTCCCGCAAAAGCCTGACTCACACCACTGTCACTAGCACGTGCCAATAAAGCTCCAGAACCATCAATTATAAGGTTACCAGAGGTTATACCAATGCCCGCACCACCTTCACGCCCGGCAATTGCAGTTGTGTGGGTTTCTAATATATTATTGCCTTCAAGCCATAGAGTAACATTATTGTCACCAATGTGCATTGCATCACCTGCATCTGCGTTTAGATGCACATTTTCTAAAATAATAGTTGCATCGCTTTGTATATCAATTTGTCTGTTGGTTTCACCAGTACCAACTATACGGAAAATTTGGTCACTGGTGATAGTTAATGTCCCATTATCAAAGCTCCATCCAGCACCACTAATTCCATCCACAAGCGCGTTAATATTAAGATGAACGTCTGGGAGTGGGGGAGGACCAGAGGATAACGGCTGTATTTGCGACAATGAATCTAAAAATGAAGCTCCTGATAATCCTGTAAATTGTGACGGATTAGCAACTGGTACAAGGCGATGAGGGTGTCCCATATCACCAGTTAGTAGAGGCATTGAATTAAATGTAGTTCGGCGTGATATCATGTCTATTTGTGATGTTAGCAAATCAGCTTCCATTTGTAAATGCTCCGTTTCAACTTCTGCCAACATATCTGATGCCGCTTGTACTAATATTTCGCGGATTCGTTGCAACATTTGTGCAATTTCATTTGCACCCGCCTCTGCCACTTGCAAAAGACTAATTCCTTCTTGAGTGTTCCTAAATGCCTGGTTTAACCCTTGTATTTGTGCGCGCATTTGTTGAGATAACGCCATGCCTGATGGGTCATCGCTTGAGGAATTTATACGACGACCTGTTGATAATCTATTCATTGCTGTGGGTAATTCCGTATCTCTAAACGGTGATATTAGATGCCTAAAATCGAGCTGTATAACCATTTTTTTTCACCCTTACCTTACGCTTAAAATTTATTCATAGCTTTTTTCCTATTTTTTTAGATTATACTATGAAATAATTAATTTATCAATTATAACTATATATACTATCGTCGTTTGGTTAGAAAATATTAGAACCTGTTCCCACTATACTCGTGAAACGAAAGACTGTTTGATGTAGGGGACGCGCCCCTGCGCGTCCCGCAAAATGGCAAGCGGGCGGGACGCACAGGGGTGCGTCCCCTACGGAAAATGTATCGTTTCACGAGTATATAAATAAAACTATTTAAGATATAGTAAAAAATGACGATATAACTGTAAAGAAACAATATAACAATTAATGAAAGGATTTTTTATATGAAAAGGATAAATTTGGGATTAGCTATTATGGTATTCCTTTGTTTGCTAATTGTATTTCCTGTTAGCACAAGAGCAGAATACTACATACTTGACATAGTAGGAGACGATACAGTAATTATTATCGACAATATCGAACCTATTCCTTTTGAACCATCAATGTTTGTACCATTTATTGATTCATTTGTAGCTGACGAAGCATCACTTAGGTTGGCAATTAATAATGCCCCTTCTGGAATATTGTATGAAATTACAGTGCTTTCAAGTTTTACAGTAAATGCCCCCCTAATAATTACAAACGGAAGAAATATAAGGATAATTGGTTCGTCTGGGATAACTATTACCTCAAATTTTACAAGCAATAGAGGACTGTTTGAGGTTAATGTTAATTCTCGCCTAGAATTAAGTAATATTTCACTTGTAAATGCAGCCCCTATACAAGTGACTGCTGATAGTGGTGGTGGTAATGCTATATTAGCTGTTGGTGCTAACGCAAATATCGAATTAAATAATACCAATATTCAGGGCTTTTTTGATGGAGTTAGAGCATTTCATGCTAATAGTAATATAATAATACGGGATTCTATTGTTAGTGACTTCCATCGTAATGGCGTAGGTATTGGAGGAGCTGGAAGCAATCTTGATATAAGAAATAGCACAGTAAGAAACTCAGTTAATGGTCCTGGTATTCGTATCGTTTTAGGTAGTAATGCATATATAAATAACGTGAATATTTTAGATAATACATTTACTGTTGGCTCTGATAGCAATGGTGCTGGAATTCTTATATCCAGTAACCTGTCAAATGTTGTAATAACAAATAGTCTTATTTCTGGTAACACTGCAACCAGTGGTGGGGGTATACGTACTATTTCTAATAATTTAACTCTAAACAATGTAGATATCATTGGCAACAATGCAACCCTTAACCAGTGGGTAAGAGGTGGCGGCATGTATATAGATGGTGGTACAGTTACAATAAATGGTGGTAGTATTTCTAATAACATAGCATCAAATGGTGGTGCTATTCATATGCCTAACAATGATACTACACTTACATTAAACAATGTTGCCATCAATGGAAACACTGCAACAGGAACTACAGGGGGAGTACTCTTAGGTGGTGCTAGGGTTCAATTTGAGATGAATGGTGGCTCTATTACTAACAATACTGCTTTAACTGGTATTGCTGGTGGGGTTCTTATAAATGGCGTGAATACCAATTTTACAGTGATTGGTGGAGCTATTTCCAACAACTCAACACCTCTTTATGGTGGTGGTATAGCGGTTGCTACTATTGCAACTGGAGTTACTATTGAAATAAGGGATTCAGAAATTTCACATAATGTTAGCAGTACAAGAAGTGGCGGTGGCATTCGTGTTATTGGCGCTACTTTAGAGATACACAATAGCAGAATTGAAGATAATGAAGCGGGTTTAAATGGCGGTGGAATTGATATCCAACGTGGTACAACATTAATAACAAACAGTAGGATTACTGAAAACAATACCTATTTTTCTGGTGGTGGCATTCACAACTCTGGTGGAGTTATAACCTTATATGATGTTGAAATTGTTGGCAATGAATCTACAGGTCCTACTGGACAAGGTGGTGGATTAACCATTGGCGCAAATGGACGCGTTTATATGACTAGAGGAGGCATTACTCACAACAGAGGTCATGCAATTGCTGGTGGTGTTGATATCTTAGCTAATGGTAGTCTGGTTACTAATGATGTGCTTATTTATGAAAACCATACCGATTTGCGCGATGGTGGTGGTATTTTTATTAGGGGTGCTAATGCTAGATTTGAAATGAATGGTGGCTCTATATCCAATAACAGAGCTAGAAATGGCGCAGGCATTTATATGTATGTTCCAACTGCTGAATTTATAATGAATGGTGGCACAATGACTCATAATCATGCTCGCCTTCGTGGCGGTGGGATTGATATGAGGAATGGCTTTGTTTTGATTAATGATGCAACTTTATCATCAAACACTGCATTATTAGAAGGAGGAGCAATCTATGCTATTTCTGGAAGGTTGCATTTGGGGCTAACAGACCCAGTTACGATTTCTGGAAATTTTGCTACAGTTGGTGGTGGATTGTTTGTTGGTTTTGGTGTAAACTTTAACATTGAAAGAGGTAGTGTAGCTTTTAATGAAGCGGTTGACCTTGGTGGTGGTATCTTTTTAGGTACAATAGAAGATAGTCGTGTGCCACGTTTGAATATTGGTGCAGATGTGACTTTCTCTGGTAATCAAGCATCACACAGCACACCAACCAGAAACCCAGCGTTAGATGCCTTTTATTATAATATAGTTTTTGCAACTATGTGGACATTTCCACAAACACAAGGTTTTAACAACCTTGATATTTATGCAACAGCAATGGCTGTACCTCCAACAAATATGATAGAGTTTATATATATTGATGCACGCACTGGCACACCTTTGGGTATTACATCCATGCTTGATACACCATTTAACCCAATAACAGATTTACCAATGACAATACCAGACATACTTTTACCAGAGTGGTCATTAATTGGGGTTATAATCCATATAGAAGGTTTTCCTGACCCATTCCCGTTTTTATATTATATCCCTAGATATTTTATGATTAATGGTGTTAGACATTATGTTGATGGTGATATTATAGTAGAAGTTTTATTTATGCAATAATAGTAGAAGCAAATAAAAAAAGCGGCGTAGCCGCTTTTTTTATTTGCTAGGAAATTGCTTTCGCAATTTCCGTCGCTCAATGGGGCGCTGCCCCAAGCCCCGCAAAGCGGCGTAGCCGCTTTTTTTCTGCTAGGATTTTGCCTTCTCAACCATTTCTTTAAGAAATTCGTCAACTCTTTCACGCTCTTTTGCTAAAATTGTATTAACATGGTTAAAGTCGACATTATGGTTTAAAATTTCAAAATTATCAAAACTGGTAACAATACGGTTTTCTTCATTTACTAACCTTAGTATACTAGTTAAACGCCCTGTATACTTTTCGGGCAAAATCACAATAGGGCTTGAATTTAGGTTTAATGAGAACGCAACACCATGAAACGAATCAGTAAATACATATTTGGCATTATCAAACAATGAAAGAAAATCTGGAATAGTGGGGAAAAGCATTTTTTTACCATTAGAGCGTGTTTGATTAAGGTTGTGGCATAAACGTACAATTGGCAAGCCTGTTTTTGATGATATTTTTTGTACATAGTCATCAGCTGCTTTATTGCGTGACAGCATATATACCAAAATATAGTCTTCTTTAACTTTTCTTTTGGATGCGTATTTTCTCCAAAAATCGGGAGGCATGGCTAATGTAGGGTCAACAAGCTGGATAGCATTTTGATAGTTATATTGCTCTTGTAGAATTTTTAACCCAGTATCTTCACGTACAGAAATTTTTTCAAATTCAGAAACCCAACCTTTTGTTTGCTCTACTTTTGATTTTTCTAGTGAGTCTTTGCCAAAACTAGATGAATAGGCGAATTTTCGCGCTCCTTTAGGGGCAAAACTTAGGAATCTAGCCCCTAACACGCTTTCAAGAAAGTCTACATTCCAAATTTGGTCACTGCCCGTACAATAGACATCTGCCTGCGGATTAAGTAATTTAAGTTCTTCATCTGAATGTACAAAACGCCCATCCTCAACGGAAAAACATTTTAAACCATGTTTATAGCGTCGTTTGAAAATCATTTGCACTATTGTAGAATTTACAATTTTAAACGGGCTTTTTTGCGTTTTAATAATATCTCTATAACGATAGTAATGAGGGGCGTGTATCGTTTCAATTTCGTCAAAATATTCTTCCATTTTCTTTTGGGTAGCAAATGTTAGTAAAGCAGAGCCATAATTGGCAATGCCAAAACATGATAACATTAACAATTTCATTGTTGCCCACCTCTCCCCATTTTTTGTTTTATCTTGAGCCAAGTATCAGCACCAACAATAGACCTAAAAAATTTTTTCATCTTTTTGGACATATTAAACCACGAGCCGGAATAATGATGAATGGTATGTGTATTACTTGTTATAATTTTTTTACGCGAATAATAGTCCATGGGGTAAAAATAATCTTTTGGATATATGTTAAAGTCGCGTATGTCTTGTGCTGTGTTGTTTAGGTTTAGCCCGTTTTCTGTTAATATGCTAGTTAAAATTTGTACATTAGAAGTGTAGTCATAACTTCCATCAGATTTAATAAATTGCCTGTTTGCGTAATAATCCAAACAGGTTTTTATAAATTCATGATTCTTTTTTGCACCAATAACTGCTGTACCAATATAATCATCTGCTTCAAAACCAAAAAAACCATTGTTTGTTAAAAATTCTTCAATAGGTTTAAACATTTCCACATCAGTATCAAGATATATACCACCAAATTCATAAAGTGCTTGTAGCCTGGCAACATCTGAAACAAAAGCAAATTTTTTGACTTCATATGCTTGCTTTGTATAAGGTAGGGCATTGTAATCAAAGTTTTTTTCATTCCACAATTTTATTTCATAATCAGGGCAGTATTTTTTCCAACTTTCTATACATGCCTTTTCTAGTTTGGGTAATTCGCCATTGCCAAACCAACAATAATGAATTATTTTTGGTATTATTTTAATCAATTCCTTTCAGCTTTCTTCTTTTTTAATCTACTTTTAATGGGTCTTTCTCATTTTCTGTGGTCATGTAGGGGACGCGCCCCTGCGCGTTCCGCCCAACCTGTCATTTTGCGGGACGCGCGGGGGCGCGTCCCCTACAACCACACAAATTTAGAAATACCCCTTTTAATCTTCTTTTTTAACTCTCCTCTTTTTTAACTCTCCTCTTTTTTAAGATTGAGATAAAAGCATTTTTGATACTGTTAATAAAGTCTATGAGGGTTTTGCACTTAAATAAAATTAATGATAAACAATAAACAATAACAGCCATTATAAATAAAGCAAAACATACAATTATTGTTAGCCATATTGACATCTCTTGCATAGGTAAAAATTCTAATAAAAACCATATGCAAGCACCAACAAATACAGCTACTAAAGAGATTTTTAATATATCAGAAATATAAGATTTTAGCCCCAAACCACCCAATTTTCTGCTTAAAAATATAATTAACAAAGTCATCGACATTGTTGTGCCTAATGAACCAGCTAGTGCTAGACCTTCCGCACCAAGTGGACCTATTAAAACAACTCTCATGATTATACCAAAAATAACAGCAACTATAGAAGATATAGCAGGAATTTTTGTTTCTCGTAATGCAAAAAATGCACGTTGAAACAATGGCAATAAACTACCTGAAAATACGAGCAATGCATACATTCTAAGGGCAGAGGCTGTGCGAAGAGTGTCATAACTGTTAAATGCGCCACGTTGAAAGAGTATGCGAATTATTGGCTGTGCAAAAACAAACACAGCTACAGACAATGGTACAATAATAACAAACAAAAACATAGCCCCACGCATAAGAGTTTCTTTTAGTTTAGTTAAATCGCTGTCTGCCACCATTTTAGACATGCGTGGGTATAACACTGTAAAAAATGATTGTCCAAATAAAGCCGAAATGAGAGTTGTTACTTTAAGAGAATAGTGCAGATATGAAATAGTACCCTCTGGAAGTATAGCGGCAAAATTCCTATTAATAATTATATTAATTTGGGCAATTGTAGCAGAAATTAATACGGGGCTTGAGATAATTAAAATCTGTTTTAACTCGTCTGGGTTTATATATGGGCGATAGGTGTAATTAATTTTTTTGCATCTGCTTGCAAGAAAAATCATGCTCAGAAGACTACCTACAAGGGGTGATACCGCCAAAATTAGGTTGTATTCAAATAATGATCCCAAAACAATACCAAGTATTACAATACAGTTAGTCCAAACAGTTCTTACCCCAACAAAAAAGAATTTTGAATGTATTTCTAGTTGCGCGCTGTAAATTTCTGTAATAATTAAAAATACAAACGCCCACACAGTATACCTAACAAAAAACACTGATAATTCAAAAGTTTCAATGGGTATGGAAAAAGCAAAAGCTCTAATAACTATATGCGGAAATATAGTTACAATCAATGAAATTAACAACCCAAATACCAATAGGCTTGTCATAATGTTGCGCACATAATTGGTTTTATTATCCACACGATGATACATTGGGATAAAACTAGCCACAATTGAGAGTGTAATAAAAGAGAAAAGCACATCCTGGATTGTTATAGCCAAGATAAAAGCATCTGTATTTGTGCCTGCGCCATAAAATGCAGCCAAAGCCATTTCTCTTCCAAATCCTGATAATTTGGTAATTAGAGTTGCAATACCAAGAAGCGTAACTGATTTTACCAGCAAGATTACACTCCCCTATCCAAATTTGTGTCTGTGTTTGTAACTGATGTTAATGCATTTTTTAAGTAGTTTAAACAATCAACACGTTCTTCATCAAGAATTGCATAAACACTACCCCAATCTATATCATTTTTGACAATGGGTGATGTTGGATTTACAACAAGTCTTTCACCAAGTTTAAATTTATTAAGTAAATTATAAATTCTTGAATTTCTTGAAGAAGGGTCTTTTGAACTAAAACGCTCGTAAACATAAAAATCCCTGCCGTAAAGTATAGAGAAAATAGTGCCATGAAAAGAATCTGTACATACTAAACTTGCATTTTTAACCAACTGTATAAACTCTTTTGGGCAAACGTCTGTTAAGCACTCATAGGGTGATGTGAGGTCATCTTTAAATATTGGTATAACTTTAACGGGTAAATCAAGCTCTTTATGCAACCTATTTACATGTTTCCAAGACTCTTTGTTTTGACCTAAAAAATAACAAAGTATATATTTACCATCTGTATTTTGTGGTTTTGTTAATGCATCCCATTGTTCTTTAGAGTGCAATAACGTTGGGTCAAGCACAACTTTGGGCATTCTGCCACAAATGCTGTTTATAATTTCTGCTCCTTCTTGTTCCCTAACAGACAAAAACGAAAATGCTTCTACCAGTGGTTTAACTCTTGCCTTAAAGTGAATATCATCTACTTTGGACACTCCCATACTTGGCGCATATGAAACTTTTTTGTTGTTATCTTTTACAAAATCAAGAAAAAAATAACTTGAATTAAAGGTAGTTGGTGACCATATTTGGTCACTGCCACACACAAAAGCGTCAAATTCTTCATTTACACTGGTGAAATCATTTTCAATCCTTTTTGTAAAAGACATATTTCCGAGGAAATTATTAAATTTATTAGTTTGTTCTTTACTTTTTGTTAGATGATTATAAGATTGAAATTTTTTCTTAATCCGTGGAATATATAATGTTTTTGCCCGTGTAAGTGTATAAGGTTTTGCAAAAAGTGGGTCTCGTTTTGGTAAATAATTAATAACACTAGGTTCATATCCCAAATCGGCAATTGCGTTATACAATGCTGTTACTTGTAATGCTGTGCCAAAATTATGATAATTAAACCATGTCACTATTCCTATTTTTTTCATAAAATCTATCCCTTTCGTTAGAGCCTGTTTTAGTGTTTTTGACTTCTTTGCTAGGAAATTGCTTTTTATTACACCTGCCAAAAAAAATTATATGGTATAACACCAGAGTGATTATCACGCAAAGCAATATAATAATATAACATCAGTGCTATTATTATGCCGAAATAAATTGCATATCTAACTACACCCTTATATTTATTAACTACTGCTGGAATCAAACTAATATGAAAAACTGTAAGATAGATTATTACCCTATTCATAAGAATCATATCTGCATTAAAAATGCCAAAGACTGTACCAAAGGTCGCTATTGGCAATATTTTTCTATTAAAATCATAGATATCATCATCTTCACTTTTTGATGATAGTATCCATAAAGTACAAATTGCAAATAACAATAAATATAGAAAAATAATTCTACCGCCGCCAATTTCACCAAAAATATAAAATTCAAAACTGCTGTCAAGATACATTTCAAAACGCGGAAAAATCATAGCAAAAACACTAATCGCAAAACGATATAAAACAGAAACGGCAGTACCGGCTACTACTGCAATAGCAAAGAGAATTTTATCATTTTTTATCTTTTTTGATAACACAATCCCACCAAGTGCTGACAATGCAAGTATTCCAGTGCCATGTATGCTCAGTGCTATGCCCGCTAATGCCCAACCCTTTAGACTTAATAAACTTTTTGAAAAGTAAACTATGGCATTAATCATGAGTGTTACAGCCAAAAATTGTCTATTAAGATTCATGCTGGTTATAAAAAATATTAAACCACTCCAACAAAATATAGAAAGACAATAATCATAAGATGTTTTTTTAATAAAAGCAATCAAACCATAGGTAATTATTACAGACGTAACAAACATAAACACATTAAAATGACTTGATAAAGCATAAGATAACCTTGCTATTGTTATATAAACTGGTGCTGATATTTCATCCATTGCGCCCTCGCCAAAAAACAGCGATGGACGTGTACCTATTTCATTAAACATTCTTTTATATAATTCGGTGTCTGTGCCAACATCTATAGAACGTAAACTTTTTAATATAGTGAATATAAAAAACATCAACCATAAATAGGCATTTTTTCCTTGAAAAACAAGGTTGTAATGCCTTAAATTTGCTTTACACAAAAAACCTGCCAACAAAGAAAAAATAGCAATTGCAATATAAATAAAAATGAGGCTCACCTACCTACTTTCATAGGCATGATTTTTTACGGCAAAACGGCTGTTCCACGCCTTTTTTAAAATACCTGTGCCACAATATGACAAAGCTGCTGCCGCTTTTTCTCTAACACGTGAGTCCTTATTACATATCACTGAAAAGCGTGTTCTTTTAATCTCTTTTGTAATCTTATTATAATATTTTTTATTATAATATTTTTTATCATCTTTGTTGGTGTCGGGTAATGTAAATAAAAGATGTGTAGCAACATTAAATGTGCGACATTTTGCGGCATTTTGTAGTTTTGGATAATGTTTTTTACAATAATCTTCAATATCTAATGCAAAACCCAGCGCGTCCATATGATTATCTGTAAAAGATTTAGTGGTAATACTGGACGGGCGCAAACGATAATAATAACCTATTTCCGTAGAAAAAACAACTTTATTAGCGTTACTTAAAATCAAATGGCACACAGCCAAATCTTCGGAAAGACACCCAAAAGGATAACGTATATCTTTAATTGTCTCTCTTTTATAAAGTTTTGACCAAGCGTTACAAGCGAACAGTTTTTGATATAGTGATTCTTTAATTGCTTCTTCTGGAGAGAAAATATAAGTTTTGTTTTCTTCCACAATTTCAAAATCTTCATTTGTGTCATCGTTTACACGCAAAAATCGCATAATTGATATATCTGCATTAAACTCCTCACACAAATTCATTGATTTTTCGACATAACTAAGATTTAAATAATCATCGCTGTCAACACAAGTTATATAATCCCCAACACAAATATCCAAACCAGCATTGCGGGCAGAACTTAACCCACCATTTGCCTTGTGTATAACTTGGATTCGGTCATCTTTTGTTGCATATTCATCACATATTTTACCACTTTCATCTGTTGAACCATCATTTACTAAGATTATCTCAAGATTTTTGTATGTTTGATTTATAATATTATCTATACATTTTCTTAAATATTTTTCAACATTGTATACAGGAACAATAATACTTACTTGTTTCATATTCTTCACTTGTCCTTTTAAAGTAATCAAGCATAAATTGTGGGGAAATAGTAATAGGAAAAGACTAGAATGTCAATGACAAAACATGGTTTCACATGTTTGGGGGTACTATATGGAAAAGAAACAAGCCCATCCATCAGGACAGGCTTGTTTTTTCATTTGTATATTTTGTCATTTGTATATTTTCGTGTATATCTTATCTTTTGTGCATATATCTCTTTTATTTATATAGCATTGTGAGTAAAGCTGGCAATTTTTTCAATTGGAATTTGAGTTACAGAACCTAACCAGTTCCAACCGCCATATCCACCTAAGCCAATACGTCCGCGACCGCGTCCGCCACAGCATCCGCCACGTCCACCACACATGCCACGACCGCGAGGCTCAATTACTGTCATTTCACCTTCATTAAGGAAGCCACCACAACATGCACTACCAATTGGGCAAGCTGGAGGTGCGCCTATATCTGTAATAAGTTTTACGCAACCACCACAAATACCTGCAAGTACACCTGTAAAGCCATTGCCAGACAATCCACCACTAGTTGTAAAAATTGTTACTGTTTGACCAATATAACGGGTCATGCTTTCAATAAGAAATTCACCCATGATTTCATCCTCCTGAATTATTTCAATAATGTTTCCGTAATTTTTACGTTGCCGTACTTCATCAAATTCTTCATAATTGACGAGGCGGGTACGAATAATTTTTGTAATTAATGTGTTCCTACTAACCCGCCCGCGTCTAATCTATTTTAAAGAGCTTTTGCTCTTGGTACATACTATGCAGTGTTGTCCCTTAATGTTACGGTTTAGATAAATCATTTTCGCTTGCTTAAACAAAATAGATATACTATACTTGCGAAACGAAACATTCGTCATTCCGCGCTTGACGCGGAATCTCTTACTAGGGCGTGTTCCCACTACTAATAACACATCTTCGCCGCCGAATTTTCCGCTTTTCTTCGTCAACTTCTCCTCGTTTGCCTTTGGGCAAACGTCGTCGTCGTTTCCTTGAAACGGCGAAAAAT
>Ga0123355_10010708_pt1 | contig 14085 bp, 8 predicted proteins | sample TergutEmb28metaG_3_FD_89872 | JGI IMG/M metagenome (GOLD analysis project Ga0123355, IMG submission 89872) | Embiratermes neotenicus P1 segment gut microbial communities from Petit-Saut dam, French Guiana - Emb289 P1 | ecosystem: Host-associated > Arthropoda: Insects > Digestive system > Gut ... | reverse complement strand
TTGAAATTGCAAAAGTGATTGAAGAAAATTACAAAAATTACGACGGATTTGTGGTTTTGCATGGTACGGATACCATGTCATACACCGCATCAGCATTGAGTTTCATGCTGGAAGGCTTGGAAAAACCGGTTATTTTGACCGGTTCGCAGTTGCCCATCGGCGTACTGCGAAGCGACGGAAAAGATAATTTAATCAATTCCATAGAAATTGCAGGATACAAAGAAAACGGCAAAGCATTAGTTCCCGAAGCTTGCATCTATTTCGAAAATAATTTGTATCGTGGCAATCGTACAACAAAACTAAGTACCGAAAATTTTAATGCGTTTTATTCCGGTAATTATCCGGCATTGGCAGAGGTTGGAATTCATGTGAAATATAACCGCCATGCGATTTTAAAACAAACCGAATCCCGAGGATTATTGGTGCATAAAAAATTAGACGATCGTATTGCTATTTTGAAAATTTATCCCGGAATTTCACAAAATGTCGTGGAGCGTATTTTGGAAATTGACGGATTGCAAGGGTTGATTTTGGAGACTTACGGAAGCGGCAATGCACCGTCTTATCCGTGGTTAAAAAATGTGTTGAAACGTGCGATTGACAATGGTTTGATAGTTCTGAATATCACACAGTGTAACGTCGGAAATGTAGAAATGGGCAAATATCAAGCGAGTTTAGAATTGCTCAAAGCCGGCGTTATCAGCGGTGAAGACATGACGACAGAATCCGCTGTCACAAAACTAATGGTTTTGCTGGGCTCAATAACGCCCAAATCGAAAGTTCCGGAACTATTGCAAACCTCATTGTGTGGGGAGATGTCGTGATTTAGGAGATTGGCATGAAAAATTTGCAAGTTTGCAGTTTTTTTTGTATTTTTGCACTTTAATGTCAAAAAAAAAAGGAAATGTATGCCGTTGGTCATATTTTAAAAGAAATCAGGGAAGATGTTGGACACTCATTACAAGAAGTTCAACAAAAAATAGACATTGATTTCACACAACTTTGCAAAATTGAAAATGGAAAGCGTTTGCCAACCATTGATCAACTTTTAAAGCTCTCAAAATTCTACAAATACGATGAAAAGTCGCTAATAATTCAAATGGAAAGTGATAAAATAGCTTACTCTTTTGAATATCCGGAATATGCGATGGAAACACTTCAAGTCGCAGAAAACAAGCTAAAGTACGGCAAAAATTATGCTTCGCTATTTCAAAATACAATCTACCAAAAACCGATTTCTTTAGAAAGTCGTCGTTACATCGGAAGTAAGGCAAAGCTAACGAATTGGATAATGGATTTAATTGATAAAGAAACAGAAAATATAAAAACCTTTACTGATATTTTTGCCGGCACAGCCTCTGTTTCTAATCAAGCGTTAAAAAAATACAATAAGGTGATCATAAATGATATACTTCATGCAAACAATATAATTTATAAAGGTTTTTTTGAAAAAGGCAAATGGAACGAAAACAAGTTAAATGAAATCATTACAAGTTACAACACATTAAATCCGGACACCATAAAGGAAAATTATTTTTCTGAAAATTTTGGTGGAAAGTTCTATGAACACAAAACAGCAAAACTCATTGGTTATATTCGTCAAGACATAGAAAACAAAAGGATAGAATTAACCGAGAAGGAGTACAATATTCTACTTGCAACGCTAATTTACAACATTGATAAAATAGCAAACACAGTAGGACACTTTGATGCCTACATTAAGAAACCAATAAAACCACAATCTTTTCGATTGCGTTTAATTAACGCACAAGATTTTGAAAATGCAAAAATTTATAGAGAAGACGCCAACAAACTTGCTAAAAAACTAAAATCCGATTTAGTTTATATTGATCCACCGTACAACTCACGGCAATACAATCGATTTTATCATTTATATGAAACCCTAATAAAATGGGATAAGCCCCCTCTTTATGGTGTTGCACTGAAGCCTGCTCCCGAAAATAGTAGTCTTTACTGTACAGTAAAAGCAAAAAATGCTTTTGAAGATCTTGTTGCACATTTAAAAACTAACTTTTTGGTTGTATCCTATAATAATACTTACAAGTCAAAAAGTCACTCGTCAGAAAACAAAATTCGTTTGGAAGAGATAGAGCATATTTTAAACAAATGCGGAAAAACAAAAATATTTGAGTGTTCGCATCGTTTTTTCAATACAGGAAAAACCGAATTTTCCGACCATAAAGAGTTATTATTTATCACAGAAGTAGATGAAAAAAGAAAAAATAAATCGTTCGCCCCTATTTTATGTCGGTGATAAATATAAACTTGTAACGGAGATAAAAACACATTTTCCGAAAACAATAAATCGCTTTATCGAGCCATTTGTTGGTGGCGGTTCTGTTTATCTGAATGTAGATGCAAAAGAATACTTGTTAAATGATATAAATAGACACGTTATTGATATTCACGAATTCTTATGCTCCTATGTGGGCAAGGAAAAAGAGTTTTACGATTTGATTTTTTCTATAATTGAAAAATATAAACTATCATTTTCTTACAAAAAAGACATAGTTCCAACAGAATTAAAACAACACTATAAAAAAACATATTTTGCGCATTTCAATAGAGAAAAATTCATTCGTTTAAGAACAAACTATAACAAATCGAAAAAACGAGATATTGCCGAACTATATGTGCTTTTGATTTATGGTTTTAATCGGATGTTACGTTTTAATAGCAAAAATGAGTATAACTTACCCGTTGGAAATGTAGATTTTAATGCAAATGTATATACTGCCTTACTCAATTATTTCAAAATAAATAAAACAAAAAAAACAAGTTGGTACAGTCAAGATTTTAACCTGTTTTTAAATTCTATAAAACTTAAAAAAGATGATTTTGTTTATTTAGATCCACCGTATTTAATAACATTCAGTGAGTACAATAAATTGTGGAATGAAGAGGCAGAAAAAAAATTATTGAAAATTCTTGATAATTTAACCGAAAAAAATGTTAACTTTGCAATTTCAAATGTTACGCACTATAAAGAGCAGGAAAATAATCAATTTATTGATTGGGCAAAAAAATATAATAGTTATCAGATAAAAAGCAATTATATCAGCTATCACGACAACACAGTAAAAGAAACTAACGAGGTTTTGGTAACGAACTACAAATAAAATATGAGAGCGTCAGAATATAAACCTTTACTATTTACAACAACAGTCCGAAATCCACAGAGATTAAAGGCACTATTGAATATCTTTGCAAAATTTGACGGACAAATCCTTACAAATGATTTGGCAACGCAAATAGTTTGTGAGTTGATTTGTTATGGACTGTATCGCCCAATGGTGCAAAGCGAATCTATAAAGAATAAATGGGCAACAACACTAAAAGGCGAATTTGCCGAAGTTCTTTTGACAAATAAAGAAGTTGAATACATTTTCGAACACAATCCACAAGATCATAAACAAGCTGGTTTTGCAAAAGGCTATCCCTCTCGATTTGCAACATTTTTTAATTTTGCAAAAGAATTAGGATTTGTTTATTATCAACCCAATGAACTGATAGAATTTTCAGAAATCGGAAAAAAATTTGCAAATATTTTTTCGGTTAAAACCGAAAATGGCAATATTATAGTTACAGAAGAACACCCCGAATACGAACAGCAAGCATTTCTGCAAGCAATGGCAAAATCGCAAAGAAACAATCCTTTTGTTCGAGTATTGAACGAAAACATACCACTCATTCTTTTGCTGGAAACAATCAAAAAACTAAATGCTGATCCCGAATTTAATAATGCAGGAATATCACGAAAAGAATTGCCATTACTGATTTTTTGGAAGGACAACAATGCAGAAGTATTGTATCAACGCATTAAAAAACTTCGTGAAGAATACCGTTATAATCCGAGCGACGAAGTTATTATTGACATTTGTACCACCGAAATTTTACCAAATTTCAAAAAATTCAAACCAAAATCAATTGTGTCAGAATATCCGGATGAGTTTATTAGAAAAATGCGTTTGACAGGATTGATTTCTCTGAGAGGTGCAGGCCGTTTCATAGATATAAATCACAATGAAGATGAGCGAGTTGAATATGTTTTGGAACACTATTCCCATTATCAAAAATATACAACGGAGAGGGCATACTTCGACTATATGGCTCAAATAGACGAAAATTTATTTGCGATTGCACCAATTGTAGCTGATTCAACGCAAAATGAAAGATTATTACAAAATTGGGTCACAACTTATGATTGGAGTAGCATAAAGTCAGAGTTAAGAATACTATCAACTCGTAGTAAAGTATCAAAAGACGAAATCTTGAAATTTTTACCAAACCCTGTGAGATTGGAGTTTTTAACAGCCTTAGCAATCAAATCAAAAATGCCAGAAGTTCGTGTAATACCAAATTATCCTTGTGATGACGAGGGTTTACCAACATCAACAGCAGGAGGAGTAGGTGATAAAGGAGATATTGAATGTTTTGAAAAATCAAATAGTATTCTTGTGGAGGTAACAATGGCGGAGGGCAGAGTGCAAACCACGATGGAAGTATGGCCAATTACTCGTCATTTGGAAGCATTTCGAAATAGATGTTCACCAAATTCACAATGTATTTTTATTGCACCATCAATTTTCAGAGATTCTGAACGACAAATAAACTGGATAAGATCCCAAGAAAACTTGGCAATACGGTCGTATAAAATTGAAGATTTTATATCATATCTCGAAACAGAAAATATGCTGTATGACCCTAATTACTAACAAATAACGAAAAATAATATTATGAGACGAAAAATTGTTGCCGGAAATTGGAAAATGAACAAAAGTTTTGCGGAAGCGGAAGAACTTTTGAACGAATTATATGACGCTCTTGAAGAACAAACACCTTCTAATGTTGAAGTGGTGGTTTGTCCATCGTCGATTTATTTGGAAATGGCAGTTGATTTCTCTGAAACCGGCGTTATTTCTGTGGGTACACAAGATGTCAGTAAACACGAAAATGGTGCTTATACCGGCGAAATTTCTGCGGAAATGTTGAGCGGTATGCAAGTGGAATACTGCATTGTCGGACATTCCGAACGCAGAAAATATCACAACGAAACGGATGTTGATATTGCTCAAAAAACAGATGTGTTGTTGAAGCACAACATCACGCCAATCGTGTGCTGTGGCGAAATTTTGGACGAACGTGAAAAAAATATCCATTTCGATGTTGTGAAAAAACAAATTTCGGATGCCTTATTTCATTTAGACCCTTTGGATTTTGCAAAAATAATCCTTGCTTACGAACCCGTTTGGGCAATCGGAACGGGACACACCGCAACGCCCGAACAAGCTCAAGAAATGCACGCGTTTATTCGCAAAACCGTTGAAGAAAAATTTGGTAAGGAAATCGCCAAAAAACTTCCCATTCTTTACGGCGGAAGTTGCAACGCAAAGAATGCAAAAGAGTTGTTTTCGCAAGCCGATGTTGATGGCGGATTGATTGGCGGTGCATCCTTAGTTGCACAGGATTTTGTAACGATTGCAAACGCATTCTAAAATGCAGTATTCCGAACTAAATATCGCCCACCACCAAGAGCCGATGCAAACGGAAATTCTGATTGCACAACTCGGTGAATTGGGATTCGACAGTTTTGTGGAAAATCCCAATGAATTGTTGGCGTATAGTCCTTCGGAAATTTTTTCGGAAGGTGATGTTTTTTCGTTAATAAAATCCTCACCGAATATTGATAATTTTTCTGTAAAAAACATCGAGGAACAAAACTGGAATGCCGTTTGGGAAAGTAGCTACGAACCGGTACGTTTCGGCGATTTTTGTAATATTCGTGCTCCGTTTCATGAGCCTGTTTCGGGCATGAAATTTGATTTGATTATTGAGCCGAAAATGTCGTTTGGAACAGCACATCACGAAACAACTTCGCTCATGATTGAATGGCTGAAAACCGAGCCTGTCGAGGGAAAACGAGTTTTAGACATGGGTTGCGGAACAGGCGTTTTGGCGATTTTGGCAAAAAAATTAGGGGCAAAGTTCGTGGAAGCGATTGACAATGACGAATGGGCTTTTGAAAACACCAAAGAAAACATTTTGCGAAATGAAACTCCTGAAATAAGTGTAGAATTAGGCGATGCGGAAAATCTGAACGGAAAAAACTTCGATGTAATTATTGCAAATATCAATCGCAACATTTTGATTCGAGATATGCCGATGTATGTAAAAACAATGTCGAAAAATGCGGTTATTTTGTTGAGCGGATTTTACAAATCGGATTTAGATGCTGTATCGAAGTCCTGTATTGAAAATGGTTTGCAGTACGTTTCGCATCTCGAAAAAAACAATTGGGTAGCAGCCAAATTTGTAAAAACATGAAACAGCTTGCACTCATAATTTTGTGTGCACTATTAGGCATAACTTCTGTGAAATCGCAGACTTTTAGAGCGTTTTCGTCGGATGTTACGACGTTTTCGGAAGAAGCCAAACTGTTTTTTTTAACTGATCGCAATGCTCATCGCCGTCAGCAGGCTCGTGCTGCCGCACTTGTGGATGAGTTTTCAACATTTTTTAACATGCTGACTGATCAGGAGCAAGAAGAATTTTTAGAAATGAGTAATGCGGCATTACGGGCAAATATGCGACCATTTCCGACTTTTGAAAATTTGCTTCGAGCAACCATCAATTTTTTCAAAGATGACCAACTCGCGATGAGTTTTAATCACTACATTCGAACGTTAAATCGGATTGCCGAAAACCGCAGAATACGCGACTTTGACCTGCTTCTCGAAAGCACAAACCGCATGTTTGAAACCGGATTTTTACACGAAAGTATGTCTGTGAGATGGAGAGTTGACGGCGAAAGTATTTTTGAAGATTTTGATGAAACTCCGCGTTTCGTGTTTTTGGAAACAAGCCTGACAGGCTTTGCTCACGGCGATAGCACAAGAATTCATTCCACGCAAGGTGCATTTTTTCCATTAACGCAAACATGGAAAGGCGTAGGCGGATTGGTGGATTTTACAAGAGCAGGATTTGATCTCAATGAAATGTTTGTCCAACTCAATGCGTATGAAATTAATCTCCGAAGAGCGAGATTTGAGGCGGATTCTGTGCTTTTTTTTAACAGAATTTATTTTGAAAGACCATTGCTCGGAAGGTTAGACGAACGCGTTTTGGCAAATGTTAGACAAGGCGAAGCCTCGTATCCGATGTTTGTTTCCTATGATCGTAGTTTGATCATCAGAGATATTTTCGAAAATGTAGATTTTGAAGGTCAATATACACAAGCCGGAAGCCGTGTTAGAAGCGGAAGTAGAGATGATTTTGCCATATTGAGATTTCGACAAGGCGACGAAACAATTTTAACCGTTTCTGCAAGAAATTTTTTGTTTGGAAGAAATCGAATCTCAACTCGAATGGCGGAAGTCCGCATTCCTGTTGGCGATGAAGAAATTCGACATTTGACCGCAGAAGTTCGATACGACGACATTCGTCGTGAATTGATTATTTTGCATCCGGAAATGAATGCATTCAGAACGCCTATTCACAACGGTTATCACGAATTAGACATGTATGTTGAAGCCATATATTGGTTGGTAGATTCATCGTTTATGGATTTTCGAATGTTACGAATTCCGAACAACCCCGGAGTTGGCATATTCGAATCCAAAAACTTTTTTTCGCCACAAGATATGGACGTTTTTATGCAACAAAGTGAACACAATCCGTTTCATCTTTTACGCAGAATGTCGGAACAATTCGGCACAACAACCCTACAACTTAGAGCAATTGCAGAGTTTTTTAGACAAGACATTACGCAAACCCGAATCATGCTTTTTCGAATGGCATCTATGGGATTTGTACATTACAATATCGAACGAGAAGAAGCGGAATTACAACCGAAGTTATTTCATTTTTTGTTATCTGCCGCAAGACGTTCCGATTTTGATGTACTTCGCATTGTGTCCCGAGAAGTAGATGCTCCAAACGCTCGACTTAACCTTGAAACAAGGGAATTGCAGATATTTGGCGTTGATCGAATTGTTTTAAGTTTAGCACAAAACGTGTATGTGATTCCCGATGGACAAACCATTACGATGAAACGAAATCGAGATTTTTCATTCGACGGAACAATCGCCAGTGGAAGATTTAACTTTGTTGCAGAACGATGTTTTTTCGATTACGAAAATTTTACCATTTCGATGGATACGATCGAAAGCATGACTTTTTCTGTGAGATATGGACAACCGGATATTTTTGGAAATTTTCAAACACGAGCCATTAACGCGGCAATCGAAGAATTGAGTGGTGTGATTTTTATTGATAGCGCAACAAATCGATCCGGACGAGACAGGTTTGAACATTTTCCTGTTTTTGAAAATTTCCGAAACTCATACGTTCGATTTGAAGATCCGAATATTCAAAATGGCGTATATTTTGCCGAAGATTTTTATTTCACGATTTATCCGTTTCGACTTGAAAATTTACATAATTTCGAAACTGATAATATCAGATTTACCGGGCATTTGACGTCTGCCGGAATTTTTCCGACCATTTATGAATGTTTGGTTGTTATGCCGGATTTTTCGCTCGGATTTACAACCTTGCCTCCTGAAGGCTTTTGGGAAATTTATGGCGGAAGAGGAATTTTTTACGATACCTTGCGTTTGAGTAATGACGGATTAATCGGTAGTGGAACGATGGATTTTATGACGTCGACAAGTATCTCGAATCGTTTTATTTTTATGCCGGATTCTACAAATGCCATTATTCAAACGTTTGATGTGGAAGCACAAACGATAGGTCCTGAATTCGCGAAAACACAAGGAAGAATCGCAAATTTGCATTGGCAACCGTATGAAAATTTATTTTCCGTTACCAATGAAAGAGAGGGTTTTTCAGTGTTTGACAATGAACTCCGATTCTTTGGAGAACTCATCCTTTCTGACGGCGGAATGGTCGGGAGTGGTACAGCTGTTTTTGAAAATAAAGCAGAAATGAGTAGCGAAAGGTTTGTCATCAGAAACCGAGATTTGTTTTCCGATGATGTCAGTTTTGCCATCAAAAGCGGAGAGGGACAAAGCATTGCCATTCAGTCGGAAAACTACAGCGTTCACGTGAGTTTCGACGAACAAAGAGCCTATTTTGAAAGCAACGATCCTGATGAATTTTTGTCGTTTCCATACATCCGGTTTTTGAGTTTTATGAACGAATTGGAATGGGACATGGCTTCAAATATGGTTTATTTAAAAAATTCGCATCGCTCGTCATTTTCCGATGAACAATTAGATGCGATGACACTTCGTGAACTTATCGCCATTGGCGACGATTTACCGGGCTCCGAATTTATTTCTTTGCATCCCAGACAAGACTCTTTGACGTTTATTTCGCCACTTGCACAATATAATTTGCTAACAGACGAATTAAGTATCAAGCAAGTTCGTATTATTTATACTGCAGATATCGCCGTTCAACCTCGCGAAGGAAATATTGTCATCGGACCGGATTCTTACATTCAGCCTTTTGAAAATGCCAATCTTTTGGTGGACGTTTACAATCAGTATTTTGATATTTTTGATGCAACAGTTGAGATTCAAGGACGAAGCAGATTTGTTGCAAGCGGAACGTTTAATTATGCTGATGCTTCGGGAGAAATTTTTCCGATATTTTTCGAAAGATTAGCAACAAATCGAGACGGAATAACGAACGGAAAATCAACCATAAAAGACGAAGATGACTTTTCGTTAAGTCCTGCATTTAGTTTTGTCGGACAAGTTACCATGCGAGCGGACGAGCCACTTTTGCATTTTTCCGGAAACTCAATAGTCAACTACATTTGCAAGGAAGAAGACGAACGTTCGTGGTTTAGTATCAACGCACCGATAGACCCGGAAAACGTAGAAATACCCATTGCTGAAACGACGACGACAAGAGGCGGTCGTTCGGTTAGACGTACCGACGGAACAGGATTTTATATGAGTAGCCGAGGCGATTTATTTCCTGCATTTTTATCGCCGACAAGAAGCACAGACAGACCTGTATTGACGAGAACGGGAACATTGTTTTTTGACGGTGAACAAGAAGCGTATATCATTGAGCCAGAAGAAAAAGAAAACGAGTCGGATCTGTTGATATTCAACATAACAGAGTGCACATTTTCACTATATGGAACACCTGATTTTAATTTGAATTTAGGGCGTGTAGGTTTTTACAGTTTTGGATTATTACAACACAATTTTCACGAGGACTTGACATCTTTTGATGCCGTTATCGGACTGAATTTTTTCTTTGAACAAAGAGCACTGAACATACTTATCGAAAGTTTGGAATCCCTCAATGTTGGTGCAGAGCAGAATACCGACAAGTTTGTGGATTTTATCCGGACACAAGTTCCTCGACGTGACGCGGATCGTTTGGAAACTGAAATCGGTATGTTTGGATCAATGCGCAGAATGCCGTCAAATCTCGAACGAACCATTCTTTTTTCAGATGTAAAATTGTATTGGGATGAAGGGTCGAGGTCGTTTGTTTCTATTGGAAATTTAGGTGTTGCAGCCATAGGATCAACACAAATCAATCGCTCTGTCAATGGTGTGATGCAAATCATCAGAGGTCCGAGAGGGCATACACTCAATCTTTATTTGGAAATCGCACCAAGAGAGTGGTACTTTTTTTCTTACAGCGACGGTTTGATGCAAGTTATTTCGTCGGAGGCCGATTTCAACGATTTGATTACCGAACAAAGAGCCTCAAGGCGTAGGCAACGAGGAGGCGAGGGGAGAGGTAGATACGAATTTGGAATTTCTACATTGCGACACAGAAGTGTATTTTTGTCGAATATCAATCGCATCAGAGAAAATTTTGCCGAATTTGATGATGACGATGATGCTCCTCGCGGAAGACAACAGCTGCAAGAGTTTGAAGAAGAAGAAGATTATGAATATTACTATTACTACGAAGACGATGAGGAATAGTAAAATTCTGCATGTTAAAAAAAAATCGTATCTTTGTAAATAAAAAAAATCAAGTTATGAGTAAAGGTTTGAAAATAGTTTTGAACATCGCCGTTCTTTTACTTATCGTAGGATTCGGATTTTTTATGATTCGTTCGATATCGTCGGACCAAAGATTACCTCGTTTGGGCGAGGAACAAGAAATATCAACGTTTGTTTCGCCGTACAAATTAGTCAGAAGTTTTGATGCGGAATCGAATATTGTGAATTTTTATGTTACCGAAAACTTTGTGTTTGTCGTTTTGTACGATAAATTGTCCGTGTTTCATTTGTCGGGCGACCACTTTCTTGATTTTCCGATAGAGCCCGGCGTTCGCGATATTGCTGTTGTTGACAGAACATTGCATCTGCTTTATTTTAATCGAATGGAAAAACATCTGTTTTTCGCAGAAAGGTTAGTGAATGTAGACGTTTGGGAAGCTGCAAGTCCGAGCTCCGATTTTCGAGCATTGGCCATAACCGAAAATTATATTTTTGTGACGGATATTGGAGAAAGACAAGTGGTTCAATACAACAGAGAAGGTGCGGTTGTGCGTTTTCTGCGAAGCCCCGACAGATTTATACTTCCGAATCGCTATGCGTTCGATATTATCACGATAAACGATACGGTTTTTGTGACGAATTCGGGCAGACATCGCATCGAAAGTTATACGCTCGATGGCGAATTTATCACATGGTTTGGTCAACACGGTGCACAAGCAGGAGCTTTTATCGGGTGTTGTAATCCGATGTATATTGCAGCAACTTCCGGCGGAAATATTTTGACGTCCGAAAGAGGTGTTCCGCGTATTTCGAGTTACGGACGAGATGGAAGTTTTCGAATGGTATTGTTCGACACTCATGCGTTGGGTGGCGGAAGAATGGCTTACCGAATGCGTGTCTTGGGAGAAAATATTTATATTGCAAGTCGCAATACAATTTCCGTTTACACATTTGACACAACACGTGTAGAAAGACCGTGCAACAGAGGTTGCTCCGGATGTACACGTGCATGTAGAAACCAAACGAACAACTAAAAATTTAGTTGTAAGAAAAAAATGCATGAAATTTTCTCCGCAGCACTATAAAATTTCCGACCAATCAATGATGCCTTTCATTGATGCCGACGAAATTTGGGAGATTCTTCAAAACACAGAATCTACGCCGGAAGGCGTGAAACGTATTGTCGAAAAATCGTTGCAAAAAAATCGCTTGTCGCTGGAAGAAACTGCCGTTTTAATCAATACCAAAGATGAAAAATCTGTTCAGTTAATCAAAAAAAGTGCGGCAAAATTAAAACAAGAAATTTACGGCAATCGCATCGTATTGTTTGCTCCGCTTTACATCGGAAATCAATGTGTAAATAATTGTCAATACTGCGGTTTTCGGGTGTCAAACAAAAAAGCCGTTCGTTTAACCTTGTCCGATAAAGACATCGAAAACGAAGTCAAAGCACTCGAAAATACCGGACAAAAACGTTTGATTTTGGTTTATGGCGAACATCCCAACTATAACGCCGAATACATTGCAAACACGACACGTTTGGTATATGCAACCAAACACAAAAATGGCGAAATTCGTCGTGTGAATATCAACGCTGCACCGTTAGATATTAAAGGCTTTCGAACGGTCAAAAACGCAGGGATAGGAACGTATCAAATTTTTCAAGAAACCTATCATCACGATACTTATAAAACGTATCATCCGAGTAAACAAAAATCTGATTTTGATTATCGTCTGACGGCTTTAGATCGTGCACAGGAAGCCGGTTTGGACGATGTTGGTATTGGCGTGTTGTTCGGACTTTACGATTGGCGTTTTGAAGTGATGGGTTTAGTTCGACACACCAACCATTTGGAAAGCTGCTACAATGTAGGTCCTCACACGATTTCGGTTCCGCGAGTTCAGAGTTTTTCGGAAGCCAATATCTCGGAAAAATACAAAGTTAGTGATGAAGACTTTGTAAAATTGATTGCGATTTTGCGTTTGGCTGTTCCTTATACAGGGTTGATTTTGACGGCACGAGAGCCGGAAGCGATTCGCGATGAAGCCTTAAAATACGGCGTTTCGCAAATCGACGGCGGGACAAAACTCGAATTGGGAGCATATTCCGACACCAAAAACGAAACACAAAATTTAAATCGTGAACAGTTTCAAATCAATGACAACCGCTCACTTGGCGAAATCATGGATGAATTGATTGAAAAAAAATATCTGCCTTCGTTTTGCACGGCGTGTTATCGAAAAGGTAGAACCGGTGAGCATTTTATGGCGTTTTCTACTCTGGGTTTCATTAAAATTTTTTGTACACCAAATGCTATTTTAACGTTGGCAGAATACTTGGAAGATTACGCCGGAGAAGCCACAGCAAAAAAAGGTTGGGCGTTAATCGAACACGAAATTGAAAACATCAACCTTTCGACAAGCTCAGGGATCGAAATCAAGAAGCAAATCCTTGAAAAATTAGAGCAAATCAAATGCGGTAAACGAGATTTGCAATTTTGATTTTAATAATAATTATCCAAACGATTAGTCCGTCGCCAGTACATAATCAAAATAAAACCGAACAGCATACCGCCTAAATGTGCGAAATGTGCGATGTTGCCACCGGTGCCACCGAAACCCGAAAACAACGCCAAAAGCCCAAGGAAAAACACAAAATATTTTGCCTTGACCGGAAACAAGAAATACACATAAATTCTTAAATTCGGATACATCATTCCAAAGGCTAACAAAATGCCGTAAACCGAGCCGGAAGCCCCAATCACAACGGCATTATTCATATATCGAGCCACCGAAATAGGATTATACCCTTGTTGTGTAAAATTCCAAACTTCATAAGCCACTACAACGTTTTGAATCAATCCGGCACCAATACCGCAAAACAAAAAGAAAAACAAAAAACGTTTGCTACCCCAAGCGTTTTCCAACGTATAACCGAACATCCACAACGCAAACATGTTGAAAAATAAATGCATGAAACTCCCGTGCATAAAAAGATACGTGAGATATTGTGTGGGTAAAAAATTCTCCGACAACGGATAATACAAACCCAAAGTTCGGGTCAAATTAATGCCGAAATTTCTCAACGCAGAATCCAAAAAAAACAAAAGAATGTTGATAA